>Ga0316204_10000816_pt1 | contig 100845 bp, 89 predicted proteins | sample 6monrhotite_MG_2_FD_205661 | JGI IMG/M metagenome (GOLD analysis project Ga0316204, IMG submission 205661) | Microbial mat bacterial communities from mineral coupon in-situ incubated in ocean water Damariscotta River, Maine, United States -... | ecosystem: Environmental > Aquatic > Marine >... | reverse complement strand
GCAATGGCCTTGTCTGTCGCCTCTGCCTGCGTATCTCGGCCCCTGCCCAAGGTTCGGGTGATGGCCTACCCAGCAGTCACAGCACTGAGGTGCTGCGGCTTTTTCGCGGTATCGGGGACACGTCCCCATAACCGGCAAGATAAATTGTGAACCCAGCGCCCTAGGACCGTCAACCGGGTCGTCCAGGAACATAGGCCGCTTGACATGCCGCGTGTCCTGAAATGGGTGGGTTTTGGGAAAATTCCCGGTCAGGCATGCTGACGTTTTACGCCTGTTGCTTGCCCTTGGCGACAAAATGCGGGTTTTCAAAGCCCGGTTTGCCGTAGGTCAGCGGGTTGCCGTCCAGATCGGTGACCGAACCGCCTGCCGCGCGTAAAACCGCGTGCCCCGCCGCCGTGTCCCATTCCATGGTGCGGCCCAGGCGCGGATAGATGTCGGCGATGCCGCGTGCGATGACGCAAAATTTCAACGAGCTGCCCGCGCTGGTTTCTTCGCGGATGTCGAAATCTTTGAGAAACTCATCCGTTTCAGGGCTTTTGTGGCTTTTGCTGACCAACGCCGTGAGCCCACCCGGAGGCCACGGGCGGCACGAAATGGGTTTCGGGCCATTCCCCAAATCGGCGAACGCGCCGTGCGGGCTGCCCATATAGACATGGCCGGTGGCGGGGGTGTGGACCACGCCGACCACGGGTAATCCTAAGTTGATCAGCGCGATGTTAACGGTGAACTCGCCGGTTTTTTTGACGAATTCCTTGGTGCCGTCCAACGGATCGAGCAGCCAGAACGGGCCGTCGCCGATAGCGGGGGCGTTGCCGTCGGAAAAAGCCTCTTCGCCGATGATGGGAAAGTCGGCGGTGATTTCTTGCTTGATGGCCTTGGTGATGAGGTCTTCGGCCTTGCGGTCGGCGGCGGTGACGGGGGAACTGTCGCCCTTGTACTCGACGGCGAAATCCGAGTTGTAGACGTCCATGATTTCCTTGCCGGCACGCACCGCCATCAGGTGCAGGCTGTCGAGCATGGAAAGCGGGATGTTGAGTATCATGGTGGGAACCCCAGGGAATGACGACATACGAATCACGCAACGAGTGTGCGCACGAAGAGTAAGCGCCACGGCATTTGAGTCAATGCTTCTCAGGGGGAATGCTAAGTGGGGATTTCAGGTCGGAATTTCTGGCCATTTCGCGCCGGTCTCAGCCGCGATGAAGCGCGAGGCCTTGAACGTGTCCGACCAATGCGCCGCGCCGAGCCCGGCTTTGGTCTTGAGGTGGGCGACAAACTGCACCGGATCGGGCAGTTGCGCCCACACGGAAGGTAGAAACAGCGCCCGGCGGCCTTGGTCTTCGATGATCAAGCCGTCTTCACCGACGCGCAGCTTGGCGATCAGGTCGGCTTCGTCGCGAAAGGCAAACGGCTCGGCGGGGCTGAGCACCGACAGGTGAATGTCGAGCTGATCGGCTTCATCGCTTTTCAACGGCGCAAAACGCGGGTCTTTGAACGCGGCGCGAAAGGCGTTTTCGGCGACGTCGGTGGCCAGCGGTCGCCAGGCTTCGGGCGAGCCGATGCAGCCGCGCAGTCGCCCGTTCTTGTTCAAGGTGACGAAGCACGCGCCGTTCTCATCCATTTCCGGGGGCAGGGTGTCCAAGGCGGGCGACAATGGGCCGTGGGCGCTGAGCCCGTGTTCGATGGAGCCCTTGGCGATTTGTAAAAATACATCGCCGTGGGCGTCGAGCAACGCCCGGGTTTTGGCGGCGAAGTCGGTTTGTGTGACGTCGGTCATGAGGTTTTCTCCCAAAATCCCCATGCGCCGTAACCGACCACTTGGTTGCGCGGTCCGGCGGTGTCGCCTGAGTTCCTGAGATCCAGCGTGCGCACGGTGAGGCCCTTGCGCTTGGCCAGATGCAACAGACCCTTCACCGGCATGCGCCCGCACGCTTGGGCATCGCCGATGGCGTCAACGTCCAGATGCTCGATCGCATCGCAGGTTTTGCGGTCAATGGTCACGGCGGCGTCGTAATTGAGGTAATGGCTGAGATCGGATGAAATGACGATCAAGGTTTCCGGTCCGCCCCAGACCTGTTCCAGCACCTCGGCGACGTCGGCGGGGCTGGCTTGGCCGACCACCATGGGCAGCAGTTTGAAATCATCCAGCACGGTTTGCAAAAACGGGATGTGCACTTCTAAACTATGCTCAGAGGTGTGCGTTGCGTCATAGACGTGGACTTGGGGCAATGCCAATAAGGTCTCATCAAGGCTGTGGTCGATACCGACCGGGCCCAGCGGGGTGAGGAAGGTTTCGGCGCTCGACAACGCCAAGCCCAGCGTCGCCACCCGGTGGCACGGGCCCAACAGCACCACGCGTTTGATGACGTCGTGTAAGGGCTGAATGTGGGCGTAAGCATGGGCCGCGACGGGACCGGAATAGATGTAGCCCGCGTGCGGCGCGATCAAGGCTTTGGGCGCAGTTTTCACGTCTTCGCCAGCTTCGGCCAAAAAGGCGCGGATTTGGCCGGAAAGCGAGGCAGCGTCAGCGGGATAGAAAGCACCCGCGACGGCGGGGGAACGTACGAAGCTCATCATCTTTCTATGGTATACTTTTTAGAGGGATTGGGGAACCGGGAGCATGTTATGAGCGAGCAAAAGACAGCTGAAACTTTCCAAGGTCCAAGCGTTGTGTCAGGGCGCTATTGGCATGCGCTCGACGATGCCAAGGGGCGTGTGCAGTGTGACCTGTGTCCGCGTGCCTGCAAAATTCATGACGGCCAGCGCGGCTTGTGCTTTGTGCGCGCCGCGCAGGGCGGCGAAGTGGTGCTGACCACCTATGGCCGTTCGTCGGGGTTCTGCGTTGATCCTATCGAGAAGAAACCGCTCAACCATTTTCTGCCCGGTACTCCTGTGCTGTCGTTCGGAACGGCAGGTTGCAACCTGACCTGTAAGTTCTGCCAAAACTGGGATATTTCCAAGTCGCGCGAATTCGACATTCTCGCCGCCCAGGCCTCACCCCAAGTCATCGCGCACAAAGCCCATGAGCTGGGCTGCAAAAGCGTCGCGTTCACCTACAACGATCCGGTGATCTTTCTCGAATACGCGGTGGACACGGCGATCGCTTGTCACGAATTGGGGGTGAAAACCGTGGCGGTGACGGCGGGCTATATTTCGCCAGAACCTCGACGCGAGTTTTTCAGTCACATGGACGCTGCCAATGTGGACTTGAAGTGCTTCACCGAAGATTTTTACCAGCGCTTGTGCAGCGGTCATTTGCAAGACGTGCTCGACACTTTGGTTTATCTGAAGCGCGAAACCGATGTGTGGTTCGAACTCACCACCTTGCTGATCCCCGGCGAAAACGATTCTTCTGAGGAACTCGACGCCATGACCAAGTGGGTGGTCAAGGAACTGGGCCCCGACGTGCCGATGCACTTCACCGCGTTCCATCCCGATTGGAAAATGCGCGACATCGCCAACACGCCGCACTCGACGTTGATCAAGGCGCGAGACATTGCGCTGAAGAACGGGGTGCGCTACGCCTATGTCGGCAACGTGCATGACTTGGAAGCCGAAAGCACCTACTGCCATGAGTGTGGCGAGCGACTGATCGGGCGCGACTGGTATGTGTTGTCGGGGTGGAATTTGACTGATGACGGTCATTGCACCAAGTGCGGCACGCCGTGCGGCGGCGTGTTCGACGGCCCGGCGGGAACCTGGGGTGCGAAACGCATGCCCGTGAATATGAACCTCGCTCTGCGTTGATGAGAAGAGAACGCCAAGCATGATCACCCGCAACCGCATCGCTATCTTCGTTAAAGTTGTCGTGTCCGTGGCCTTGGTGTGGGCGCTGATGCGCGCCGTGGGCGCTGGCGATGCGTTGGAACGCATGCTGGATCTGCGCCCCGAATGGCTGGCTGTCGCCATCGTCTTAGGCTTGGTGCAGACCGGCATCGGTGCTTTGCGCTGGTGCGCGGTGCTGAATGCCATCGATGCGCCGATGGCGTGGCCGCAACTGTTTCGCATTGCCTACATCGGCGCATTTTTCAATCAGACCTTACCGTCTTCGGTTGGCGGCGACGCGGTACGCGGCTACATGGCGTATCGCGTAGGCGCGGGGCTGGGGCCGGCGGTGAACGGGGTGTTGTTGGACCGCATCGCCACCGTTTTGGCGTTGGTGGTGCTGGTCGCGGTGATGACGCTGTTCGGCGCGGCGGCGCTGGATCAAGGCGACTGGTTCGCCCGCGCGGCGTGGCTGGTTCTGGCTTTGGCGTTGGGTGGCATCGTCACCATCATGGTGCTGGATCGCTTGCCGGTGGCGTTGCGTCGCTTTCGCCTGATCGCTGGGTTGAGCGTGCTGGCAACGGACGCACGCAGCGTGTTTTTACAGCCCGTCCACACCGTGCAGGTGATGTTTTGGTCGATCCTCGGTCACGTGAATTTATCGACGATGATCTTCGTTCTGGCGACCGGCTTGGGCGTGGAGGTCACGCTCGCAAACTGCTTGTTGCTGTTTCCGCCGGTTTTGCTGGCCCAGACCCTGCCGATCTCGTTGGCCGGTTGGGGCGTGCGCGAAGGGGCTATGGTGGCGTTGTTCGCTTTGGCGGGCGTCAGTGGGCAAAGCGCGCTGGCGATTTCGATCTTGTACGGTTTTGTGATGATCTTGGTGAGTTTGCCGGGATCGATCTTTTGGTTGGCGGCGGGCGGCAAAACCATCAAAGAGGCGGAAGCTTTCGCCGAGCGCTGATCTTTAACGTTTGCAGCTTTTACGTTTGCCTTGGCCTCCCGGCTTGTTAGAGTGCTGGCAACGCGTCTTTGCAGTTCCCATATCCGGGAAAGCCAATCTCATTTTCGAACTCGGAGTTTTCCATGAAGATCTCGTTCGCCAATCTTGCCGTTCCCAAAACCGGTGCCGTTGTTGTCGGCGTTCTCGAAGGTCGCAAGCTGACCGCCAGCGCCCAGGCCGTCGATGACGCCACCACTGGCGCGGTGATGCGCGCGATCAAAGCCAGCACGTTCAAGGGCGCCAAACACCATTCTTTGACCGTGATGACGCCGGGCGGACGCTTGAGCCGCGTGGTGTGCATGGGCTTGGGCAAGGCCAAGGAGGTCACGGCGTTGGAACTGCAAGCTTTGGGCGGACGCATCGTTTCCAATTTGAAAGCGCATGCAGCCACCATCCAAGTGTTGGTCGACGAAGTCGAAGGCTGCGATCTGAAAGCCCATGAGATGGCCGCTGAGGTCGCCTTCGGTGCGCGTTTGGGTTCGTACACCTTCGACAAATACAAAACCAAAAAGAAGGCCCACGACACGCCCGCGCTGCGCGATGTGAAGCTGTTGTGCAAACTCTCGGCCAAAGCCAAGGCGCTGTATGAGCCCCAAGACAAAGTAGCCGACGGCGTGTTCATGACCCGCGATCTGGTGTCGGAACCGGCCAACGTGTTGTATCCGGCAACCTTAGCGGATCAAGCCAAGACTTTGAGTAAATTGGGTATCAAGGTCGAAGTCTTGTCTCAAGCACAAATGAAACGTTTGGGCATGGGGGCGCTGTTGGGTGTCGCCCAAGGCAGCGCGCATGAACCGAAATTGGTGGTCATGCACTACAACGGCAAGCCCGCGCGCAAGGGCGCCAAAGCATCCAAAGCCGACCAGCCGGTGGCGTTCATCGGCAAGGGCGTAACGTTTGATTCCGGTGGGATCTCGATCAAGCCGTCGGGCGGCATGGAAGACATGAAGTGGGACATGGGCGGCGCGGGCGTCGTCATTGGCTTGATGAAAGCGCTGGCCGGGCGTAAAGCCAAGGTCAACGCGGTTGGCGTTGTCGGCCTGGTGGAAAACATGCCGTCCGGCACCGCGCAGCGTCCCGGCGACATCGTGACGTCGATGTCCGGTCAAACCATCGAAGTGCTCAACACCGATGCCGAAGGCCGCTTGGTGTTGGCTGATGCGCTTTGGTACACCAAGGAACGCTTCAATCCCCACACCATGATCGATCTGGCGACGCTGACCGGTGCGATCATGGTCGCGTTGGGCACCCATTACGCGGGGCTGTTTTCCAACGACGACGATTTCGCATGGGAACTGATCGAAGCGGGGCGCGATGTGGACGAACGGGTGTGGTCGTTGCCGCTGGGGCCTGAGTACGACAAGATGATCAACTCGGGCGTTGCCGACATGCAAAACATCGGCGAACGTTGGGGCGGGAGCATCACCGCGGCGCAGTTTCTCAAACGCTTCGTCGGCGACACCAAGTGGGCGCACCTCGACATCGCGGGTGTGACCTGGTCCAAGGAGGGCAAGTCCATTGCGCCCAAGGGCGGCACCGGGTTCGGCGTGCGGCTGTTGGATCGCTGGGTTAAAAACAAGCTCGAAAAGTAATCCACGCTTATGTCGGAAATCGCCTTTTACCACCTGACACGCTCGCCCCTAGAAGCGGCCTTGCCCATGCTTTTGGACAAGACCCTTCAGGCGGGCAAGCGTGCGGTGGTGATTGCGGGCTCCGCTCAACGGGTTGAACATCTCAATGGGGCTTTGTGGTCGTACGAGGATGCCTCGTGGCTGCCACATGGTTCTGAGAAAGATGGTCAGGCGGCGGAGCAGCCGGTGTGGTTGACCGACGTGGACGAAAACCCCAACGGGGCGCAGTTTCTGTTTTTGACCGACGGTGCGTCCGCAGCGGATATGGACGCGTATGAACGCTGTTTCGAGTTGTTCGACGGTGCCAACGCTGACCGCGTGCAAACCGCGCGCGAACGGTGGGCTGCCTACAAGAGTGCGGGACACACGCTGACCTATTGGCAGCAAACCGAGCAAGGCGGTTGGAGCAAAAAAGAAACGTAAGTCAATGTTCGTATTCGGATATGAAAAAAGCGGCGCATCAAGCGCCGCTTTTTTAATTCTGAATGAGAGCGGTCTCAGTCCGGTTTGGCTCAGCCCGGTTTGTGCTGACGGCGCGCCATGGCGCGCTCGGCGGGGTTTGAGCCACCGGGTTCATCCACACCTTTGCGGCGTTGCTCACGCACGGCCTTTTGGCGGCGTTTGATTTCAGCTTCTTTAGCTTTCATCTTGCCGCTGAAGCTCACCAGTATCAACTGGCTGCCGATGATCGCCAAAAGGCCCATCATCATCGTGGCTGAAATCCAGTAAACCGCGTGTGCCAAGATGATCTCTTCGATCATGAACACGTGGTAGAAGAACACAAAAATCCACAGGATGACTTCGGCAAGGATAAACAGGCGAAACGAGATGCGTTCCGACAGTGGGCGTGGCTGCAGGTTGCTCGAATTGAGAAACGCAAGTGCGCTCAAAATACCGCCCAAAAAGCAACTCGTGAACAAAAATGCACTGATCACGGCGATCCACGCCTGCATTTCTGTAAAATTAAAGGCCTTTAGCAGCTCTAGATAAGCTTCCGCCATGGCCACCTCCATTATTCGGTCGTCTTGACCATTTTTTCATGCCCGGTCGTAAAAGGCGCCCCTGAACAATCTATATAGGAGGCCGAACAACAGCTACCTAACGATTGCAGATATAAAACAGCATAGATTAGCAACATGACATTGCGAATCGGCGCAGCTTTCAGACTTCAATAGTGTCTGGCTAAAATGAAGAAAAAGTTACTAGCGCCCGTTGTCCTACATCTGCTGCGTGTTTTAACTGATTACAAAATGCGCGCAACGATAAATATTGGCGGATCAGATTCGTTTTTGTGACGCAATAAATATAAATCACATTTATAATACGAATCGGCAGCGCTGTTCTATTCCTTTTCGGCTTCGGCCTCAAGCCAAGCAATCTCTGCGTCTTGAAGCCTTTTTTCAATTTTGCCAAGTTGAATTTGTAGCCGTGTAAGGTCGTCGCTGGTGCCGGAATAGAGGCTTGGGTCGGCCAATTTTTTTTCTATATTTTCTTTCTCTATGCTCAGTTTGTTGACTTGTTTTTCTGCATTTTGAGCATTTGTACGCAATTGGCTTGATGCGGCGCGGGCGTCGGCACGAGCTTTTCGTTCGGCTTTTTTGTCGGCTTTAGGCGCTTTGGCTGAGCTTTCGGCGGTGTCGGAACTGTCTTTGCGACCGCGTCGGCTATCCAGCAACAGACGTTTATAGTCATTTAGATCGCCATCGAATTGCATGCACTTGCCGTCATCAACCAGCCACAAACGGTCGCAAACCAGTTCTACCAGATGCGGATCGTGGCTGACCAGCACCACCGCGCCCTCGTATGTGTTGAGCGCGCCGACCAGCGCTTCGCGGGCATCGACATCAAGGTGGTTGGTGGGTTCATCCAGCAGCATGATGTGCGGCGCGGTGCGGCTCATGTTGGCGAACAGCAGGCGCGCCTTTTCGCCGCCCGACAGGTTGCGGATCGGGGTGTCGGCTTTGTCTTTGTTGAAGCCGAACTTACCCAGCTGGGCGCGCACCTTGGGCTCGATCACGCCTTCCATCTGCTCTTGCATGTACTCATAAGCGGTTTCGTCGGCGGGCAGTTCTTCGGATTGGTGCTGGGCGAAGTAGCCGACTTCGAGCTTTTTGGATTTGACGATTTTGCCCTCTTGCGGTTTCAAGCGTCCCGCCAGCATCTTCATCATGGTCGATTTGCCGTTGCCGTTGGCGCCCAAAAGCGCGATGCGATCATCCATGTCGATGCGCAGGTCCAGGTCTTTGATGATCGGCTTGCCGGGCTCATAGCCCAACACCACCTCGTCCATCGCCACCAGCGGCGGCGACAACGGTGAAGGATTGGGGAAGGTGAAGTTGGTGGTTTTGTCTTCGATCACCGTGGCGATGGGTTCCATCTTTTCCAACAGCTTCAAGCGGCTCTGCGCCTGACGGGCCTTGGAGGCCTTGGCGCGGAAGCGATCGACGAAGGACTGAATGTGGCGCTGTTCGGCCAACTGCTTGGTGCGGTTTTTGGACTGTTGGGTGAGCCGCTCGCGCCGGGTTTTTTCGAAAAAGTCGTAGTTGCCGGTATAGCGCACCAGTTTTTGCTCTTCCAAATGGACGATTTCGTCCACCGCGGTGTTGAGCAGCGTGCGATCGTGCGAAATCACCATCACGGTGCCGCGCCAATTGGCCAGATAGTTTTCCAGCCACAGGGTTGCTTCCAAGTCCAAGTGGTTGGTGGGCTCATCCAACAGCAACAAATCGGGGGCCGCGAACAGCACCGCGGCCAAGGCCACGCGCATCCGCCAGCCGCCGGAAAAATCCGAACACAGGCTTTGCTGCGCTTTCTCGTCAAAGCCCAGACCCGACAAAATCCGCGCCGCGCGGGCAGGGGCGGAATGCGCATGGATGTCGGCCAGACGGGTGTGGATGTCGCCGATGCGGTGCGGGTCGGTGACGGTTTCGGCTTCCGCCAGCAGGGCGGTACGCTCGACATCGGCGGCCAATACGGTGTCGATGAGGCTCACCGGGCCGCTGGGGGCTTCCTGTGCGACCATGCCCAGCCGTGCGCCTTGGCGCAGGTTGATGGCGCCGCCATCGGGCGAAATTTCACCCGAAATCAGCTTGAACAGGGTCGACTTGCCGGTGCCGTTGCGCCCCACCAAACCAACCTTGTGGCCTTTGGGGACGGCGACGGTGGCGTTTTCGAGCAAAAGTCGCCCGCCGATGCGAAATGTAAGATCGTTGATATGTAACATGGCGGGGCTTTTAGCACGGAGATTGCGCCCTGGGAACAACATCTCACACGCGAAGGTGTATGGGGCATGAAAACCGCCTCTTGTCAGCGCCAAGCGATCCGGTTATAACGCCGCCACCCGGCTCAAAAGAGATCGGGGACGAAATTTCCTTTAACAGCAAAAGGCTCTTGAGCATGGCTGTCGAACGCACACTGTCGATCATCAAACCGGACGCCACCGAGCGTAACCTCACCGGCAAGATCAATTCCTACATCGAAGAAGCGGGCCTGCGCATCATTGCCCAGAAACGCATCCGTCTCACCCGCGACCAGGCTGAAGCCTTTTACTCGGTTCACAAAGAACGCTCGTTCTTTGGCGAATTGGTTGACTTCATGCTGTCCGGTCCGGTGGTTGTGCAAATCCTGGAAGGTGACAACGCCATCGCGAAATACCGCGAAGTCATGGGCGCCACCAACCCGGCAAACGCCGACGAAGGCACGATCCGCAAGGATTTCGCCATCGACGTGCAGAACAACTCGGTGCACGGCTCCGACGCGCCGGAAACGGCTGCACAAGAAACCTCGTTCTTCTTCTCCGGTATCGAGATCGCCGGTTAAGTTATCGAGCATAAATTTAAAAAGGCCGCTCCTTTCGGGGCGGCCTTTTTTGTGCTTGAGTGACGTCGCACCACACAAGGAGGCGTAAGTCATGATCGCGGTGATCTTCGAAGTCTGGCCCGATCCAGATCGTAAGCAGGCCTATCTCGACATTGCCGCCGAACTGCGCCCGCTGTTGGACGGCATCGACGGCTTTGTTTCGATCGAACGGTTCGAAAGCCTGACCGAGCCGGGCAAAATCCTGTCGCTGTCGTTTTGGCGCGACGAGGACGCCATCGCCCAGTGGCGCACCCTGGAGCGTCACCGCGCCGCACAATCCGAGGGCCGCGGCGGGGTGTTCAAAGACTACCGCCTACGTGTCGCGGGCGTGATGCGCGATTACGGCATGGATGAGCGCAGCCAAGCGCCGGACGATTCCCAAGCGGTGCATGACGTATGATGGCGGCGCTGTTTTTTGATCTCGACGGTACGCTGACCGATCCCAAGGATGGCATCGTGCGCTGCATTGGCCACGCGCTCGCCGCGTTGGGGGAACCGGTTCCCGCCGAAGACGACTTGCTGTGGTGCATCGGTCCGCCGCTGCAGGCAAGCTTCGCGCAGATGCTCGGCGGTGAAGAGCGTGCCGAACAAGCCATCCAGTTGTACCGCGAACGCTTTTCCACCATCGGCATGTTTGAAAATGCCGTTTATGACGGTGTGCCGGAACTGCTGGAGACATTGAAAAGTCATGGACATCGCCTCTATCTGGCGACCAGCAAGCCGCATGTCTTTGCCGACAAAATCCTCGACCATTTTGAGCTGAGACACTTTTTCGAGCGGACCTTCGGTGCGGAACTGGACGGCACCCGCGCGGACAAAACGGCTCTGTTGGCCTACGCCATCGAACAAACCGGAGCCCGGCCCGAAACCGCATGGATGATTGGCGACCGCAAGCACGACATCATCGGCGCGCGGGCCAACGCCGTGAGAGCGGTCGGTGTTTTGTATGGCTATGGCAGTCGCTACGAGCTGGAACAGGCCGACGCGCATGCGGTCGTCGCGCACCCGTCGGAACTGGTTCACGTGCTGCAGGGCTGAGGCAGAGCTATCTAAGTGGCCGTAAAGAGCGTATAGCTTGATTTCGCACGCTGGGTGCGCGCGTTCATTGGAAATGAAAAATGGCTCATGGGGCTGTTACTCCCGTACTGCCGCCCGCAGCGGGTGGTGGGAATTCGCTCGCCTTTTGGACCGTGATCCCCAACGCCTTCAGTGCCGATGAATGCGCTCAACTCAGCGACGTTTACGCTCAGCTCGACGCCGCAGATGGCGGTTTGGTGGCGGGACGGTTTGACCAAAAGGTTCGCCAGTCCGCATTGGTGTGGCTGCCGGAACGCGAAGACTTGGCGTGGGTTGACGCGCGCATGGCGCGCTTGGCCGCCGACTCCAATCAGCAGCTTTTCAGCTATGCCCTCGAAGGCTTCGACGAACAGCTGCAAATGGCGGCCTACGGCCCCGGCCATTATTACGACTGGCACATCGATCGCGGCCAAGGCAGCACGGCGGGGCGGCGCAAGCTGACCCTGTCGGTGCAGCTCACTCCGCCCGACCAGTACCTGGGGGGCGAGTTGGAAGTCAACGCCGACGGCCACCCCACATCGCTACCGCGCGACCAAGGCACAGCGGTAGCCTTCGCCTCAACAACCCTGCACCGCGTCGCCCCGGTGACCAGTGGCCTGCGCCACTCCCTGGTCGCCTGGGTCCACGGCCCGGCGTTCGTTTAGGCGCGATTTGAGAACGCTCGCTCAGAGCCCATACTGTTCTCGCGCAAACTTCGCCAAATCAGCCTGTTCCAGCTTGCTCATGGGTGCCAAGAACGTGACTTGAACGACGCCTGGGTTCCGTCCGATCTCAATGGCGCCAGTGATGGTGGCGCGGTTTCTGATTTCGGCGACGCTCATGTCCAGCAAATCGGCGGCCCGTTGCAACCCGTTGTCGGTTGCGGCGTTGAGATCCGGTCCCGTTCCGACAATCGAAATGGGCGCGGAGTCTTCCAATCCATAGAGACCCCAGTGTTGAGCAAGGTGTTCCGCTTTGAGCTTTTCCGCGTCCGTAAACGGGCGGGCCAGCGGCGGCAGGTCTTCGACCAGAGGAAACAGAACCGGTCCATCGAGTGTCCGATTTTTCACGATCTCAACCTGTATCGTTACGCTGCCCGCGACATCCATGGTGTGCCCGGCAATTTCGCCAGCTCCTTGCAGGGCGTGCATGTCGCCCATATAGACGCCAGCTCCCGGAACCTTCACGGGAACAATGAGGATGGCGCCTTGACGCACCGCGTCGATATCCATGTGCCCATCGGTGCGGTGTTTGGCAAGGTCCTCCGCCGTGATGGCGTAAGGGTGAGGCGCGCCGACCAAGAAGGGACCGAAATCCCCTGCGTTGTGCGAGTCCGGCATGGGTATGGATGGCGTGGTGCCAAGTTGTCCCATGAAGGGCCGCATCCGAACCATAACGCCCGCCATGTCCGATGCTGCGAACGTTAGTATGGGATGCTGAACGGAGTTATCGGGAAGAGCCGCATAGTGAGCGGCATTTGCGGCAATTTTCTCCGCTGCCTCTTTCGCCATGGTCACGCCGACACTGTGCGTGTCATCGAAAACAACGGTGTAACCGTGCACGAATTGGAACGGCGTCACCGGGTTACCGCAGCCATTGCAGATGACGGATTGCGGTCCGATGCCCTCGACATGGGTTTCCGGCCACAGTTCGTCGCAGGTGGGGCAGCGCGCGGCTACGTAGGGGTCGCCAAGAAAATACCCATCGGGTGAGGTGTCGTGCCCCGACGAGGTGGCGATGGATGTGACCGTGACGTCGCGTATGCGCAGGGCGAGTGCGTCGCCAGGTTCTGCACCTTCGACATAAACCGGCTGGGTGACTTCATGTCCGCCCCGTAATTTGGGGGTGATCATCGGCCCCCAGCAACCCGGCGCGGTGTTGGCGATAATCGTGCCGCCGTCTTCGACCGGCCCCAGCATGGGTTGTCCGGGGTCTAGGATGCCGTTGGTGAATGTTTGCACGATCACGTTATGCTGAGCTTGGTCTTCAACCAACTCAACGCGTTTTTGTGCGGTTGCCATTGTGGGCCTCCTTTCAGATGCTGAAATGGGTGGCCAATATGGAACGCCTCTCTAGGTCGCGGTTATGGCGACCAGAAACGTGTCATTGGAGAAACGGGGCGCGCGCCCATGTGCAATTGGCAGAGTTCTGCTTGTGAAGCATTGTCCAACAACTACAACTAGGCGCAGCCCAGATGCTTCCTCAAACCACTCTTGATTATAGCCGAAAACAGGTGCGTTAGGAACCGGTGCCGCAGTTGGCGACAAGCCGTCCGTCCTCGCTGGCCGGGGTGTTCAGCGCGCCTTCGGGCACGGTGAGATTTTCGCCTCCTCAACCCTACACCACGTCGCCCCGGTGACGAGCAGTCAGCGCCACTCCCTGGTCGCCTGGGTTCACGGCCCGGCGTTCGTTTAGGCGCGGCCAGCCTCTCGGCACTTTTTAATTTCATCGATATCGTCACGGTGGTAACACTGGTTGCCGTGCCGTGCGCTGAAAAGTTGGGAAACCGTTGATGACCGCCTTGCAAAAGCTGACCGCCGCCTTCGCCACGCTGTGCATGGTCGCCCTGATTGCGCTTTCTTTGCGCGATGCTTCGGCTGCAACGCCGATCATCACTTTTGCGGTGCTGTTTGCATTGTCGCTTGTCGTCACAGTCTTTGATCCCTCGCGTTTAAGTGAGCTATCGCTCAATTTTTTAAAGGGCGAACTGGTGCTGAAAACGGCGACGCAGGAGCAGGTCGATGAGACCTTGAAGGCCGATGCCGAGATGGAGAGAGACGAACGTAAGGACGGCGAGGGAACGGACAAGCAACCTTCGCCGCTGGCCGAAGAAGCCAAGCACAAATCTTTTTCACAGCGCACCGACGCCGACTACCTCACCCTGGCGACCGATGCGTGGCGGGCAAAAAACTACGCTGACGCTTTGCGCTTTGCATATGCAGGGCTGGAACGTCCCGCCAGTGATAAGCGCATTACGGCTACGCTGAATTCACGTTTGGGCACCATTGAAAGTGCACTTGGGCTAACGGAGCAAGCTGAGCAGCATTACCGTCACGCGCTCGAAATCGACCCTGGTTTTGCCGGTGGTTACAACAATTTAGGGATTTTTCTGGAGCAAACAAAAAAGGTCAAAGAGGCTGAAGCCGTCTATCGAGACGCCATCCGTTTGGATCCGGGATTGGCGATGGCGCACAGTAACCTTGGCCTCCTCTTGAGTGCAACGGACCGGCTAAAAGAGGCTGAAGCGGCCTACCGTGAGTCTCTCCGTCTAGATCCTCTTGACCCAGTTTCACACAACAATTTGGGAGCGTTACTGGCCAATATGGGCCGTTTTAAAGAAGCTGAAGCGGCTTATAGGGAGGCTATCCGCCTTGATCCTGATTACGCCATGGCACAACGCAATTTGGAGCGTCTACTGAAGCACATGAAAGCAAGCAAAGAGGAACCCGCGTCTTAATCCGCCGGGTTGTTCAGTGCGCCTTCGGGCACTTTGTGGTCTTCGATCAGCACGCGTTCCCCGCTCACCCTGATCCGGCCCTCGGCGATGTATTTCACCGCGCGGGGGTAGATGACGTGTTCTTGTTCCAAGATGCGCGCGGCGAGGTCGTCGGGGGTGTCGGTGGGGTGCACCGGGACCACGGCTTGGCTGATGATCGGGCCTTCGTCCATGGCGGGGCGCACGAAATGCACGGTGCAGCCGGAAAAGCGTGCGCCTTCTTCGATGGTGCGTTCGTGCACGTGCAAGCCCTTGAAGGCGGGCAGCAGGGACGGGTGGATGTTGATCAGGCGGTCGCGCCATTGGCGCACAAAACCGTCTGACAGCAAGCGCATGAAGCCCGCCAGACACACCAGCTCGGTACCTGCTTCGTCGATTTTGGCACTCATGGCTTCGTCGAAGCTTTCGCGGTCTTCAAAGTTTTTATGGCTGAGCACGACGGTGGGGATGTCGGCAGCACGGGCGCGTTCAAGCCCGTAAGCGTCGGCCTTGTTGGACAGCACCAGGGCGATTTCGGCAGGAAAATCGTCCGCCGCACAGGCGTCGATCAACGCTTGCAGGTTGGAACCGCGACCGGAAACGAGCACCGCGAGCTTCATGGCGCTTAACCCCAGGCTTTGTCGGCGTTCAATAGCACCACGCCCTCGTTGCCTTCGGGGCGAGCGATGACACGGCCGATTTCAAACACGGTTTCGCCTTCGGCTTCAAAAATGGCTTTGAGCGCGGACGCTTTGGACGCGTTCACCACCACGGCCATGCCGACGCCGCAGTTGAACGTGCGGGCCATTTCGGTGGCGGCGATGTTGCCTTGCGCTTGCAACCAGCGGAACACTTCGGGGGTGTGCCAAGACGTCGCATCGACTTCGGCGGCCAAACTGTCGGGCAGCACGCGGGGGATGTTTTCCAACACGCCACCGCCGGTGATGTGGCTGAGCGCGTGCACGCCGCCCGCTTTGATCGCCGCCAAGCACGACTTGACGTAAATTTTGGTCGGCACCAGCAGGGCTTCGCCGAGCGTTTTGCCGGGGGCGAAGGGGGCGTCGGCCTGATAGGCTAGGCGCGCTTTGTCGACGATGTGATCGCGCACCGCAGCTTGCATCTTGGTCTCGGCAGGGCCGCCGATCACGGCGTCGGAAACCACTTTGCGCACCAAGGAAAAGCCGTTGGAATGCAAACCGCTGGATGCCAAGCCCAAAATCACGTCGCCGTCTTGAACACGGTCGCCGGTGAGCACCTTGTCGCGATCCACCGCGCCAACGCAAAAGCCCGCCAGATCGTATTCGCCGCCGCCGTACATGCCGGGCATTTCCGCCGTTTCGCCGCCGATCAGCGCCGCGCCGGATTGGCGACAACCCTCGGCAATACCGGAAACGATTTCCTTGCCGGCTTTCACGTCGAGCTTGCCGGTGGCGTAATAATCCAAGAAGAACAGCGGTTCCGCGCCTTGCACCACCAGATCGTTGACGCACATGGCGACCAGATCGATACCGACGGTCGAATGGCTCTGCATGGCGATGGCGACTTTCAGCTTGGTGCCGACGCCGTCGGTGCCCGCGACCAAAATCGGATCGGTATAGCCTGCGGCCTTGAGATCGAACATCGCGCCGAACCCGCCCAGCCCCGAAACCACGCCGGGCCGCGATGTGGATTTGGCGTCGTCTTTGATGGCCTCGACCAGCGCATTGCCCGCATCGATATCGACACCGGCGTCTTTGTAATTTGCCCCGGACATGGCGGCCTCCTCTTGGTTCTCTCATGGCTACGCAGGGCGGGCGCAAACGCCGCTCTGGTAATGATGGCTGAGCGTGGTAAAACAGTGCCAAGCCTGTGTTAATCAGGTGCAACATACCCATTTAGGGACGCTTTGCAATGGCGCAAAATAAGGGGATGCGGTTGATGAGATGTGGAACTGCTTACGGGCTTGTAATTGCCGTGCTGTTCGCGCTGGTTGGCGGGCAGGTCGAAGCCGCCGCACCGCGCTTGTTTGAGGTCTCCAACGTCACCGTCGATGTCACCGCCGATTCGGCCACAACCGCCCGCGTCGAAGCCCTGGCCCAGGGCGAACGCAAAGCTTTCAAGCTGTTGCTGCAACGCCTGACCTTGCAAGCCTATCACAACCGCTTTCCGGACGTTTCCGCCCCTCAACTGGCTGAATTGGTTCAAGATTTCGCCGTGGTCGAGGAAAAGACCTCATCTGTGCGCTACATCGCCAAGCTCACCTACCGGTTTCGCGCCGAAGGCGTGCGCGCGCTGCTCGATGAGTACGGCCTGCCGTTCGCCGAAACCGCGTCCAAGCCGGTGCTGATGCTGCCGGTATATCAGGCGGCAGGGGCGTTGCTGTTGTGGGACGATCCCAACCCGTGGCGCGCGGCGTGGCAAAATTACGCCGAAAACGGCCCCGGACAAGGCTTGGTGCCGATGGTTCTGCCGGTCGGTGATTTGAACGATGTGCGCACCATCGGCGCGGAGCAAGCTATCGAAGGCGATATGGCGCGTCTGGAAGAAATCGCCCAGCGCTACGACGCGGGCGACGTGGTGGTGGCGCACGGCATTTTGCGCATGGATGCGTACAACGGCCAGCCGGAACTGGAAGTCTACCTGACCCGTTTCGGATCTGCCCTGCAAGAACACACCGTGGTCAAAAGCTTCACGTCTGAGCCCGGCGACGACATGCAAACCCTGCTGACCCGCGCCGCCGTTCAGTTGACCGCCCAGGTCGAAGACAATTGGAAGCAAGACAACCTGATCCAGGCGGGCAGCGCGCAGCTGTTGCCGGTGTCGGTACCGGTGCGGGGCCTGAGCGATTGGGTCAAGGTGCGCGACCGTTTGAACGGTGTGGCGGTGGTGCGGCGCGCCGATGTGGTGCTGCTGCGTCGCGACCAGGTGCGTTTGAACCTGCATTTTATCGGCGATGCGGAACAGTTGGCGCTGTCGCTCGACCAAGCGGATTTGGCGCTGTGGGAAGAAGCAGGGCAGTGGTATCTGGCGCAGAAAACGTCTCCCTCTGCGGTCGCCGAGTGATGGTGCCTTAAGTGAACATTCCCAATTTCATCACCCTGTTGCGCATTGCGGTGACGCCGGTTGCGGTGTGGCTGATCCTCGAAGGCTACCTGCTGTGGGCGTTTTGGGTGTTCGTCGCGGCGGGCATTTCCGACGCCTTGGACGGCTTTATCGCCAAGCGCTTCAACATGGAAACCGAACTCGGCAAGTATCTCGATCCGTTGGCCGATAAGGCGCTGTTGGTGTCGGTCTATGTCTCTTTGGGGATTGAGGGCTATCTCCCCAATTGGCTGGTGATTATGGTGGTGTTTCGCGATGTGTTGATCGTCGGCGGGGCGTTACTCTTTGAAACCATGACGCATTCCCTCACTATGCAACCCTTGATGGTCAGCAAGGTCAACACGACCTTGCAGATTGTTCTGGCCGCGGCGGTTATGGCCAGCGCCGGCTATGGTATCGAACTGAACGGCGCGCTGGACGCGGTGGTGATCTTGACCGCCATGGCGACGGTGTTGTCGGGGCTGAGTTATGCGGTGGTGTGGATCAGACGCTGGTCCCAACTGGAGGATGACGGATGAACGAAATCATGAGCCGGGATCGTCAAACCTTGGTGTGGATCGCCAGCTTCGTGGTGTTTGTATTTCTGCTCTACACTTTGAGCAGCGTGCTGACGCCGTTCGTTGCAGGGCTTGCCGTGGCGTATTTCCTCGATCCCTTGGCGGATCGGTTGGAAGGGCCGTTGAAATCGAGAAGTGCTGCTACGGCCCTAATTTTGCTGACATTTTTTGCCGCCGTATTTGCCTTGGGTGTGGTTCTGTTTCCGCTGTTACAAGCCCAGGTGACGGGGCTGATCGCGCGCATTCCCGATGCCGTGGATGCGGCGCACAGGTTACTCGACCCGCTGGTCAAACAGATCGAACAAGAGCTCGGCGCGGTGGAAATTCAAAAGCTCAAAGACAGCGCCGGTGCGTTCACCGGGGCGGCGGTGTCGTGGCTTTTGGACGTGCTGAAAAGCTTGTTCTTGGGCGGCAAGGCGTTCGTCAACGCGCTGTCGTTGCTGTTCATCATGCCCGTGGTGGCGTTCTTTTTGCTGCGCGACTGGGACATCTTGGTTTCCAAGGTCGACGAATTGCTGCCGCGGGGGTCGGCCAAGACCATCCGCGAACAGTTTGCCCAGATCGACGCCACCATCGCCGGTTTCGTACGTGGACAAGCCACCGTGTGCTTGGCGCTGGGCACCATTTACGCCACCGGGTTGACGCTGGTGGGGCTGGAGTTCGGCTTGCTGATCGGCTTGATCACCGGGCTGCTGGCGTTCGTGCCGTATGTGGGCATGATCATCGGTTTGATCATCGCTTTCGCGGTGGCGCTGATGCAATTTAGCGATCCCATTTCGTTTGTGTTGGTGGCGTCGGTGTTCGCCGTCGGTCAAACCTTGGACGCGGCGTTTCTCACCCCCAACCTGGTTGGTGGGCGGGTCGGCTTGCATCCGGTGTGGATCATCTTTGCCTTGATGGCGGGCGGCTCGCTGTTCGGTTTCACCGGTGTGTTGCTGGCCGTGCCGGTTGCATCGGTGATCGGGGTGTTGGTGCGCTTCGCCATTGGCCGATACCGTCAATGTGCCTTATATACGGGTTCATGAAACAGATTCCTTTCGATTTCGATCCCAGGCCTGCGCTCGGCGGTGAGGACTTTTTGGTCGCGCCATCCAATGTGGACGCGGTGCAGTGGGTGGAACGCTGGCCCGATTGGCCCGGTCCGGTGCTGGCGATTGCGGCACCCGAAGGGGCCGGAAAAACCCATCTGGCAAACGTTTTCCAAGCCCAAACCGGGGCGCGGTTGGTGAGCGTCGACGACTTGCGCAACCTGCGCGCCGACGGCGTGTTGGCGGGTGCGGCGGCATTGGTTTTGGAAGATGTGGAAACGTTCCTCGATGCGGACTTGGCCGAAGAGCTTTTGCATCTGTACAATTTGGCGCGCGAAGACGACGTGAAAATCCTTATGACGGCGGCGCGCCCACCGTCGCGTTGGACCATCAGCTTAAAGGATTTAAGTTCACGCCTGAAAACCGCGCCGGTGGCCGAAATCAGCCCGCCCGACGATGCGTTGATCACGGCGCTGATCGTCAAACAGTTCGCGGATCGGCAATTGAGCGTGGACCAGGACGTTCTGACGTATATGCTGGCGCGCATGGACAGATCGTTTTCGGCTGTACGGAACTTGATCCAAGCCATCGACGAGCACGCGCTGGCACAAAAACGTGCCATCACCGTACCTTTGGTGCGGGGCGTAATGGAAAACCAAAAACAACAAGAAATGGATGCATAAATGGACTTAGGACTTACAGGCAAAACAGCCATCGTCTGCGCCGCCAGCAAAGGCTTGGGCCGTGCGTGCGCGCATTCCCTGGCGCGCGAAGGTGTTGACCTCATCATCGCGGCGCGCACCGAAGGTCCGTTGCTTGAGACCGCACGCTTTATTGCGGATGACACCGGCGTGAAGGTCACCCCGGTGATCGCCGACGTCGCCACCGAAGAAGGCCGCGCGGCGGTGTTGGCGCAATGCCCAACGCCGGACATCTTGGTCAACAATGCCGGCGGTCCGCCGCCGGGTGATTTTCGCGATTGGGATCGTGACGATTGGATCAAAGCTTTGGACGCCAACATGCTGAGCGCCATCTTCATGATCAAAGCCACCGTCGATGGGATGATGGACAACGGCTTTGGCCGCATCGTCAACATCACGTCGGGCGCGGTCAAGGCACCCATCGACATCTTGGGTCTGTCAAATGGTGCGCGTTCTGGTCTGACCGGTTTCGTCGCGGGCCTTAGCCGCAAGACCGTGCAAAGCAACGTCACCATTAACAACATTCTGCCCGGTCCGTTCGACACCGACCGCTTGCGCACCACCTTGCAAGCTGGGGCGAAAAACACCGGTAAAAGTCTCGAGGACGTCACCGAAGCACGGCGCACGCAAAACCCGGCTGGACGTTTTGGCGAGCCCGCTGAGTTCGGCGATCTGTGCGCCTACATCTGCTCGGCCCAAGCCGGATACATGACGGGGCAGAACTTCCTGATCGACGGCGGGGCCTTTCCCGGCACGTTTTAACTTGTAGCGTCCGTTTGTTGAGACGGGCGAAATTGTGAGAATAGCCATGCGTAACGTAACGTATTTCAGTGCGGGTCTGGTTGCGGACTTTGCCATCAGCGATCAGGCGTTCGACAAGTTCTTGGTCGATTTGAACGAGGCTGCAAAAGAAATTGATCGCTACGGCGAAAATGACCTGATGAAGGGGCGCACCCTGTTGGACAATTTCATGGCCCGCGCCCAGCAAGACGAAAATATCGAACAAGGCCCGGGTGAGATTTTGGCGGCGAGCTTCATCTGGAACTTCTTCAACACCAACCCAGACCCGTCGCGGGTGATCACCGGCGATATTGTGATCGTCGATTTGGACGGCACGCTCAATACGGTCGAATACGCCTCCGTCAACGATCTTCAGATCGCTCATCACGAACACGATCATGAACATGGCGACAATTGCGGTTGTGACCACAACCACAAATAAAATTCAGCATCCAAATGGGGACTTCACACACCATTTTTTGGCAAAAAGAAGCCGTCACCCAGGGGGGACAGGTCGGGTGACGGCCTAAGTTTGGATTGCGTGCATGCCTCTCAGCATGTCCGACTGTAGGAGTCGGGTACTAGATGGCATGTGGGACAGCGCAAAAGAGATTTCAATCCTCTTTTGATTGTCGTTCTTGAATTTTTTGCGTCACGTGGCGGTGTCGCTTGCTCAGGCATGACATTTGGGTTGTAAACGATTAAAGTGGTAGTGGAATTTCGTATCCCCACGGTCACGTGCTAAACGACATGTACAGCGGCATGCCCGACCGAGAAGTTCTCCATGCAGTTTGTCCTGTCACCGGGGCGAACACATCGTAGAAATGCACATAATTTTGCGCGCAAGGGCCTTACCTATGAACTCCGTCGACTACTCCCGGATCAGCTTGAATTCCAGTGATCGCTTCATCAATCGCGAACTGTCGTGGCTCGCGTTCAACACCCGTGTGATGGAAGAAGCGATGAACGAAAAGCATCCGCTGTTGGAGCGGGTGCGTTTTTTGAGCATTTCCGCAGCCAACTTGGATGAATTTTACATGGTCCGTGTCGCGGGGCTGAAAGGTCAAGTGCGCGCCGGTGTTTCGACAATATCCGAAGACGGCTTAACCCCGGCGCAGCAGCTGGTCGCCATCAATGAGGCCGCGCAGCAGTTGATGAAAAGCCAGCAAGATAGCTGGATCGTGCTTAAAGACCTGCTGCACAAAGAAGGCATCAAGGTTCTCAAACACAAAGAGCTCTCGGACCGCGACACCAAGTGGCTGGAAAGCTATTTCCTCGACCACATCTTCCCGGTGTTGACCCCGCTGGCGATCGATCCGGCGCATCCGTTCCCGTTCATTCCCAATCTCGGCTTTTCATTGGTGATGTTTTTGCAACGGCGCAACACCGAAGAGCAATTGCGCGCGCTTTTGCCGATCCCGCATTTGATCGAACGGTTCGTGCGCTTGCCGGGCGCCGCCATTCGCTTCATCCCCATCGAAGAAGTGGTGGAGATGTTTTTGGATCGCTTGTTCCCCAATTATTTGCCGCTGCAAATCGGCAATTTCCGCATCATCCGCGACAGCGAAATGGAAATCGACGAAGAGGCCGAAGATTTGGTACGGACGTTCGAATCCGCACTCAAACGCCGCCGTCGCGGTTCGGTCATTCGCTTGACGCTCAACCAGGGCATGACCGATGAATTGCGTTCCGTCGTCAGTGATGAAATCGCTGTCGATGAAGAAGACGTATTCCGTTTGGGCGGTATTCTCGGTATGGCGGATTTGTCGCAACTGATCGTCAAGGAACGCACCGACCTGTTGTTCGAACCGTTCAATGCGCGCTTCCCCGAACGGGTACGAGATTTTGGCGGTAACGTGTTCCAGGCGGTGCGCAAGAAAGATTTGGTGGTTCATCACCCCTATGAAAGTTTCGATGTGGTGGTGCAGTTTGTGCGCCAAGCCGCGCGCGATCCGAAAGTGGTGGCGATCAAGCAGACGCTGTATCGCACCTCAAACGATAGCCCCATCATCGAAGCGCTGATTGAGGCCGCCGAGGCCGGCAAGTCCGTCACCGCAATGGTCGAGTTGAAAGCGCGTTTTGACGAAGAAGCCAACATCCGCTGGGCGCGCGATTTGGAACGCGCGGGCGTGCAGGTGATCTACGGCTTCATGGACAAAAAGACCCACGCCAAGGTCAACTTGGTGGTGCGCCGTGAAGGCAAGGGGCTGCGCTCTTACGTGCATTACGGTACCGGCAACTATCACCCGATCACGGCGAAGGTCTACACCGACCTGTCATTCTTCACCTGCGATCCGCAGTTGTGCGCCGATGCCGCGCGGCTGTTCAATTACATGACTGGCTACGCCAGCCCCGAAGGGATGGAAAAGCTATACTATTCGCCACTGACCATGCGCGACCGGTTGGTCGATTTGATTGAAGAAGAAATCACCAATGCCAAGGCGGGCAAGCCCGCAGGGATCTGGTCGAAGATGAATTCGATCGTCGATCCGGTGTTGATCGACGCCATGTACCGCGCCTCCAACGCGGGCGTGCAGATCGATTTGGTGGTGCGCGGGATTTGTTGCTTGCGTCCGGGCGTCAAGGGCTTGTCGGAAAACATCCGCGTGAAAAGCATTGTTGGGCGGTACTTGGAACATTCGCGTATCGTTGCGTTCGCCAACGGTCAAGAGCTGCCGTCGCGCAGCGCCAAAGTCTATATCTCGTCCGCCGACTGGATGCCGCGCAACCTGTATCGCCGCGTTGAAACCTTGGTGCCGATCGAAAATCCGACCGTGCATCGTCAGGTGCTCGACGAGATCATGGTCTTGAATTTCCGCGATACCGAACAAAGCTGGACCCTCTCGCCGGATGGCTCGTATGAGCGGATCAACCAAGACGGCGGCCTGAACGTGCACCATTACTTCATGACCAATCAAAGCGTTTCGGGGCGCGGCACGGCGGCGCGCGGCGCCCGTCCCAAGTCGAGCCGATCGAGAAAAGCGAAAGCTAAGCCGAGCAAGAGCCAAGACTAAAATCGATTGAGCGGGGTTGGGATGAATAGAATTGCGAGCGCCAAACCCGGTGAAGCGCATGGCCGCGTCGCCGTGGTCGATATCGGTTCCAACAGCGTGCGTCTGGTGGTGTACGACGCGCCGACCCGCTTGCCGATACCGATGTACAACGAAAAGGCTCAGTGTGCGCTGGGCCGCGGTTTGGGGGCGAGCGGGGTGCTGCATCCCGGCGGCGTCGAATGCGCGCTGAGCTCCATCAAGCGCTTCGTCGGCTTGGCCAAGGCCATGGGGGTGGAGGAGCTGGAACTGGTCGCCACCGCCGCCGTGCGCGAAGCCGCCGACGGTGCCGATTTCGTCGCCCGTATTCACGACACCACCGGCCATGACATCCAAATTCTCAGCGGCGAGGACGAAGCCAAGTATGCAGCCCTCGGGCTGCTTATGGGCGTGCCCCAGGCCGACGGCGTGATCGGCGATTTGGGCGGCGGCTCGCTCGATCTGGTGGGGCTGAACACGGGCACGTTCACCCATTCGGCGACCTTGCCGTTCGGCCACATCCGCTTGTCCGAAGCCGCCGAAGGCAATCCCGAACGCGCCCGCGACATCGTGCTTGAGGCGATGAGAAAACTCAAATGGCTGCCAACGGTGAAGGGGCGCACGCTTTATGCGGCGGGCGGTTCATGGCGTGCGTTGGCGCGTATTCTCATCGACCAGACCAGCCACCCGCTGCACGTGGTCGACAACTTCACCATCGACGCCGGTGCGGCGTTGAAAATCTTGCACCTGATCAGCGGTGCGGGCCGTCATTCGCTGGATCTGATTCCCGGTGTGCCGAAAAAACGTATCGAGACTTTGCCGTTCGCCGCCGCCGCGCTGGAAGGCATGCTCACCGTCAGCCAAGCCGCGACGTTGCAATTTTCCGGTTTCGGCATGCGCGAAGGGGTGTTGCTGTCGTGCTTGCCCGACGACATGCGCCACCAAGACCCGCTGCTCAGCGCGTGCAAAACCATGGCCGAGCGCACCGGGCGTTTTTCCGTCAAGGGCCGTGAAATGCTTGAATGGATGACGCCGCTGTACCCCGACGAAACCCCCGCTGAACAGCGCTTGCGCTACGCTGCGTGCTTGATGAGCGACATCGGCTGGAACGAACACCCCGATTATCGCGCCGAGCATTCGTTTTTGCGGGTGCTGCGAGTCCCCTACGCGGGCCTAACCCACGCCGACCGCGCGCTGTTGGCGACGACGGTGTACGTGCGCCAAAACGGCGATCTTGGCGATCCGCTGATCCGTCCGATTCTCGGCCTGCTTGACGTCGGCCAATTGTCGTGGATCAAAGTCACCGGCCTGGCGCTGCGCCTCGCCCACACCATATCGGGCAGCGCACCGGGCGTGCTGGGTAAAACCCAATTGGACGTCGGCACGGAAAAGCTCATGCTGCAAGTCGAAGAAGAAGACCGCGACGCCCTGCTCAGCGAAGCCGTGCAACGACGCCTCAAAACCCTGGGTCGGGCGTTGGGCTTGAAGGGCAAGGCGGAGTAGGGCTGGAAGGCATAAATAAGATGTCTATTTATTTTATCCGTCATGGGCAGTCCGTGTTCAACGCTGTCTATGATTCTTCAATTGGCGATCCTTTGATTTTTGATGCCCCCTTGTCCCCGCTTGGCCGTCAACAGGCCATTGGGGCTAGGGTCCATGTGACGCAGCTTGGCATCGAACGGGTCATTACATCGCCGATGACCCGAACGATTGAAACGGCGCTTCATATTTTCGAGAACGGCCCCGCCATCGAAATCGATTCTCGCGCCCGAGAACTTCTGAGCAACAGTTGTGATGTAGGTCGTTCGCCCATTGAGCTCGCCAAAGATTTTCCACAGTTATCATTTGCCCATATGGGTGAGCGCTGGTGGCATCAAGGGGCTGAGAATGAACACGGCGTGGCCCATGAACCACTGAGCATGTTTGAGCGGCGGGCAGCTGAATTTCGAGATTGGCTGCTCACACAGTCAGCGCAGACCTTGGCTGTCGTTGGCCACGGCAACTTTTTCAAGGCCTTGACGGGACGCATGCTGGATAACTGCGAAGTTCACGCCTTCGAGGCGTCTGGTTCTGATCTTTTTCCACTAAGATGATCGATAGGTACGGCGATTTGCCCATCGTCCGAAAATCACCTGTTTGATTTGATGCCAGTTTTGTCTATGTCGGGCTAAGAACCGCAGCCGTGTCGCTGCTTAAAGGGCTTTGTTGTTCAAAACACCCTGGATGGCGCTGACAATTTCTGGAACTTTAAACGGCTTGGTCAGGTATTGCTTAAAGCCGGCATCCAAGCCTTTGTCGATGTCTCTGGGCATGGTGTTGGCGCTGAGCGCAAAGACAGGGGTGTCTTTGGTTTCGCTCATCTGCTGCAGTGCTTTAAGGACTTCAAAACCGTTCATGCCGGGAAGGTTGATGTCGAGAATGATGAGGTCGGGGCGATGGATCTTCGCCATCTGCAAGCCCAGTTCGCCGGTGTGCGCCGTCACCAAGGAGAGACCTTCGATGCTGCCGAGGATCATTTCCATCAATTGCAGGTTGGAAGGATTGTCCTCGACATACAGGACCGTGCCGGAAATATACGCCAACGGAGCGTATTCGTGGCGCGATGCATCTGTATCGTTTGCGGGTGTTGCGCACGCGGTGGGTTGGGAGAGGGGAAGTTCAATCCAGAAGGTTGAGCCCATGCCGACCTGACTTTCGACGCCAATGCGACCATGCATACGTTCGATCAGTTTTTTGGTGATGGAGAGGCCGATGCCCGTGCCTTCGATCTCCGATTTTTCCGCCCTCAGCCGGTTGAACGGCTCATAAAGCTCCGCCAGCATATCATTGGGGATACCCATTCCGGTATCGGTGACGGAAATGCGCAGCATGTCATCTGTCGTTTCGTGGCAGTCCATGATGATTTTGCCGTTCTCAACGTTGTATTTGACGGCATTGGACAGCAGGTTGAGCAGCGATTGCTTGAAACGGGTGTAATCTGCGTTCACCGTTGCCGTGGTCTTGCAACCGGAATTGGTGAACACTGTGACGCCACGTGAGCTGGCAATCGTTTCAATCAGTGCAAAGCACTCATCCAGTATGTTCGAAACCTTGATATTTTCTATCGATAGTTCGACATTGCCTTCTTCAATCTTGGTGAGGTCGAGAACGTCATTGATCAATTCGAGCAGGTGCCGTCCGCCTTTCATGATTTGATCGACGCATCTCTTTTGATTTTCCGTCAACGGCTCTGTGGGATTGAGTTCAAGCAACTGGCCAAAACCGAGAATGGCGTTCATCGGCGTGCGCAATTCGTGGCTCATGGACGAAAGAAAATCAGACTTGCTGCGGCTCGCAATTTCCAACCTTGCGACCGTTTGACGCAGCTCCAATTGCGAGACGACTTGCCGGGCAAGCACTTCTAAGGCCTTTATCTGGTCCTCAGTGATCGTGCGCGGTTCGTTGGCGACGACACACAAGGTGCCGATCCGCAAATCGCCCGACATGATCAGCGGTGCGCCGGCATAAAATTTGACCTGCGGTCCACCGGTAACAAGCGGATTGTCGTGAAAGCGCTCGTCTTTTGTGGCGTCTTCGACGACGGTCACGTCATTGTCGAGAATCGCGTGCGGACAGAACCCCAATTCGCGAGCTACTTCGTTAGCGTCCAAACCATGGTGGGATTTGAGGAATTGACGGTCTTTATCAATCAAGCTGATCAGCGCGATCGGCACGTCGCAAATTTGCGCGATTAGGTGCGTGATGTCGTCATATGCCTGCTCTTCCAGAGTATCTAGAATGTTGAGTTCGTACAGCTTTTCGAGGCGCAGATCCTCGTTTTGTGGAAGCGGGGCGGGTATCATTGGTCTTGGCCTTTTCGGGCGGTGGCTGTATTTTTAAGCAGGGCAAAGTGCTGGGCGTTAATATTGTGTGCTGATTTTAACGAAAAATACACCGTCAAAGAAGAGGGCAGCATTTGTGAGTGGTCTCACAGCTCGTATGCGCCTCGCATTTCTTCAATGGATGTGAGCTTCTCTTCCAGTCGCGACCAGTCGTCGTTTTGCGCGATGGCGTCCCAGATGTGTTCGACCTCGTCGATGCGCATGGTGCAGGGCTGATCATTTTGGAAATAGGCGTGATCGGGCGCGGTGCCGTCTGCGGGTTCGCAGGTGGCGAGGTCAGCGACCAATTTTTCCAGCGCGGTGTCCTTGTAGGCTTGTTGCGCGATGTCTTTGCGGGCGGACTTGCTGCCGCCAAAGCAATCGAAAAACACTTGTTCGAATTTCACCTCTGTTTTGGCCATGGCGGGGAACAGGCGGTGGCCGAGTTCCAGGCGCTTGCCGTCTTGCACCGTTATGCCCAGGCGTCGGGTCAGCGCCGTGTTGAGCGCACCATTGAAAGCGTCGTCAAATCCGGCAAGCGCGTTCGACAGATCTTGTTCTGCGGCGAACGGGGCGAAGCATTCGGCCAGACGACTGACGTTCCACAGCACCGCTTCGGGCTGACGGCCAAAGGCGTAGAGGCCGAAGTCGTCAAAATATGCGGCGGTGAATTTGGGATCCATCTGGTCCATAAAACGCCATGGGCCGTAGTCGAAACTTTCGCCGGTGATGTTGATGTTGTCGGTGTTCAGCACACCGTGGACGAAGCCCGCAGCGGTCCAGTCGGCGGCGGTGGTGGCGGTGTTGCGCACCACTTGGGCGACCAGTTGAACTGACAGTTCAGCCATCGGCGCGTCGGCGTCCACATCCACACCGGGCAGATAATGCTTGGCGGCGTGACGGGCCAAGGTTTCGATCGCATCTAAGTCTTCATGGTAGGCGTGTCGTTGAAAACTGCCGATGCGTACATGGCCGTGGGACAGGCGCACCAGCACCGCGCTGCGCGTCGGCGAGGGCTCATCGCCGCGCGTCAGGGCCTCGCCGGTTTCCACCACGGAAAACGTTTTGGAGGTATCGACGCCCAACGCTTCGAGCATTTCGGTGGCAAGAATTTCACGCACCGCGCCTTTCAATGTCAGTTTGCCGTCGCCGCCGCGCGACCACGGCGTGCGTCCGCTGCCTTTGGTGCCCAAATCCAACAAGCGGCCATCGATGGGATCGGTCAATTGGGCAAACAAAAAGCCCCGCCCGTCGCCGAGGTCGGGGTTGTAATGGCGAAACTGGTGGCCATGATAGGCCAGCGCGATGGGCTCTGGCAGGCTGTCGGGCAGGGCTTTGAACTTGGCGAAATGGTCCGCCCAGGCGTCGTCGCTGAGCTCATCTAGTCCCACATGGTTCGCCCAGCGTTGATTGCGAAAGCGCAGCTCGTGCTTGGGAAATTGGGCGGGCGGAACGGGCTGGAAAAAACGCGGCCCCAGATCAAGGTGGACGGTTGAGGCGTTAAATCGTGATGGCGCGCGCATGGGTATCCTTGCGTATCTGGATCAAGAGGTGCGCTATATGTGAGGGGCTGGGGTTGAGGTTTCAACCACGACGTTAAAGGGGTTTTCGCCACACCGTCGCGAGCCACGGCTGCTGCTCGCGGGGTAGGCCCTTTGGGCGAAAATAATGCCGGATTTCAACAAAGCCTGCTGTGGTCACGAAGTCGCGCCATGTGTCTAAGTCATGGTAGCAACCATAACGGTCTTGGTTGAAACCTTCGCGGTTGTCGCCGCGTGGATTGGAGCAAAACAGTACCCCGCCGGGCTTGAGCGTGGCGTATAGCGCGCTGAGCACGCGGGGGACTTCCTGGCTGGGCACATGAAAAAGCGAAGCATTGGCGAACACGCCGTCAAAGCGTTGGGGCGGCAAATCCAAGGCGAGGAAATTTTGATGCCACACCTCGCAGCCGGTCTCAGTGCGGGCCATCTCGACAAATTCTTTCGATCCGTCAAGGCCGACGGCCTCCAGCCCTTGGGCTTTGAAATAGGTCAAGTCGCGCCCCGGCCCGCAGCCGAGATCCAACACGCTATGGGGCGGCTCACCTTGCAGTTCGCTGAGCAAGGCATCGTAGTTTTGCGTTACGTCGTGATCCCAGGTTCCATCGCGAAAGCCCTTTGCGGATCGGTCGTAATGATTGAGGGTGCGCTCCGCCGCGTGCTGTAAACCATCACCGGTCAATTTTGCAGACATGCGGATCATCCTGTTTATTGGCTTTTGTCGGTGACGTTGACGTCGAATTGCAGCGCAGCCAGATGGGCGTAAAGCGGACTGCTGTCGAGCAGTTGTTGATGAGTGCCGGTGGCGACGATGCGGCCATGATCGATCACCGCGATGCGATCCGCGTTCACCACCGTGGCGAGGCGATGCGCGATCACCAATGTGGTGCGTCCGGCTTTGAGGGTTTCCAGCGCGGCCTGCACCAAGCGTTCGCTTTCCGCGTCGAGCGCACTGGTGGCTTCGTCCAACAGCAACACCGACGGATCGCGCAGCAACGCGCGCGCCAATGATATGCGTTGGCGTTGCCCACCCGACAGCCGCACGCCTTTTTCGCCTAAAAATGTGGCGAAGCCTTCGGGCAATTGGTCGAGGAACTCAGCCGCTGCCGCAGCCTCGGCCGCGAGGCGCACGCCGTCGTCGTCGGCGTCGGGACGGCCATAGCGGATGTTGTCCCAACCGCTGGCGCCGAACAGCACCGGGTCTTGCGGCACCAGGGCGAAGCGCTCGCGCACGGCTTTGGGATCGGCGTCGCGCACGTCGACACCGTCGAGCATCACGTGTCCGTCACCCGGATCGTAAAACCGCAACAACAATTGAAACACCGTCGATTTGCCCGCGCCAGAGGGCCCCACCAGCGCCAAGGTCTCACCCGGTTTGACGTCGAGGGTGAAGTCCGTGAGCGCCGCGTGATCGGGGCGCGACGGATAATGGAAAGTGACGTTTTGAAAACTGACTTCGCCGCCTTTGCCAAGTGCGGAGGTGGGCAGGGCCTTGGGCTGGGCTGGGGCTTTGATGTCTGTATCGGCTTCGAGCAATTCGATCAGGCGCTCGGTAGCGCCTGCGGCGCGTTGCAGTTCGCCATAAACTTCGCTCATCACACCGACGGAAAAGGCCACCAAAGTTGCGTAATAGATGAACGCCGCCAGCTCGCCGCCGCTGATCTCGCCGGCCAGCATTTGCCGTCCGCCGACCCACAAAATCACCCCGATCGCGCCGAACACCAACACGATCACCACCGCCATTAGCGCGGCGCGGGTGCGGATGCGGGTGACGGCGGTTTCGAACGCATTGGTGACTTCCGCGCCGAAACGTGTGCGGTCGACCTCTTCGTGGGTGAAGGCTTGCACCGTGGACATGGCGTTGATGGTTTCTTCGGCGAACGCGCCGACGTCGGCAACGCGGTCTTGGCTGGCGCGCGACAGCTTGCGCACGCGCCGTCCGAAGATCAAAATCGGCACCACCACCACCGGCACCACCAGCAACACCATCGCGGTGAGGCCCGGATTGGTGATGAATAGCATGATGATGCCGCCGACCAGATTGAGCGCATTGCGCAACGCCACCGACGCGCTTGATCCGATCACCGATTGCAGGAGCGTGGTGTCGGTGGTCAGCCGCGAGAGCACCTCGCCGGTTTTGGTGGTTTCGAAAAATCCGGCGTGCAGGCTCATCACCCGGTCAAACACCGCTTGGCGCAAATCCGCCACCACCCGTTCGCCCAACCACGACACCATGTAAAAGCGCGCATAGGTGCCCAGCGCCATGATCACCGACAGCGCCAGCAACAAATACAGCGCCCGGTCCAACGCGGCGGCGTCGCCATCGCCAAAGCCGCCGTCGATCAGAGCTTTCAGGCCTTGGCCAAGTCCCAGCACCGCCAGCCCCGTGATCAACAGCGCTGCGATCGCCGCAATGACGCGCGGCGTATACGGCTTTAAAAACCCGGCAGTGCGACGAAGATAACGAAAATCGCGGCTTTTAGGCCGGTCGAAATTAGCTGTGTTGCGCGCCAAAAAAAGTGTCCCGGTTGAAATGAATTATGCTGAATATGGGCGCGGTTGAGAGATTGGGCAATAAGGCGGTCATTGAAAAAAAAGGGGATGGCTTGAAACCAAGCCCTCCCCCTTTCTCAGATATGAATCGAAGGAACTGCCTAGGCAGCTTTGTCGGCTTCTTCTTCACCGTCGTCCTCAAAGAGGGCGTCCAGCAAGTCGGAAGTCGCATCCGATTCAGAATCCTCCGCAGTCGAAAATGCATTTGGCTCCGTTTCTTGGAGTTGTAAAAGCTGGGACAGAAGATCGGAACTGAGCGTGTTACGAGATTGCCCGGTTCCTTCTCCCTGTCCATGGCCTTGGCCTTGGCCTTGCATCATTGACTGACGACGTGCCTGCATTTCGGCCTCAGTCAACTCTCCGTTGCCATCGGTGTCGATGGAAGAAAAAGTTTCCTGTGAGCTTGGTGACATACCTTTGCCACCGACACGCTGTCCGGCTTCTTTTTGCATCGAAGAGAACTCTTCGACAGAAAGTCCACCACTGGCGTCGGCATCGAATTCTTCGAAACCTTTTTGACGCATTTGTTGCATTTGCTGCATTTGCTGCATCAGCTGTACGTTTGTAGATGATCCTATTTCCATAATAGGGTCCTCCCTTAGTTTGGTAGGATTATTCACGACAGCAGGTGGTGTTCTCGATACCATGCCGTCGTTAGTTAGTAAGCAATTACTATACCAAAGGCGGGAATCGCAGATTCTTAACGAATTATAAGTTTCGTGTGATGATTAAACCGGCCGCAAGGGGGCACAAATGGCCTGCGGTGGGAAATTTTTGCCGGGAGGTGGCGAAAAACAGACGATGAGGAAAATCGCGTTTTCACGCAGGTAAGGGGTGATCAATCGCTGTTGGAATTGTCCAGCAGAACGACTTTCTTGTTTTTGATCGCCAAGCCCATTTCGCCGGAGCGCAGCTTGACGGCGGCCTCGCCGAACATCTCATAGCGCCAGCCCTCCATCGCATCGACCTTGGCGTCCGCGCCGAACGCGGCGATGTGATCAATGTCGGAAGAATTGGCGATGAGCTTTTGAGCAACCCCGGTTTCTTCGCAAATCATCTTCAAAAAGACTTTCAGCAAGTCCGATACCGGGCCTATGTTGGACGGCAGGTCGATTTTTTTCGACGGTTGCGGCAGCTCGTTTTCGGGAATCGCCAGCGCGCGTTCGACGGCTTTGAGAATTTCCGCGCCGCCCGGACCGTTGGCCATGCGGTCGCCAAGCCCGCGGGTGCGCGCCAGTTCGCTGGCGTTTTTCGGTGCGTGGTGGGCGATTTCCATCAAGGCATCATCGCGCAGAATGCGGTTGCGCGGCATGTCGCGGCGTTGCGCTTCGCGTTCGCGCCACGCGGCCAGTTCTTTGAGCAACGCGGCCACGCGGGGTTTGGGGTTGCGCGCCTTGATGCGTTTATAGGCGAGGTCTGGGTTGCCTTCGTAGGTGCTGGCCGATTGCAACACCGCCATTTCCGATTCCAACCATTTTTCGCGACCGTTGCGTTCCAACTCTTTGGCCAGCTTGCGGTATGCATCGCGTAGATGAGTGACATCGGACAGCGCGTAATGGATCTGCTTGTCTGACAGCGGGCGGCGTGACCAATCGGTAAAGCGCGACGATTTGTCGATGCGCGCCTTGGTCAGCTTGGCGATGAGGTTCTCATAACCGACCTGATCGCCGAAACCGCACACCATCGCCGCGACTTGGCTATCGAACAGCGGCGCGGGGACGTGGCCCATCAGATGATAGAAAATTTCCAAATCTTGGCGCGCGGCGTGAAAAACTTTCAGCGTTTCCGGCGCGTCCATGAGATCGAACAGCGGCGCAAGATCGATGCCCGGCGCCAGCGCGTCGATGGCGGCGGCATCGTCGGGGCCTGCGACTTGGACCAGGCACAGTTGCGGCCAATAGGTGCTTTCGCGCATGAACTCGGTGTCCACAGTGACGAAAGGCAAGCCTTTGAGCGAGTTGCAGAACTGGATCAGTTCTGCTGTTTTGGTGATTAAGGTCATGATGGCACCGCTTTTACACGTTTTTGATAAGATTCGAAACCGTCAAATAAAAGCTACGTTTTCTAAGTTATTATCCCTTACAGTTTTAGGGGAACTGTGAGCCGTCATTTAACGCAAAGATGGAGCGAAATGGTCAACGTTAACGCCGTAAAGCTGCAAGACATCATCGGACGGCCCGTCAGCCAAGAAGAATCTTGGGATGTGGCGGATTATCTGTTGGCGTGCTTCACCCATGTGAGCAATGCGCGGCCTTTGTTTGGGGTGTTTTGCACCGACACGAGGCCGGCCACGGGGCTGTTGATGTGGACGGCTGGCGGGGCTGAGTTTCATCATTTTTTGGACGCCGATCAGCTTGATGGCGCGATTTCTCATTTCGTCCCGTTGATGGCGGCGTTCGGCATCGCTTCAAAAGAGGCCGAACTGATCGTTGAAGACGCAAGCCAGCTTTCGCCGGGCGCGGCCATGACGGTTCTGAAGCCGCTGCATGGCACCGATGGTAAGCGCTTTCGCATGGTGATGCGTCGCCGCATCGGCCCACGCACAAATCAGGTTCAGTTCTCTCTGTTCGACGTCACCGCGTTTCAACAAACGGCGCGGCGCACCCGCGCCATGGCGACGACGTTGGTCAAAAACCTCAACGCCGCCGTGGACGGTGAACAGAGCATACGCACCCTGCTGAACGGTGTCGTGACGGACTTGCCGCGGTTGTTCAGCCTGGGTGAGGACAAGGCGATTTCGACGCTGGCGGCGGATATGAGCGTGCGCGTGACGGCGGCATCAAACCGCATGGTGGCGATGCTGCGCACGTTCGAAGTCGGCGATGGCCGTGATCAGTGGCAGCCCGTTGACCTCAATCCCAGCTTGCGCCCGGTGATCGCCGCGCACAACGTGCCGGTCAACGATTGGCACGAGCTGCACAGCGAAGTGTTGCGTACGGTGGATGGCGTTCCCGCGCTGATACCGGAGCTTTGCGAACACGTCATTCACGCCCACAGCTTTGTCAAAAATGCTGTCACCACCTTGCTGATTTCACCGACGGAGGAGCGTTTTTTCGCCCTCAACGGTCCGGCGGCGGAACAACACTTCACCACCGTTGAAGATTTCGTGCGCGCCATTGGGGTGGAGGAAAATTCCACCCGTACGGCGGTCGAGTTCTTTTCCAACCTTAAAAATGAACCCGCGCTGAGCCTGTTCGCGGTGAACGGTGAGAATGTCGAGGCTTGGGGGCGTCCCGGGCTTTATGGCGGCTGGCAGGCAATGTTGGTGCCGGTTCCCACCCATGGCATGGCGCGGGGGCGGGGCGATGGTGTGGATGTGCGCGGCTTGTTCCACGGTCTTAAAAACCTGCTTTTGCACCTGCAGGTGCTGTATGTGGTGCATACCCGCGCCGATGTGGATCAAGTCGAGGCCGGGTTGGGCGAAGCGGCAGAGAAAATCGCCAGCCGCTTAAACGATCTCGACGCCATCGCCGAGACCGGTCAGCGCACCCGCACGCACGAAGAGGAAACCGTTGCCCAGTGGCTGGCGGCGGCCAAACGTGTCGGCGATGAGCAAGGCGGCGAGGTCGAGGTGGTGTGCGACGGCATCGACCGCACGGTGTTCACCGACGCGCCCTCCGAAATGGAAGACACTATGGAAGAGCTGGTGCGTAACGCTTTTCTCAACGGCGCAACGAAGGTCAGCGTCGGCGCGATGGGGCGCGGGGACCATTTGTGCATGAACGTCACCGACGATGGCCCGGGCATGTCCGCAGAAAAATTGGATCAGGTTAAGCGGGTGCTGAAAAAACGTGCTTACGATCCCGATTTATCAACCCGCAAAGACGGTACCGGCAATGGCCTTTTGGCCGCCGCGAACGCGGTTTCGCGCTTTGTCGACGGGCAGTTGACTGTGAATCCAGGGGCGGGCGGGCGCGGTGTGCAAATCGGCATTTCCATGAAGCTGCCCGCGTGATCCGACTTTATTGTTGCTTCGGCTCAGTCTTTCCTTGACAAACCGGCCTCAAAGGTGTGCTTTTGCGCCGATTTCACGCGTGTTTGCGCGTGCGTTTTCGGTCGCTTTTCGGCCTGTTGTTTTAAGAGATGTAAGGATCATCGATGCACCCCTACCGTACACACACCTGTGGCGCGCTCCGTCTTGAAGATGCGGGTGCTGAGGCACGTATTTCGGGCTGGGTGCATCGCAAGCGCGATCACGGCGGGCTGTTGTTCGTCGATGTGCGCGACCATTACGGCATCACCCAGGTGGTGATCGATTCGTCTCACGAGCTGTTCACCGCCGTTGAGGCCGCACGCCCCGAAAGCGTCATCACGGTCACCGGCAAAGTGGTTCAGCGCAGCGAAGACACCGTCAACCGCGAACTGCCCACCGGCGAAATCGAAGTGGTGGTGCAGAGCTACCATCTCGAAAGCGCCGCCGACGTGCTGCCCATGCAGGTCGCGGGCACCGAAGACTATTCCGACGAGATGCGCCTGACCCACCGTTATCTGGATCTGCGCCGTGAAAAGGTTCACGCCAACATCGTGTTGCGCAGCCAAGTGATCGCGTCGATCCGCCGCCGGATGACGGATCAGGACTTCTTGGAAATGCAGACGCCGATCCTCACCGCCAGCTCACCCGAAGGGGCGCGCGATTATTTGGTGCCGTCGCGTATCCACCCCGGCCAGTTTTATGCTTTGCCTCAGGCGCCGCAGCAGTTCAAGCAGCTGCTGATGGTGTCGGGTTTCGATAAGTACTTCCAGATCGCGCCGTGTTTCCGTGACGAAGACGCCCGCGCCGACCGTTCGCCGGGCGAGTTTTATCAGCTCGATTACGAAATGGCATTTTGCACCCAAGACGACGTGTTCAACGCGATCGAGCCTGTGTTGCACGGTATCTTCGAAGAATTCGGCGGCGACCGCGAGGTCACGCCGTTCCCGTTCCCGCGCATCGCTTACAAAGACAGCATGCTCAAGTACGGTTCCGACAAGCCCGATCTGCGCAACCCGTTGATCATCACCGATGTCACTGAGCACTTCGCCGGCGGCGGTTTTGGCTTGTTTGCCTCCAACATCGAAAAGGGCTCGGTGGTGCGCGCGATTCCCGCGCCGGGTGCGGCTGCAAATCCGCGCAGCTTCTTCGACAAGCTCAACGACTGGGCGCGTGAAGAGGGCATGGGTGGCCTCGGCTACATCATCTACAACGCCGACGGCACGTCCAAAGGCCCGATTGCCAAGAACTTGGACGACGACCGTGTCGCCGCGATCAAAGACCAGACCGGAGCCAAAGACGGCGACGCGGTGTTCTTCGTTTGCCAAACTGAAAACCTCGCCGCCAAGTTCGCCGGGTTCGCCCGCGACAAAGTCTGTGACGTGTTGGATGTTCGCGAAAGCGGCAAGTTCAAGTTCTGCTGGATCGTCGATTATCCGATGTACGAACTGGACGAAGACACCGGCAAGATCGAGTTCTCGCACAACCCGTTCTCCATGCCCCAAGGCGGCATGAACGCGTTGTTGGGCGATAACCCGCTCGACGTGCTCGCGTATCAGTACGACATCGTGTGTAACGGCGTTGAGTTGTCTTCGGGCGCGATCCGAAACCACTTGCCCGACATCATGTACAAAGCGTTCGAAATCGCGGGCTATTCCAACGAAGTGGTCGAAAAAGAATTCGGCGGCATGCTCAGCGCTTTTAAGTTCGGCGCACCGCCTCACGGTGGTTCAGCACCGGGCATTGATCGCATGGTGATGCTGTTGGCGGACGAGCCCAACATCCGCGAAATCATCGCTTTCCCGATGAACCAGCAAGCCCAAGATCTGCTGATGGGCGCACCGGCGATTGTCGAATCAGAGCGCCTGCGCGAACTGCACATCAAACTCGCCCCGCTACCTAAAGCGGAAAAGAAAAGCGAAGAGGGCGAAGCCGAAAGCTAAACGATGGCCGCCCGATGATGCCAGCCCCGATGATGGAAGGCCCGATGACGGCAGACCGGGACCCGGCGCTGAATTGGTTGGTGCGCGACATGCGCAGCTATTTGCGCAAGCGTGCCAAACGCCTTCAATTATCCGACGCTGCGCTCTACGCGCACGATCTGTATGAGGCCAACACCGCGTCTATGCCGACCGCCGGTTTGGCGTGCAAGGCCGGGTGCGGCAGTTGTTGTGCGGCCCATGTCGGGGTAGAAGTCGCCGAGGCCTTCGCCATTGTGCGCCATCTGCAAACAACGCGCACGCCGGATGATTTCAAGCAGCTGATGGCGCGCGCCGCCGAGATCGCCGCCGAGGTCGGCGATCTCGACCCCGGAACGCGCTGGCTGAAACAGGTGTTTTGCGTGTTTTTTGAACCGCACAGCCAATCGTGCACCATCTACGCGGTGCGACCCTTGGCGTGCCGAGGCTACAACAGCACCGATCTTGACGCGTGCAATCTTTCGACCGTCAACCTCGACCATGATCAGGCGATCCCCGCAGATGGCGTGCGTATGCTACGCGTACAACAGTTGCGCCAAGCCCTGGCTGAAGTCACGGCACGAATGATCAACCAAGACGGCATGACCGATCACGCCGAACTGCACAGCGCCCTCAACGCGGCCAACCAAGCCGAAAGCGAACTGGCGTGGCTGCGCGCCCACAAGCGCGGCTGAGTTATCGCTTCTGATTGTTTTGAACGCTGCCCGCGTGCGCTGTCCGACATGAGGGGCCGTTTTATCGAAGTGGACATCGGTGGAGTTGCTATTTTGAGCCCATCACTATTAGGCTGTAAGGACTAGGGGGGTATCACCGCAATGGCGGTATCTTGGGCATTGAGCGTGGTGTTTTTTTTGGGGCGAGATGAGCAAACTTAAAGTATCCATTCTTGCCCCTTTGGCCTTTTTTATCGTCGTTCTTGTCGCGGGCTTCACCGTGGGGATGTATGTGTGGCAGGAAAATCGAGACGCCCAGGCCCTTGCGCAAACCAATGCGAGTTTGGGCGGTATCTTCAATAGCTTTATCGGCCACAACATCGATACGATGGAAGCCACGCTCGACGCCATTTCCAGAGATAAGCAGCTCAAGCACGCGTTCCTCGCCAAGGACCGCGAAGCCCTCTTTCAGATCGCTGAGCCGCTGTTTCATTCCTTGCGCGACAAATACAAGATCACGCATTTCTATTTTAGCGGTCCGGACCGGGTGAACTTTCTGCGGGTTCATCAACCGCGCCGTTTTGGCGACACCATAAACCGTACGACCACGCTGCTTGCACACCGCGATCAAAACATTCATGCCGGTCTGGAACTGGGGCCGCTGGGGACCTTTACATTGCGCGCGGTGATGCCTTGGAAGGTGAATGGCCGCTTGATCGGGTACTTGGAATTGGGCTCAGAGATCGATCATGTGATTTCGGATGTTAAAGGTTTTTTGGGCATGGATCTGCATGTCTTCATTCCCAAACGCAAACTGGAACGCAGCGGTTGGGAACGCGGTGCCAAGATGCTGGGGACCAGGACGAATTGGGGCCAGCTTGATCAGTATGTTGTCAATGAACCCACCGCGCTGCCCGCATTTTTGATCGATCATGTAAACCATGGCGGTCTGCAACGGGGCGGGATCGTAACCGACCTGAAATGGGGGGCGCGTATTGTCAGCCTGATGCACAAACCAATCGTCAACGCCGCGGGTGAGGGGGCGGAGATCATGGTGGCGATCCATGACGAGACCTTACGCGACAGCAAAAGAACTAGATTTATTGTATTGACGATTGTCGGCAGCATCATCGTTGGCGGTGCGTTGTTTGTGTTGTTTTGGTTTATCTTGGACAAGGTTGAGCGAGGCATTCGCACCTCTCAAATGGAGCTGATCCAAGCCAAAGAGGAAGCGGAGACGTACAACAACGCCAAAACGCAATTTCTCGCCAATATGAGCCATGAATTGCGTACCCCGTTGAACGCCATCTTGGGCTTTTCACAAATCATGCAGTTGCAAACGTTCGGGCCGTTGGGGGCCGATAAATATGGCGAGTATATCGACGATATTCATCACAGCGGTTCGCATTTGCTGTCTCTGATTAACGATATTTTGCAAATATCGAAAATCGAAGCAGGCAGCCATACCCTGCATATGGAACTGTTTTGCGTGCCTGAATTTATCGATGATTGCGTCACCATCGTGCATGAACGGGCCAAAGATTTGAATATCTCGCTGATCCAAGACATCGGCTCTGAGGTGGAAATGGTGTTTGCGGACCGGCGCGCCGTTCAGCAATGCCTGATCAACTTGCTGTCGAACGCGATCAAATTCACCTCGCGCTCGGGCACCGTGGTGATTTCCACCTCGGTATCGACACGCTGGTTTGATTTTATCGTCGCCGACACCGGAATCGGCATCGCTAAAGAGGACCTGCCTAAGCTGACCCAGCCGTTCACTCAAATTGAGCGGATGCAAACGGCGCGCATCCACGAAGGCACGGGCCTGGGTCTGACGATCACCCGCAATCTGGTCGAGATGCACGGCGGAAGCTTGAAAATAGACAGCGAAGTGAACGTCGGTACCGCGGTCACAATCCGCCTGCCGCGGGGCCAAGCGGTTTATGGAGAGGACGCGTCCGCCATCCGCATGGTCGGCTAAGGCCTTACGGTTGCTTCGAAGCCATAAATTGCAGGACTTTTTCAATTGCCTGCTCAGGGTCCAGGGTGCTGGTGTCGAACAGGCAGGCGTCTTCAGTGGGTTCTTGCGCGGGGGGCGGTGGGACGCCGAAACCTGAAACAATACGGCACCTCATGTCGCCCAAAACCGTGGACATTTCACGGGCTTTATATTACACTTCGCTAAAGTACAACAACCCATAACGAGGAACGTATATGTCAACGAAACATCACCACTTGGCGGAAGAGTTGCCTGAGTACAAGGACGCAATTCATGAACTGAAAGTGTCCGACAATCATTTCGCGAAGCTGTTTGATGCCTATCATGAATGTGTAAAACAAATTCTTCGCATTGAAGATGAAATTGAAGCGGCGTCTGATTTTTTCCTTGAGGATTTGAAGAAACGTCGCCTCGATATGAAGGACCAAATGGTCGGTATGTTGAGCCGCGTCTAGGCCGCGAACGATCACATGACTTACGAGAGCCCTTGCCGGAAACGGCGGGGCTTTCATTTATCTCTTAGCGACAGTGGATAAGGGGGCAAATGGCTCCGTATGTCCTCATGGCGTATCTCTAAATGAACGCAATGCGCTCGGTTCACGCCGGGCGGTTTTTGGTTGGTTTAGCGCCCCTGAATTTTCTCCAAAAACGCCTCCAGCGCGCGCTGTCCGGCATCAATGGCGGCGGGTTGTAGGTCTGGGGCGGCTTGGAGTTCGGCGCGTACGTCCGCGGGCTGGAACGTGCAGATGGTGTTCCACTGCTGTTTGGCTTTGGCCATGTCTTGGCTGGCGCCGGCGTCTTCGAGCAGCTTGCGCACGGTGGGGTAGGGATTGCGTGCGTTGTAGTACGCTTGGCTTTGGTGCATCGGAGCCCACGAAAATGGGCTGGTGAAGATTTTGGGATTGCACGCAAACGCGCTTTGGCGCGCGGCGAAGACGCTGTAGGTCCACGGCGTGATGGCGGTGTCGTCGGGCTCATCCAACGATATCGCGACGCTCGGTTGGGCCAACAGGACGGCGACGATATCGCTGAAGCCTAAGTATGCGGCCATGTTCAGGGGCGTCTTTCCCCACTTGTCTTTTTGCGTCAGGCCGTTGAGGTTGCCGCCCTTTTGGGTGAAGGCGTGCAAGTCGTCCACGGCGGCGCGGATGGCGATGTCGTAGTCGCTCAACGTCTTGGTGGTTTGGCCGATGGCGGTGATGCGCAGGCGCAGCTGGCCGATGATTTGGTGAGGCGTTTTGAGGGGCTCCGCCGCCTCAACACCAAACGACACAAACAAGCCCAACACGATGGCAAAAATAGTGGGTGATGATTTCATGGTCTCGCCTTCCCGTTCAGCGCACGCAGCGCACCGCATTGTCAATCCGCACTTCGTCTTGCTGTCCGCCCAGCGACGCCCAGCGGTTGGCATCGCCGGTCTTGGGATCGCTGCGTTGCGCGCCCGCGCCGTGGGTGTCGATGCCTTGGCTTGAGACGCATTTGCCAAAGCACACGTAAGACGCCATCGAGATGTTATCGCCATGGGTGGTGGAAGACCAGAACCATGCTTTTTTGTCGCTTTGCTTCAAATAGCGCTGATCAAGCGCCGGATCGTTCTTGGTATAATCAACGATGAATTGCAGTTCCTTGACGTTGGGCAAGCGCCAATCGTCATGCCCGGCGAGGGTGAGGCTTTCGCAATAGCCCAAAGCCTTGCCCCAGTCGCGGGTTTGGCCGTCATCGGATTGCTGCCATGTTAGACCCACCGTGCGGTCGGTGACGGTGCCGTCGCCATTGTCCCTAAAGTCGTTTTCGCCCCATTCGGGCCCGCTGACGCAGCGATAAAACAGGCCGTTTTTACCGCGTGTCGGGGCTTGTTTGATGTGACCGTCGAGGAAGTTGTAAAAGAACGCCGCCTCGACCCCGGGACGGCCGTAATGCACCCCGGTGTAAATCGTCGAGGACCACGTCTGGCCCATCATCTGGGTGGAATGGGTGGAGGCGAAACGGTCCCCCTCCAGCACGCTGGCGTCGGGCTCAGAAAACTCGAACATCTCGTCGATGAAGAACCGACGTTTTTGCGAACCGCGAAAATCGGCCAGGGAAAACAGTTCCTTGATGTTGGGTAGCCGCCAGTCCGCACGCCCGCCCAGCGTCAGGTTGCGGCACGCGCTTTGGGCCTCGCCATAACCGATGCGTTTTGCGTGGTGGGCTTTTTCCCACAGCAATCCGGTGACGGTGTCGGTGACGGTGCCGTCCGCGTTGTCGGTGTAGCTGGGCACAGCGCCGTGATAGTGCGCGTCTTGTCCGTACAGGCCTTGACCCTCCGTGGGGCAAGGTGTCTTCGCGGTGGTGCTAAAGCAGCTGCCTTGCTGGGTGTCGGGCACCCGGCTGGTGACGGTCTTGGCGCCGCTGAATTTGGCGGCGATGTCCGCGCCGCGCGATTGCATGTTTGGGGGACGCATGGTTTGTCGGCCACCCATTTGAGAACCAGCTTGGGGAGGACCGCCCTGGGGCGGCCCACCTTGCGGCATACACAACAGCATTTGGGTTTGTTGGGGTGGTGAGCCGCAGGTGCCAGACATTTGCCCGCGCGGAGTTTGAAACGAACACGCTGCACCTTGGGATTTGTTTGCGCACGCTTGGCGGGCCTCGGGGGGCGGGCCCATTCTCATGCCAGCTTGTATACCTTGTGCAGCTGCGTTGACGGCGAACATAGTTAAGGACGCTCCAAAAAGCACCGCCCGAAGGTTTTGCATGTGTTCCCCCCCCAAAGTGGAAAAGCCAAGGCGGACAGTATGTCACGGCTACGCGTCTTGTGTAAGTTGTCCCACCCCCATGCCGGGTGCTGAGCGGAGCGGGACATGGAGGGTGGGACAGGCGGTCCCCTAAGAGCAAGGGACCTAATAGCTTATGCGAGCAAGCTCGCGGGTGGTTCGATGCGTCGCAAAATCGATAGAATGTACAGCGCGCGTTCTTTGGCGAGGCTTTTGGCCGGGGCAAAGCGGCGTTCGAATTCAAGCTTTTGTTCCCACACACGCACGTAATCACGCGGCTGATCGGGCAATGGCTTTTCACCGGTGAGCGCGCCGATGGTGCGGGCGAAATCAGGGTGCAGATCGGGCTGGAAAACCAGCTCGACGTGCTCTTCCCAACTCAAAATACCGTTGGCGTATAGATCCAGGCTGAGCACCTGCATTTGCCGGGGTGTTATAGCGCGCGCATTGATGTCGGCGATGATTTGCTTGAGCGGGCTTTCCGTCAGCGCGCGCCCGGAACCCGGCACCTCTTGCGGCGGTTTGGCAGGCTCGAACACCACCACGTTGCGTCCCGGGCGTCCCGGTGAGCTTTCCTCTTTGGTTGGCACAGGCCAGATGACTGGTGAAGGAGGGGTTCTCACGGTTTAGGCCTCCACCCACAAAAAAAAGCCCGCCCGGCCACGGATGTGGCTGAGGGCGGAAGTTGGGGCTTGAGGGGCAAGGTGGTCATAAAAGCGCCTGTCCGATCGACGGTTGATGGTTTTGAGGTGTCAGCGTTATGGAAGCTCCGTAAGGTTGGGGGGCTTGGCATTATCCGTTCGCACACGCTTGGACTCGTACATCGCGGTGTCAGCTTTGATCAGCAATTTTTCATGGCAATCGTCGGGACCAAAGCGTTGAAAACCAAAGCTGGCGCGCACGGCAATGTGCTTGCCGTTCCAGTTGACATATTTGGTGTTGAGGATGTGTTTGAGGATCTCGGCGCGCTCCAACCCGTTTTCCCAATCGGTGCGGGTGAGCAGCACGGCGAACTCGTCGCCGCCAAGGCGCGCCACCAGGTCGTGTGGGCGGATGTTTTCGTGCAGGGCGCGCACCACTTCACACAACACCAGATCGCCCGCGGCGTGGCCGTAGGTGTCGTTGATGGGCTTGAAACCATCCAAATCGACATAAATCAAAACGCCGGTTTCACTGTAGCGGTTGGTGGCGGCCAAAACGCGTTGAAATTCTTGTTCGAAACCACGCCGGTTGTAGGCCCCGGTCAGCTCGTCGGTGCACGCGAGGCGCTCCATCTCATGGATGCGTAGCGATTGATGGTGGAGTTTTCTCTCGGTTCCCATAGCGGCGGTGAGGGCGGTTTCGGTCGCGTCTTTGCAGCGCTTGAGCGTTTCGTCATCCAAGCCTTGGGTGTCGCTTTCCAGGCAGTCGCGCAAAAACGCCAGCGCTGCAAGCAGGCTTTCGTTTGAGGTGTTTTCCGCGTCCCTGGCGAGGTCCCAAGCGTTCATTGGAAAACTCAAAAGGTTGCCCATGGTCCCAGTCCTTTTCCCACTTTTGTTCTCTGGCCGTTGTCAATGCGCTGGCCGGAGTTTTTTGACCCGCACAATGCGCGGGCGTTGCTTGTGGGTAGAGGCAACCTTTGTGCCAAGATTGAAATTGTTTAAAATCAGTGTGTTATGTGTTTCGGCGCGCGGCAATAAGTGCCGCCCCGGCAAAATCTGCCGAGCTGAGGGGGCGGGGATTCCGGGTGCTAAGCGTGTGGTTATTAAAAAAAAGTGTCGGTGAGCGAGCGCCTTAAGTGGCGGTGCTTGCGGCGAGCGCTTTTTCGTCGAGCCACAGTTCGGTCCACACGGCAGCGGGGTTGGGTTTGCCGAACATGTAGCCCTGTAAGATGTCGCAGCCATGGCTGGCGAGGAATTCGCTTTGCAGCGCGGTTTCGACCCCTTCGGCCACCACTTGGAGCTTGAGGTTGCGCGCCATCGCCATGGTTGCCGCGCTGATGGCGTCATCGTCCGATCCGGTGCCGATGTCGGCGACGAAGCTGCGGTCGAGCTTGAGCACCTGTATCGGCAAAACTTTCAAATACGCCAAAGACGAATAGCCGGTGCCAAAGTCGTCGATGGCAAGGCTGACGCCGAGCGTGCGCAGCGCTTTCAATTGTTCGACGGCCAATTGAGGGTCGTCCATAGCGGCGGTTTCGGTGACTTCCAATTCCAGGTCTGAACCCGTCAGTCCGTGGGTCTGCAAGACGCTTTCCACCTGCCCCACCAGCGTTGCAGAGCGCAATTGGTGGGGGGATAGATTGACCGCGACGCGGATTCCGGTGATGCCCTGGCCTTGCCATTCGGCCAGCTGGCGGCAGGCTTCGTCGAGCACCCAACTGCCCAGCGGTTCGATGAGGCCGCTTTCTTCGCTGATGGGGATGAACTTCATCGGCGGAACCAAGCCGCGGGTCGGATGATTCCAGCGCACCAACGCCTCGACCCCGATCACTTTACCCGTCGCGGTGCGAATTTGCGGCTGATAATAAAGTTCGAACTGACCATCGACCAACGCGGTGCTGAGGTCGCGTTCCATGTCCATGCGGTCTTGAGCTTCTTCGGTCATGGCGGCGGAGAAGAATTGGTAGTTGTTCCGGCCCAGGTCCTTGGCATGGTACATGGCGGTGTCGGCATTTTTCATCAGCTCGTCCACATCCATGCCATCCGAAGGATACAAGCTGATGCCGATGCTGGGGGTCGAATACAGATCGTGTGTGCCGATCGCGTAAGGGGCGGCAAGGTTGCGCGATATTTTCATTGCGACCGTCGCCGCCGTCGAGGGATCGTCCATACCCGTGACCACGACCACAAACTCGTCCCCGCCTTGGCGCGCGACGATATCACTTTCACGCACGCAGTCTTTGAGGCGATGGGCAACCTCAACCAACAAATCATCCCCAATGTGGTGGCCAAGGGTGTCGTTGATGACTTTGAAACGATCGAGGTCGATGAACATCACGGCGACTTTTTTGCTTTCGCGTCGTGCCGTCATCAGGGCTTGTTCAAGCCTGCTTTCAAGGCTGAAGCGGTTGAGCAAGCCGGTGAGCGGGTCGTGGTGCGCCAAGCGGTAAATGCGTTCTTCCGCAGCTTTGCGTTCGCTGATATCGGTGTAACTGGCGATGTGGTGGGTCAACTGGCCATCTTTGTCGCGGATCACGGAAATCGCCGCCCACTTTGGATGGATGGTGCCGGATTTATCGCGGTCCCAAAGCTCGCCTTGCCAAAACCCGCTGCTGTTCAGTGCCGCCCACATATCTTGGTAGGTTTCGGGGGGCGCGCGTCCGGCCGACATAAAGCGCGGATCTTGGCCGATAACATCTTCGAGGCTGTAGCCGGTCAGCTTGTAAAAGGCCGGATTGGCGACCTGGATGCGATTGTTGACGTCGGTGATGAGCATCGCCTCACCACTGTGCTCGAACGCGTTGGCGTAGAGGTAGAGGGAGCCTTGTGCCTGTTTGCGCTCAGTCAAATCGATCAGCGTGGCGAGGAAACGACCGTCGAAGGTGATGCCGGAAAATTCAATGGTCCGCACGTCACCGTTTTTGCAAGTGACCTCATACTCCATGGCGGGAATTTCAGTGCCTTCACGGACCGAGCGCCCCACCGCTTCGTTCCACGTTTCGATCACCTGGGCGCGGTAGTCGTCATCGGGATAGGCTTGCTTGCGCCATTCATCCAGCGTCAGCACGTCGTCTTGGGTATAACCGAACAGTTCAACGAACCGCTTGTTGCGAAAATGCATGCGCTGCTGTTCATCGACCAGCACCAGGCCGATGGGGATTTCATTGAGCAAGAATTCCAAATGATTTTGATTGTGCTGCAACTCATTGACCATCAGTTGCAGGGTATTACCAAGGTGGTTGTATTCCGACACCATGCCGCCTTTGAAGGACGTGGTGTTTTCTTGTCGGCGCACGCGTGCGGCGTAGCCCATCAAGTCCGTCAGTGACGGCAGGGCGACAAAACGAAAGACCCAAGCGGCAAGGGAAATGAAGACCACCGTCAAGGCGAGGACGATCAAGGTGCCTTGTTGATAGTGACGGCGCAGGTTTTGGAAGCCGGTGTTGGGCAAGGCGATGACCAGGGACAGTCGGGTGCCGATCGAATCTTGGTAAAGGGTGGAGTGTGACAGGAAATACGCGCCGCTTTCCAAAATGTCCCCGGGCCTTGCGTGTTGGGTTGCCGTGGCCAGTCCTTCGATGGGTTGTGCCACACCATATGTGTCGGAAGACAGCAGCACGCCATCGCTCAGCAGCGCCACCGCTGAAGCAGATGATGCATCTTTGAGGTCGCGCAAAAAGGCAAGATTGTCGTTGAGCAAAATGCCCGCGCACAAAACGCCCTGGACGCGTCCGATGGCGGTGCCGATTATGGGCACTTGATAGATCAAGGCCGCCAATTCTTTACCGTTGTCGTTTGCCGTGGCAATGCGCCAAGCGTGTTTTCCTATCACGGAAAAATTGCAATTTATGGCCCGGTGCAAAACCTTGCTGTTGATCAGGGGCGGGCTGAGATCCGCCAGCATTGCGCCAGAACTGTCATGCACCATCAACAGCTCGAAATATTGACCGGCTTCGCCGTCGATCCATTCGGTCAAGGCCGCTTGTACGGCGCTGGGGGTGTTGCTTTTTACAGCCTCAATCAGGCGCGGGCTCTGCGCCTCGTCCATGATCAAGTGGGAGAGGTAATTGAGTTTGTTTTGGGTCAGCATGAGGGCTGTCTTGCTGCTGTGGTCAAACGAACGCTGCACCTCGGCTTCGAGCGTTTCTTTCGAACTGAAGTAATAGAGGCTGACCTGCACGGCAGAGAGAATGATCAAGGGCACCAAGATCAAAGCCAAGACCAAAGTCGTTAACGATACCGAGCGACGTGTCGTGCGTATATTGGGAGAGCTGTCTTGCATGTGTCTTATTGGCCGCTGTAGCGGAATGCCCTGGTCTCAAGGACGCCAATGGCAGCAGGACTAAGGTCCCTTGTCACCAAAGCGAAATCGCCTGAATACACAGTTGGCACGGATGACGATTTACCCGATTGGTCGAGCACGATGGCATCCGCCATGGCGACGCCGTTGTCGTCGTTCATGCGCATGACGGTCACATCGAGATCGCCCTTTTGGATCGCCGCCAGTTCCGAACTGCCGCCACCCCAACCGTTGACCATGACGGTGTCTTGGCGGTTTAGTTCGCGCAAGCCTTCGGTGACGCCCAGGGCCAGATCTGTTGAACAGGTGTAAATGAATTTTAAGTTGTCGAATTCTTTCAGCGCTTCAAGTGCGGCCGTACGTCCCGCTTCTTGTGTCGATCCTGCATAGAAAAATGCCTTTAGGTTGAAATTGGGCATGTTTTGCAGGGCCGCGACGAACGATTCGCCACGCATTTCGCTGATGTAGCCGCGTGACCAGCACACCACCGCATAATCGCCTTGTCCACCGGTCGCCTCGACGAAGTGGTTGGCGAGGATACGGGTGCCGGTCACGTGGTCGAAACCGACATAGAGGAACGGCTGGCTGCCATTCCAGGCTTTCAGCGGGGTGGTGACGTTTTGCAAGATCAGTTTCGGCGTGCCGCGCGCGAGTACCCGTTCGATGAGCAGCTTGTGGCGCTGCGCATCCAAGGTGAAGACCAAGTAGTCAGGGTTTTGCTCAAGCGCTTGGGCAAGGTGCGCGGCTTGCTTGCGCACTTCGATGGTTGGTTTGGTGAAATACTTGTCGAGCACATAAGGCTGACCCGCCGCTTTGAGGCGTGCTTCGAACGAGGTCACGGAACGGCGCCAATAATCTGACGCTTGCAGACCTGGATAAATCAGGGCGATGCGCACCGGCTTGGCGTCTTGGGCGGCGCGGGGTGGTTCTGGCTGGCGCACCACATGGCCAAATTCGGACATTAAGGCGTCTTGACCGGGGTGTGTGCTCGTAAAGGTATCGACAGACAGATACGAACCTGCATCTTGGCCGTGCGCCGCCCACGGTAAAGCGGTGAGCGGTAACAAGGCAAGCACGGTGGCAACGTTGACTTTCGCGTTTAAAACGCGAAATAGACGAGATCGAAAATGTCCCATTTTACTTAAGGCCTGTTGAATTTATATTACTTTTTCAATGCGTTAGGTTTAAGGCTCGCGACCTCTTCCCAACTTACGCTCTACATTAAGGCAATATTTGATGAGGGGAAAGTAATACTCGCCGAAGATAATTGTGTAAATTTATGGTTGTATTATTTGTATGCGAAGCAATCTGGGAAGATGCTCGGTGTTTGGCCTCAGTTCCACAGCCAAGCCGCACCGCGTACACCGGAACTGTCACCGTGACGGTTTTGCACCAACTTTGTATTGACCGTGTCGGAAAATACCCATTCAGCCCATAAATTCGGGACGTTGTCGTAAAGACGGGTGATGTTGGACAGGCCGCCGCCCAAGACGATCACGTCGGGGTCCAAGACATTGATGACGCTCGCCAAGGCGCGCGCCAGACGCTGTTCGTAGCGTTGTAGGGTTGCCGTCGAGGCGCTGTCGCCTTGGTCGGCGCGAGCGACGATTTGCGGACTGTCCAAGGTCTCGCCGGTGGCTGCTTGGTGATCACGACAAAGCCCGGGTCCGCACAGAAAGGTTTCGATGCATCCGGTTTTGCCGCAATAGCATGTTGGGCCGGGGCGTTCGGTGTCTTCAGGCCAGGGCAGGGGGTTGTGGCCCCATTCCCCGGCAATGGCGTTCACTCCGGTGAGCGGATGACCGCCGATGCTGATGCCGCCGCCGACCCCGGTGCCGAGAATTACGCCAAATACAACGCCGGGACCTTCGTGACGGGGGGCATTGAGAATGTCCGCCGCAGCCCCATCGACGGCCTCGGAGACGCTGAAACAATTCGCGTCGTTGGCCAGTCTGACCGCGCGGCCAATGGCTGCTGCAATGTCGCGGTCCAAAGCTTGACCGATCAGGCAGGTTGAATTGGCGTTTTTGATCAACCCCGTTGCCCGCGAGGCCGCGCCGGGGATGGCGACGCCCACGGTGGCCGGCTGCGCATCGCCCAGCGCATGGGCACGCGCATCCAAACACTGCACAAGGCCGACAATCGCTTGCACGGTGGCTCGGTAATCGCCTTGCGGGGTGGGCACACGGGTGCGATTGACCTGTTGGCCGTTGGCATCGAGTAAGATGCCTTCGATCTTGGTGCCGCCGAGATCAATGCCGATACGCAGGGATTTTGGACGCAGGGTCAAGGCCGCACCGTCGGGTCAGTCGAGCAGCTTGTGCAGGGTCTTTTCATCGGAAAACAGCGCCGGGCGGAACATGCCGCGGATAAAGCGCGCGCTTGGTGCATGCGGGGCGTCTTTGGCAGCGCGCAGCGGAAGCGGTTCCGGCACTTCACTGACAGACAGTATGTCGGCGCCGGGAAAAAATTGGCGGGCCCGCACAGCGGCGGCGCTGGCGCCCGGTGCGGTGATCATTTCATAGCTGAGTTCTTCAGCATCACCGGGACGTACCAAAGTAATGGTGAAGCGCTTTTCACGCGATTTCACATTGAGATCGGCTTCACTGCCAAGAACGGTGCGTTCGAAAGACGTTTTCACGGTCCAGCCCCCCAGGCCAGGAATTCAGCAACGGTGAGCCTTGTTCGGGTTGTTTTATGTGCTGTTTCCTTCGGATTACCAAAGGCTGGCAGCGCCGAATCAAAGGCCCGTAAACGACTTCTTAACTATAATAGATGGAGTGTGGTGTCAATGGAGTGACTACTTCATATTGTACGGCCTACAATATATCGTAAGTTAACGCCAAGTTGCGACGACCTGTGGAGAAACCAAAGGCCAGGCACTATATCTAGTGGATCGATTTGTCAGAATGACCCATAAGTTGATTTTTCTGGTGTGTGCTGTGATTCGTCAAAAGTGGCTTAAAGCGCGAATCACCAAGGCGATATCGGTGAAAAGTCTGCGTGAACATCAAGAGTTTGATAACTCTTAAGCGCTATAAAGGGAGATAAGCCATGACGTCTGCAGCCGATTCGGCGGCAACTCAGGCACCCCAAGCAGAATGCGAGGTGGCCCAAGAACTGGCCCAGGCAACGCACCAGGAAAATGGTGAAGCGAACGGTGTGTCCGTCGGTGTCTCCGGGCACTTGCCCGTTTTCAGTGCGTTTGACGATTTGGGCCTGACGGGGCGAGATATCGCGGAACTTGCCGACGTCACGCCACCCACGGTGAGCAAATGGCGCACGGCCAAAGTGCGCATTGGCGGCGAGCAGTTGGCGTTTTTAACCTTGGTGCTTGCGCACCTGTTGGATGAGGCGGATAAGATGGGGAACTTGGGGGAGCATGCAGCGCGGGGGCCCGTTGAGGCGGCGCACGCGGCGTTGGCTTATCAAGATGTGCTCAATCGGGATTTGGCGGTCCGTGATGTTCGTGCCGGCGCGCAACGCTTTCGCGCCTGGTGGGCGTCTGGTAAAGCCCTGAAATTGCAAGAAAAACATATCCAGCCGCCCAGCAATGCGGCTGTTTTGGACGTATTGAAGAAAATGAGGACCACACGATGAGCGCCAATTTCGGCATCAGCAAAGGCGGTATCGATATCGCCATGCAGGTCAAGCAGAGCTATCGCACCGGTGATCCGATCTGCGTGCCCGGCGACCCGGCGCGCATTCTGTTGCCCGAGCACTTGATCAACATCGATTTGGATTTGACCGAATTCGAAGATCCGCTGCCGCTGGCGTTGATGGCGACGCGCGATCCGGAATCACCCATGGCGCTGGCCGCCGCGACGCGCTTGTCGCCCAAAGCCGCAGCGACACGCTTGTCGCCCAAAAGCGCAAGCCATGAGCTGGTCGCGGGCGTGTGCGCATTGGTCGGCGAAAAGACCCGTCACCCGCTGGTCAAACGTTCAATCGATTTGATCACCGAAAATGACTTTTCGCCTAAGGCGATCGCGTTCGTGCGCACCCGCACGTCGCAATTCATCGTCGAAACGCGCCGCCAGTACGCGCAGGCCTTGAAAGTGATTTTGCGTGCGCTTTTGGACGGCGACATGATGCCCAGCGATTTTGTCCAACAGTTCATCCAATTGACCGAAGCGGGCAATCTGCAAAGCGATGTGCGTCAAAAGCTGGTGACCAGCCTGTTGCTGTCGGAAACCGTGCGCCCGGGCATCAAGTTCTTGATGTTGGAACACTTCGACAGCTTTCCCATGCCCACCCGCCAAGGCATCATCAAAGCCGTCGCGACCGCGCCGGAAAGTCGGCACATCGACGTGTTGAAGGAAGAATTGCGCTGGATCGTGTCCCACGAAAAGCAAAAACGCCAAGCCGAAAAGGTTGTCGTTAAGCGCAAAAGGCGCCCCGTTTCGATTGGGGTGCACTAGAGGTTGGCGGTTTGAGTAAGGCTGCACAAAAAAACGAGCAGGGAACAATCCCCGCTCGTTTTTTTTATGTCGGCATATCGTTTAAGTCGGCTCATTGGGGGTAACCGCCGCTCTTGCAAAGAGCGTTGAAACTCTAAATGGCTTTGACTTTCGGCTGGTCCTCGGCGTCGTGCATCACCAATGTGGCATCTTGACCGCAATACAGGCCGTACAGTGTTTCGATCACCGCGCTGGCTTCTTCGCCATAGAGTGAATAATAAATGGTCTGGGCTTCACGGCGCGTTTGCACCAAAGAATCACGGCGTAGCCGCGCCAGATGCTGGGACAGCGCCGATTGGCTCAGTCCGATGATTTCTTCCAGGTCGCTGACACATTTTTCACCCGGCACCAGTTGACATAAAATCATCATCCGGTGCTGGTTGCTCATGGCCTTTAGCAGGGTGCTCGCCCGCAGTGCATTGGCCTGAATTGTTTTTAGTCTTTCCGTAACCACGGTTATCTGTTCCCCCAGGTTTGATCCGCATCAATGCGGACGCGCCGACAGTTATAACGACGCATGTTGGTGCCAGTCCCCTCAATTCCCCCCACGTGGCCTTCCTGAACGGAAGTGTCTAACCCACGGTTCCCGCAAGGGTGTTTATTTTTGTATCCTAATAAACGCATATACTATCGTCGTAAGGCGCGGCGGGCCAGTGAAAATCGTTGATTTTTATAAGCTTCCGGCTTTGTTGAGGCCTAAGTGTCTGCTTTGTTACGGGTTTTTTTAGGTTTAAGCGCCGCAATCCCCCCCCGATCCAAGAACACACCGAACAAGGTGAGAAGCGGCGGAATGATGATCAGTGTTAGAATCGCTGACAACGTCAGCCCCCCAACCACCACCGATCCCAGGCCGCGGTAGAGCTCTGAACCCGCACCGGGGAACACCACCAGCGGCAACATGCCGAACACCGACGTCAGCGTCGACATGAAGATCGGGCGGATGCGGTTTTGTGTCGCGGCGACGATGGAATCTTCAAGGCTCATGGCGTCCTCGCGGCGGTGATAGAGGGTCTGGTGGACGATCAAGATGGCGTTGTTGACGACAATGCCGACCAAAATGATGAACCCCAGCATCGTCAACATGTCCAAAGATTGCAGGGTGAAAAGGTTCACCACCCACAGCCCGATCATGCCGCCCGCGGTGGCCAGCGGCACCGACAAGATGATGATGAACGGATAAAGAAAACTTTCGAACAGCACCGCCATGACCAGATAGACGATGACGATGGCGAGCAATAGGTTGAAGGTCATCGCGTCCCAGGTTTGCGACAACTGGTCGGCGGTGCCGGCCAAGCGAATGCGCACCCCATCCGGCAGGCCTTCGTCGCGCAGCGTCTGGGCGACTTGCTCGTTCACCAGTTTGATCGCGGCTTCCAACGATACCGCATTGGACGGGCTGATTTGCAGGGTGACGGTGCGCTCGCGCTCGATATGGCGGATTTCGGTGGGGCCCGAGGTGACGATCACGTCGGCCAGCGAACTGACCGGCACGATTGCCCCCGAACGGGTGACCACCGGCAGGTTGTCGATGCCTTGGGTGGCCGTGACCTTGCGTTCTGGTCCCGCTAAGGTGAGGTCGATGCGTTTGCCGTCAACGGTGATTTCGGCGACCCGTAGGCCGTCGTTGAAGGCATCGACGGTCTGGCTGAATTCGCGCGCGGAGACGCCGTTGTCGGCCAGACGCAATGGGTCGGGCACGATGCGCACTTCCGGCGCGCCCAGTTCCAGGCCTGGGCGCGGGCGCATCTGGTGGCCGTCGTCACGCGGCAAAACGCCTTCGATCAAACGGGTGGCTTTGAGCGCGATGCCCAAAACCACTTCCAGGTCCGGCCCGGAAATGTTCAGTTCGATGTTGCGGCCGCTGCCGATGCCGCGGCCAAACAGGGATGGCTGGCGGATAAAGCCAAATGTTCCCGGTTCTTTGAACACCGGTTCACGCAGCACCGGGATCAATTCGGCGATGCGGTCCGGTTCAACCGAACGCGCGCCGACGATGGTCGAAGCCGGACGGGCGATGAAAAAGAAATCTTCGATTTTGGGCGGTTCGCCGGGTTTGGACTCCGGTCCGGTGACCGAGGCCCACAAATGACGCACCGCGTCCTCGACTTCCTGGGCCGTTTTGGTGGTGGTTTCCAGGTTGTAGCCGGGCGGCGGTAGGATGAAGCCGAAAATGAGGTTGCGGTTGCCGGTGGGTAGGTATTCTTTTTGCGGCGCCAGCAGCCACGTGGTCGTGGCGCCGACGGTCAACAGCGTCATCACCACCAGCAGCGCCTTGGCGCGGTTGTGTGCGACGGAGCGGGTGAAGTTGACGATGGTGGCGGTGAACCGTGCCGCCAATACATCGATTTGGTGCAAAATGCCGGTCGGGCTGTGTTCGGGAATCGACGTCAGCAGGCGATTGCTGAGCGCCGGGATCACCGTCACCGCGACGATCAGCGACAGCACCACCGCCACCGAAATCGCCACGGCGATGTCGCGAAACAGCTGCCCGGCTTCCAATTGCATGATCAAGATCGGCACGAACACCATCACCGTGGTCAGCGCCGAAACCAAAATCGCGCCCCACACCTGGGACGCGCCTTTGTATGCGGCGTCGCGCAGGCTGTGACCTTCTTGGCGCAGACGGAAGATGTTTTCCAGCACCACGATGGCGGCGTCCACCACCATGCCGACGGCGAACGCGATGCCCGCCAGCGAGATCACGTTGATCGAACGGCCCATCGCCGCCATGGCGACGAACGCACCGATCACCGAAACCGGAATGGCGATGGAGATGATCAGCGTCGCCGCGCCCGAGCGCAAGAACAACAGCAAGATGATCGCCGCCAAGGTGCCGCCGACCCAGATGTTTTGCTGCACCAGATCGATGGCCGACTTGATGTAGATGGTTTCGTCGTAGACCTGGTCCAAGATCAGTTTGTCGGCCGCCAGCGGCGCGGCGTTCAGTTCGCCCACCGCGGTGCGCAGCTCGTCCATGATCTCGATCACGTTGGCGCCGGTTTCACGCTCGACATTGATCATCATGGTCGGCTCGCCGGACCGGCGAATGAACGCGGTGGGGTCTTTGTAATCGGTGGTGACGGTGCCGATGTCGGCGATGGTGACGCGTGAAACGCTGCCGGTGATGGGGTCTTTGAGCGACCGCACCACCACGGCTTGGACCTGTTCGGGGGTGGTGAGTTCACCTTCGGTGCGCACCACGTAGCGGCGTTTGCCCTCGTCCACGGTGCCCGCCGTGGCCGAAGAATTCGCGCCGCGCAGTGCGTTCAAGATCTCGGGCACGGTGAGGCCGAAATTGGCCAGTCGCGCCGGATCGACGATCACGCGCATTTCCTGTTGGGTGCCGCCGTAGACGTTGGTGCCGGCGACACCGGGGACGCGCTCCATACGGTCTTGGATGACGTTTTCGACATAATCGCCGTAGGTGTGCATGTCGCGCTCATTGCCGGGCAGGCGCTTGAGCGAGAACCACGCGATCGGCGTGTCTTCGCTGCCGCGCGTAGCTAAGGTCGGTTTGTCGACCTCGTCGGGATAACCGTCGATGCGGTCCAGACGGTTCGACACCAGCAACAAGGCCTTGTCCATGTCCTGGCCGATGTTGAATTCCAAGGTGACCGAGGCACGGCCTTCTTGGGCGCGCCCGGTCATGGTGTCGAGCCCCTCCAGGCCGCGCAGGGCGTCTTCTTGGCGGTTGAGGATTTCGCGTTCGATCTCGGCGGGGGCCGCGCCGGTCCAATTGGTGCGCACGCTCAGCACCGGCTTGTTGATGTCGGGGGTGAGCTGAATGGGGATGGTGTCCAGCGCCAGCAAGCCGAACAGCACCACCATCAGCACCGCCGAGACAACGGCGATGGGGCGGTCGATCGATGTTTTGATCAGGTTCATGGCGCGTCGCTCCTACTGGTCGCTAGAAGTGTGGGGCGCGGCGTTGGAGCGGATCTCTTGACCGGGGGCCAAGCGTTCATTACCGCGCACCACCACCGCGTCCCCCGGGATGAGCCCGGACAGGACGATAAAGCGACCGGATACCGCTTCGCTCAAGGTTACGGGGCGCAATTCTGCCTTGCCGTCTTTCATCAAGAACACCACTTGGCGTCCGCTTCGGTTGAGCACCGCGTCCTTGTGCACCGTGACCACGGTGCGGACGGGACCGGCGGGAATGTTGATGGCCACGGTTTGGTTGGCCGCCGCGCCCTCGGCGATTGCGTTCGCGTCGGGCGCAAAGCGCACCGCGCGGGTGCGGGTCAGCGGGTTTTCTTGCGGCACCACCGCGCGCACGGTAGCGGTTTGTTCGCTGCCGCCGTTGGTGGTGAAGCGCACCGGGGTGCCCGCCACCAGACCCGTGGTGCGGTTCGCGGGCACGTCGGCTTCGATTTCCATGGTGGAATCGTCGACCAGCGTCAGCACCGGTTGGCCGGTGTTGAGGTAGGTGCCGATTTCGGTGTGCAGCGCGGACACCACGCCGGGGTAGGGGGCTTTGATTTCGGCGTTGTCGAGTTCGATCTGCGCCAGATTGAGGTTCGCGATGGTGCGCGCCACGTCGGCATCGGCGCGCGCGGCGTCGCTTTTGGCCTTGGCCAATTCCTTTTGCGCGTCTTCATAGCGTGCGGGACTGAATGCGGATGATTTTTTGAGGTTGTCCAGGCGCTTAAGTTCTTGGCGGCGCAAGCTGGTTTGGGTTTTGGCGTTGGCGAGGCTGGCCTTGGCGCTGTCCACTTCAGCGGTGCGCAGGGCGCGCGCCCAGGTCAGGCTATTGGTCGATAAGCGCGCCATGGCGTCACCTGCGCGCACCCGATCGCCGACCCGCACCAGAACCTCGGCCACCACGCCTTTGGTGAGCACCGACACCACGCCGGAGCGTTGTGCGACCAAACGTCCAATGACCGGCACGGTCTGGCTGGCGCGTTCTTCAATGACGAGATCGACGCCGATCAGCGCCGCCTTGGGAGCATCTTTCTTTTTTTCTTGCGCGTGCGCGGGGATAGCCGCGACCATATGCAGGCTGAGGAGCGCAACCGCGAAAGCTTGAACAGGTGTACGCATCGCCATTTATATTTCTCCGAACCCCAAAAAAACATCAACAATGTTGTAGTGGGGGCTTGAATTTGCGGTCAAGTTCACAATTGTAACCAAACGTATCGCCGCAGCTTATACCGTTCTGACATATGTAGGGAATGATCTGATTTGAGCACCCTGTTTTATAGCCATCCAAGCTCGCTAGAGCATGACACCGGCCCCGGCCATCCCGAACGCATCGATCGTATCCGCGCCGTTCAGGACGCGCTGTCCGGTTCCGAATTCGACGCATTGATCCGCCGCGAAGCGCCGCGCGGCTCAGTCTGGGACATCAAGCGGGTGCATGACGACGACTACATACAATCGATTTTCGCCGCCGTGCCCGATGAGGGCTATGAACACCTGGATGCCGATACCGTGCTGTCGCCCGGTTCCGGTGATGCGGCGCTATACGCCGTGGGCGGGGTGTGCGCCGCCGTCGATGCGGTGGTGGCGGGCGAGGCGAATAACGCTTTTTGCGCGCTGCGCCCGCCCGGCCACCATGCCGAACGTGATCGCGCCATGGGCTTTTGTCTGTTCAACAACATTGCCATCGCCGCGTTTCACGCCTTGCAATTGGAGGGAATCGAGCGCGTGGCGGTGATGGATTTCGATGTCCACCACGGCAACGGCACCCAGCAGGCGTTTTGGGACCATGAAAACCTGTTTTACGCTTCCACGCACCAGTCGCCGTGTTTTCCGGGCACCGGCACGGAACGCGAACGTGGCAAATTCGGCAACATCGCCAACGCGCCGTTGCCGCCGGGCAGCACCGGCGATGATTTGCGCGACGCGTTCGGCTTTATCCGCCCGGCGCTGAGGACCTTCGCGCCCGATCTGGTTTTGGTCTCTGCGGGGTTTGATGCGCACACCGACGATCCGCTGGCGAACCTTGATTTTTTTGAGGGCGATTTTACCTGGATCACCAACGAACTTTTGGCCCTCGCCGAAACCTACTCAGGAGGTCGGTTGGTGTCGGTGTTGGAAGGCGGCTACGACCTTGGCGCGTTGGCGCGCTCAAGCGCGGCGCACGTCAGGGCGCTGATGAGCGCTTAGGGGGTTGCGAGTTGCTTGTCGGCACCCTAGAGTCCGGCAAAAGAAAGGCGGGCACATGGCCGATAGCTCACAGACCACTGCAATCCCTAAAGACATTCAAAAGCTCAGCTTCGAAGACGCGCTGGCGGAACTGGAAGCCATTGTCCGCGATCTGGAAGACGGGCGCGGCGAGTTGGAAGGCGCGATCAAGGCGTTTGAACGCGGCACCTTGCTGAAACGCCATTGCGCCGCCAAGCTCAAGGAAGCCGAAGCGCGGATCGAAAAGATTCTCCCCTCAGATGGCGCCTCAGGTGGCGCAGCGGGCGTGGAAACGGCGGAGTTCGACTAAAGTGGCATATCAATTTGACGAAAGCGTTTTTAAAGCGCGCCTGGACCAAGACGCCGAGTTCGTAAACCGCGCCATGGACACGCTGCTGCCCATCGACAAAGGCCCCGAAGCCCGCTTGATGGACGCGGTGCGCTATGCGGCCTTGATGGGCGGCAAGCGGGTGCGTCCGTATCTGACCCTGCACACCGCGGCGCTGTTTAATGTCGATGTTAAGCGCGCGCTCAGGGTCGCGGCGGCGGTCGAGATGGTGCATTGCTATTCATTGGTGCACGACGATTTGCCCGCCATGGACGACGACGATTTGCGGCGCGGTCAGCCGACCTGTCACATTAAATTCGATGAAGCCACCGCGATCTTGGCGGGCGATGCGCTGCTGACTCGCGCGTTCGAGGTTTTGTCTGATGAAGGCACTCACCAAGACGCCTCCATCCGTGTGGACTTGGTGAAAGAACTGGCCAAGGCATCCGGAGCGTTCGGCATGGTCGGCGGGCAGATGCTCGACCTGGTCGCCCATGAGCACGAACTGGATATGAGCGAGGTCGCGCGTTTGCAACGCATGAAAACCGGCGGATTGATCAATTTCGCATGTGTGTCCGGCGCTATACTCGGCAAGGCGTCGGAAAGCGCGCTGCACAAATTGCACAGTTACGCCCACGATGTCGGTTTGGCGTTCCAAATCGCCGACGATTTATTGGACGTTACGGGCGATACTGAGCAGGTCGGCAAACGCACCGGCAAGGACCAAGCCCAGGGCAAAGCGACCTTCGTTTCGCTGATGGGCATCGATCAAGCCCGCGATCAAGCCGCGTTGTTGCGTGATCAAGCTATTGATCAGCTTGATATTTTCGGCGATAAAGCCGACTCGTTGCGCGATATGGCGCATTTTGTCGTAAATCGCGTATCCTAACGTCTGCATACGTCACTTAAAGAGGATCAGTTTTGTCCACCACCGATGTCACCATTGATTCTGCCGGGGCGGGGAAGACACCGCTTCTGGATCGGGTCGAAAAGCCCGAAAACATCCGGGGGCTGAGCATCGCCGAGCTGAAAACGCTCAGCGACGAGCTGCGGGCGGACACCATCCGCAACGTTTCCTTCACGGGCGGACATTTGGGATCTTCGTTGGGCGTGGTCGAATTGACGGTGGCGCTGCACCATGTGTTCAACACCCCCGATGACCGGGTCATTTTCGACGTCGGCCACCAGTGTTATCCGCACAAAATTATGACCGGACGGCGCGAGCGCATGCCGACCTTGCGCCAAGCCGATGGACTGTCGGGCTTCACCAATAGATCCGAAAGCGAATACGATCCGTTCGGTGCGGGGCACAGCTCGACCTCGATCTCGGCGGGACTGGGCATGGCGGTGGCGCGCGACCTGCAAGGCGGCTCCAACAATGTGGTGGCGGTGATCGGCGACGGCGCGATGAGCGCCGGTATGGTGTTCGAAGCCATGAACCACGCCGGATCGCAGCAATCGCGTATGATCATCATTTTGAATGACAACGACATGTCGATCGACCAGCCGGTCGGCGCGTTGAGCGCCTATCTGTCGCGTCTGTCGACGTCCAAGACCTATCGCTCCGCGCGCGACTTCGCCAAGCAATTGACGCAAAAGCTGCCCAAGATGCTCGAAGACACCGCACGCCGGGCCGAAGAATACGCTCGCACCCTGGTCACCGGCGGCACCATGTTCGAAGAAATGGGCATCTATTACGTCGGCCCCATCGACGGCCATAAGCTGGACCATCTGTTGCCGGTGCTGAAAAACATTCGCGACGACGAAGGCCAAGGTCCGGTGCTGTTGCACGTGGTCACGGAAAAAGGCCACGGCTACGCGCCCGCCGAAAACGCGTCGGACAAATACCACGGTGTGGGGCGTTTTGACGTGGTCACCGGCAAGCAGGTCAAAGCTCAGTCCAACGCACCAACCTACACCAAGGTGTTTTCCGAAGAGCTGCTGCGTCTGGGCGGTGAAGACGACAAAATTTGCGCGATCACCGCCGCGATGCCGTCGGGCACCGGCTTGGATGCGTTTTCTGCGGCTTACCCGGAACGTTTTTTCGACGTCGGCATCGCCGAACAACACGCCGTGACCTTTGCCGCCGGGCTGGCGACGGAAGGCTTTAAGCCGTTTTGCGCCATCTATTCGACCTTCATGCAGCGCGCTTACGATCAAATGATCCACGACGTGGCGCTGCAAGGTTTGCCGGTGCGTTTTGCCCTGGACCGCGCCGGTCTGGTGGGCGCGGACGGCGCCACCCACCACGGTGCGTATGACCTTTCGTACATGAATTGCATCCCCGGCATGGTCGTGATGGCCCCGGCGGACGAAGCGGAACTCAAACACATGACCGCCACCGCGGCGGCGTTCGATGACGGCCCCAGCGCGCTCCGCTATCCGCGCGGCGAAGGCGTGGGCGTCGAGCTTCCGGCCATTGGCGAGGTCTTGGAAATCGGTCGTGGGCGCATCTTGAAGCAAGGGACTGCCGTGGCGCTGGTGTCCATCGGCACGCGCCTTGGCGCCAGCTTGGAAGCCGCCGAGATGCTGGCCGCGCGCGGGCTCAGCGCCACCGTCGCCGACGCGCGGTTCTTGAAACCGCTGGATGAAGAAATGATCGCCACCCTGGCCGCCAACCACGAAGTCCTGATCACGGTGGAAGAGGGCAGCCAAGGCGGTTTCGGTGCGGCGGTGTTGCAATTTTTGGCGCGGGAAAGCTTGCTCGACGGCGAGCTTAAGGTGCGCACCTTGCATCTGCCCGACATGTATATCGAACACGACACCCAGGCCGCGCAATTGATCCAGGCGGGCCTCACCGCCCACGACATCGCCGCCAGCGCCATGACCGCGTTGGGTCTGGATACGGCCAGCTTGTCTGAACGAGCCTGAGCCCTATGAGCGACAAAGTGAGCAAGATGCGTCTCGATCAGTTGTTGGTCGAACGCGGGCTGGTGGAAAGCCGCACCCGCGCCCAGGCGATGATCATGGCGGGCAATGTCTATTCGGACACCAAGCGCCTCGACAAAGCCGGCCAGCAGGTCAAAACCGACATCCCCATCGACATCAAAGGCCAGGACCACCCGTGGGTGTCGCGCGGCGGGCTGAAGCTGGCAAAGGGCCTCAAGCATTTCGGCGTCGATGTCACGGGCAAGACCTGCATCGATGTCGGCGCGTCCACGGGTGGTTTTACGGATGTGTTGCTGACGAACGGCGCAGCCAAGGTCTACGCCGTCGATGTCGGCCAGGGCCAACTGGCGTGGAAGCTGCGCGGCGATGAGCGCGTGGTGGTGATGGAAAAAACCAACGCCCGCCATCTCACCGCCGCCGACATTCCCGATCCCATCGACATGGTGGTGTGCGACGCCTCGTTCATCGGCTTGGAAACGGTGCTGCCCGCGGCGCTGAGCCTCGCCGCACCGGGCGCGCACGTGATCGCGCTGATCAAGCCGCAGTTCGAAGTGGGCCGTGGCCGCGTCGGCAAAGGCGGCGTGGTTCGCGACCCGGAGCTGCACGCCGAAGTCTGCGAACGCATTCAAGCGTGGCTGGGCGGGCTTGAGGGCTGGACCGTGCTCGGCCTCACCGAAAGCCCGATCAAGGGGCCTGAGGGCAATGTCGAGTTTTTGGTTTGTGCGGTGAAGGGCTAACTTTCATTCAGCACGTGTGTGCGTTCTTACGGGCCCAGCAAATCCCTCGTTGTCGTCAACGTGCAGAATTCGCCGTCCAAGTTGGCGATGGACATGGCGTGAACCTCTTGTGCGCTTCGCAGTGCCCCGTTCGCATCCAAGCGGCCAAACGTAAAGCAGGCATCTGAAACCAAATATGTTGCGAAGCCATGGTTCCCAGAGGTTCGGATTGTTCCTTCGACAGAAATATTGGTCGTCACTCCTGCAACAACAATGGCGCCGTACCCCCCTGAACGAAGTCGTGCCTCTAAGTCCGTGCCGATGAAAGCATCATTGGTTTTTTTGGCAATCACGGGTTCCGTCATCAGTGGCGCGGCTTCGGGTTTAAAGTCGTGGCCGGGCTGTCCAGGACGGTAATGAGAGACGGGATCGGTGGAATCGTGGCGAATATGCCAAACGGGCCATTGGTGGCGGCGCCAATGACCAAGCAATTGGCTGATGTTATGCTCGGCATCTGGATTGTTTCGGGCTCCGAAATCCGGATGGTCAATTGCCTTTTGCAGGTCTATCAACAGCAGAACAGCACCAGGTGGGGGAAGGGGCATGGCTTTCATCTGGAGAGTATTCCTTGGAATGATAAGGTTTTCAAGACCGCCTCACCTGCCCTTCAAACATAGGCATGCATTGGCTGCATAGCTCCAGCGCGAGAACAGCGCTGCTCCTCTGCGCGCAACGGGCGTATATGCCTGCTCAACAGACGCTCACCTTTGTGGGCGGGTATTTTTTGGAGCCTCCGCGATGAGCACTTTGACCTTAAATCACCTCCCCGTCGGCCATAACGTTTTGAACGGTGTGGTCAAATTGATTTCCTTTGCGTGGGTGGAGCACATCAAGACGCGAGTTCGTTACGAGATGGATGTGCGCGCTGCGATTTCCGATCTGAATCGGTTGGACAGCCGCAACCTGGACGACATCGGCATCTGCCGCGGCGACATCGAAGCCGTCGTGCGGGGCCGTCGCGCTTAAGCGGGCCGTCATCACCGATAGAACGAAAAAAGAGCCCCGGTTGGGGCTCTTTTGCTGTGTGCGGGGTATCTAAAAATTTGAACCGTCCCCGGCTTTCAAAAGCTTGCGCGAGGGGGTGCGCCGAAAGCCGAGAACAGTTCAAAAGGGGGACAGCTCAAAAGGACGTCCGCAATCAATCGGTGTCCGTTTCCAGGCCGAGTTCTTTCCAGCCGGTGAGGCCACCTTTCATGTGGTGGGTCTCGCGAAATCCAGCGTTCATCAATTGCTTGGCGGCGGCGGCGGACCGCTTGCCGATGGCGCACATCAAGATCACGCGGGTGTCGGACAAAAACGGAAAACGAGCGGCGTCGAAAAAGCTCAGCGGCATCAAGAACGCACCGGGAATACGCTCATTTTCGTATTCGCTGACTTCGCGTACGTCCACCAACACCGCTTTACCGGCTTGAATCTGGCTTTGCACGTCGCGGGGATCGTGTTCGATCAACCGGGTGGCGTCTTCGATGCGTAAAACTTGGGAGGCCATGATCTGAGTTCCGTCGTTTTGTTCGTTGAGTAAGTCTGGGTGTGTCTCTGGCATTGGTCGTCCAATTCGCCATCTGCTGTGTGGTAAATATATTAACTCCACAAACAAATGTCAATATGTAAGTTAGGGCAAAAAAATAGTGTATAATAAGGGTGCTATTTGATAAAAATCAATACGTTAGGTGGCATTAGTGTGGTGGTTGGCCCGTTCCAAGGTAAATTACTTTGCCTCTAAACCGGTCTGTTGAAACGGATTTGTACGGTGCTTGTGTACAATAGATAGGGAATATAGCGCTACATTTCATTGCTCCTGCGAAAGCGGGAGCCTCGTCGTCTCGCGACATGGGTTTCGAAATCGGATTTCCGCTTGCACCTTCAAAGCGGACAAATTGGGAGCCAAGTGTTTGTGTCCACTGATGACCCAGAGCGGACCGTTCAGATTGAGCGCATGTGCCGTCGACCTATTAACTATAGCTTATGGCCCCGTTGGATTATGATTCCCTCACCAGATCAAATGGGACATCCGAGCAAGGAAAAATCATGAGCATTGAGGAATGGGCGAAAATCCAAACAGCTTTGAGCGATGCGTTTTCTGGTGGTCCGGATAACGTCATTGGAGGAGAGAAACTCGCCCGTGTGATGGAAGAGGAAAGTGCCTACGGTTTTGCTATCGTACAGGAATTTAAAGGCTATGACGTCCTAGAACACAGTTTCTTTGAGTTCCTCATTGAGACGCTGGAACTTGCGGCGCAAGGTTCCTTTCGTGGGCAACTTCCCGAGGACGACAAACACTACACCATTCTCTACCTTACTTTTCTCTCCGTGTTCCGGAACTTTCGGGCCGCCGCGACGCTAAAGAACCATGGCTATCCAATGAGAGGGTTTTCGTTGCTTCGCGACTTAAAGGACCGAGCGTTCCAGCTAGGGGCGGTGGTCAACGGCTTCACCAACATATTAGCTTTGCGAGGATTCGACCCCATCATGGGAAAGTCAGGGAAGCTGGCCGACAAGGACTCTAAGAAAGTTCGTGCTGACCAGAAGACCGAACAGAGTACGGTTATGAAACTGATGGTCGGAACGGAATCCGGTCTTGCACTCGACGACATAGCAGAACTAGAGGTATTACGCGACATGTACCACGAAGAGGTCCATGGCTCGAAACTTTCGTTCATAGATGATCTCAGAATTGTCACCATAGATCAGAGGCTTCCTGATTTTGGACCGAGACCGCATCACCATAATTATGACGCCTCCATGTATATAAACAGAGCGTGTGAGATTGGTTGGATGGTGCTGCGATCTACGCCTTATTTGCAACTGGAGGCGCGAGCTTTCGGCGCAGATTGGGTAGAGAAATGGACGTTGCTTGATGAAGCTTTCAGGATGCAGGTCGAGAGTCTAGCTGGAATGGGTAAGAAGATTGGCCCCGTCTTCTTGCGAATGGTAGACGCCAAGTTCGCTTTTGATCCGGAAACCTTTTATCAATCTGACACCGGCTGACACCGGTTAAATATTGACGTTCCGGCTGCGCATTATTGGAAACTTCTTGGATTTATTGTGAAGCGTTTAGGTCCGCTTATGGCTATAGGCGGACACAGAGGTTCGTGAGAAGAATGTCTGCTTATGGTCAGCAATCAGACATTCTTGAATTCTGAGAGTTTCGTTTAAGTGCGTCGTGAAACGGAGAGATTAACCGTTCTGCGCGCGGTTTCTCAGCAGGTGATCGGCCAGCACCAAAGCCATCATCGCTTCACCCACGGGGACGGCGCGGATCCCGACGCAGGGGTCGTGGCGACCTTTGGTGATGATGTCGGTGTCTTTGATTTTGGTGGTCACGGTTTTGCGTGGCGTCAAGATCGAGCTGGTGGGCTTGACCGCAAAGCGGGCGATGATGTCTTGGCCGGACGAGATGCCGCCCAGCGTGCCGCCCGCGTGGTTGGCGAGAAATTCGGCCTTGCCGTCCGCGCCACGACGGATTTCATCGGCGTTTTCTTCACCGGTTAAAGACGCCGCGCCAAAGCCTTCGCCGATTTCCACGCCTTTGACGGCGGGGATCGACATCAGCGCCTTGGCGATGTCGGCATCGATGCGATCAAAAATCGGCTCGCCCAAGCCCGCAGGCATGCCGGTGGCTTGAATTTCCACCACCGCGCCGGTGGACGAGCCTTGCTTGCGGATGTCGGCGAGATACGCCTCCCATTGTTTGGCGGCCCCGGCATCGGGGCAGAAAAACGGGTTTTTGGCGATCTGCGCCCACGACCATTTGTGATAATCGATATCAATCGGCCCCATTTGCACCATCGCGCCGCGCACCTTGGCGGATTTACCGAGGATAGAGCTGAGAACCTTTTGCGCAATCGCGCCGCCGGCAACGCGGATGGCGGTTTCGCGCGCACTTGAGCGTCCACCGCCGCGGTAGTCGCGCACGCCGTATTTGGTGAAATAGGTGTAATCGGCGTGACCGGGGCGGAATTTGTCTTTGATGTCGCCGTAGTCCTTGGAGCGCTGATCGGTGTTTTCGATCAACAAGCCAATGGGCGTGCCGGTGGTTTTGCCTTCGAACACACCCGACAGGATTTTCACCTGATCGGCTTCTTGGCGCTGGGTGGTGAACTTGCTTTGGCCGGGGCGGCGCTTGTCCAAGAACGGCTGGATGTCGGACTCGGAAAGCTTGATGCCCGGCGGGCAGCCGTCAACCACGCCGCCGATGGCGGGGCCGTGGGACTCACCGAACGTGGTGAGACGGAAGAGTTCGCCAAAGGTGTTGCCGGCCATGTTTTAGTTCCAATTAAACAGTAGAGATATCGGGCGCATCGACGGCTTTCATGCCGACGGTGTTGTAGCCACTGTCCACATAATGGACTTCGCCAGTGACGCCGCTGGCCAGCGATGACAACAGATACAGGCCCGCGCCGCCGACATCTTCGAGTGTGGTGTTGCGGCGCAGCGGTGAGTTGAGCTCGTTCCACTTGAGAATATAGCGGAAATCGCCGATTCCGCTCGACGCCAGGGTTTTCATCGGTCCCGCCGACATGGCGTTGACGCGCAGACCGTCTTTGCCGAGGTCTTCGGCCAAGTAGCGCACGCTGGCTTCCAGTGCGGCTTTGGCGACGCCCATGACGTTGTAGTGGGGGATGACCTTTTCGGCGCCGTAGTAGCTGAGTGTGATCATCGCGCCGCCTTCGTTCATCAGCGGGGCTGCGCGTTGGCACACGGCGGTGAAGGAATAGACCGAGATGTCCATGGTGCGTTGGAAATTTTCCCGCGTGGTGTCGATGTAGCGGCCTTTGAGTTCGTCCTTGTCGGAATAGGCAATGGCGTGGACTACGAAATCGATCTTGCCCCAGCGCTCTTTGACTTCCTCGAACACGCGATCGACGCTGTCCATATCGGTGACGTCGCATTCGATGAGAAAGTCGGAACCGACTTCCCCAGCCAGCGGTCCGACGCGCTTTTTCAGCGCCTCGCCCTGGTAGGTGAAAGCAATTTCAGCGCCGTGGGCGTGCAACTGCTGAACAATACCCCAGGCAATGGAGCGGTTGTTGGCAACGCCCATCACGATGCCTTTTTTTCCAGCCATCAGCGCAGTGGCAGCGGTCATGGTTCTTGGTATCCTTATCACTTAGAACTCGGTGCGCGCATCCTACACGAAACGCCCCCAGCCTGAAAAGGTGTGGTTGGCTTAAGGTTTGGCCTAAGCGGCTCGCATGTGTGTATCATGATATATGCGCGTTAATAGGTTGTTGTTACAGGCAAATGACTGAGACAAATTCGGACACAAATATGACCAATGACGTCAGCTTGAACGAAGGCGCCTCGCTTGCCGGGGAGTTGCAGGCCTTTATTCGTTTGGTTTTGAAGCGATTCGGACGTGACCAATGCATGCGCATCGCCGCCGCGTTGAGCTACACGTCGTTGCTGGCGCTGGTGCCGTTGGGCGCGATTGCCTTTGCGATTTTGAAAGCCTTTCCGGTTTTCGACAACATCGAAGAGCAAATCAAATCCCTGTTGTTTGAAAATTTCTTGCCCGAATCGGTGGAAGGCGCACAGACCTATTTCGACCAGTTCATCGGCCAGACTGAAGGTCTTACGGCCATCGGCATCGTCGCGCTGGCAGTGACCGCGATCATGTTGCTGAGCACCATCGAAGCGGCGCTCAATTCCATCTTTCACGTCAAGGCGACGCGCTCGTTCGTGCCGCGCCTGATGATGTTTTGGGCGGTGATCACGTTGGGGCCGTTGCTGTTGGGCGGCAGCTTGTCGCTGGCGACGTATCTTTTTGCCGTCACACAGTGGATGGGGGCGCACAAAATTCCCGGTCTTGGCGGGGTGGTGACGCAGTTGTTGCCGGGAACATTGGCGGTTATCGCTTTTTCGCTGTTTTACGCCATCGTGCCGTATCGCCCGGTGAGGCCGCTGCATGCGTTGATCGGTGGGATTTCAGCGGGTTTGTTATTTGGACTGTTGCGCCGTTTGTTCGGGCTCTACATTTCCGCATTCCCCGCGTATCAAACCATTTACGGCGCACTGGCTACGGTGCCGATCTTTTTGATCTGGATGTATCTCAGCTGGGCGGTGGTGCTGATCGGCGCGGAAATCGCTGCCTCGATGCCCGAATGGGGCCGTGCGCGCGTCACGGAGGGCTTCGACGACATGTCCTCGGCGCAGAAATTGGACGCCGCACTGGTGGCCATCGAGCGGTTGTGGCGCAAAGGGCGGGGGGAAGACGTGCTGCACCCCACCCGCAACCCCAAGCGCGAAGACGTTCTGGCCCATGCGTTGGAAAGCTTGCGTGACGCAGGCTTCGTGGCGTTGAGCGACAAGGACGAATGGCTGTTGAGCCGCGACCCCGAAGTGCTGCGAATCGCCGACGTGGCCCACGGCTTAGGCCTCGCCCCCAATCCCGACGATTTGTCGGCGGGCGGCCCGCCCTGGCGCAAACACCTCAAAGACAGCCTCGGCGGGGCCAAGGGGGGCAGCGGCGGCAACGGCTACGGACGTACGTTGCGGGAATTGTTCGAGGGGAAATAGTGGCCGGTCTTACTCTGCCGTTGTTTGCTTCAGGGTGTCTTTGCGGACTTTATAAGGCCGCTTGCCGATCCATTTTTTGACGAATTTTTTGAGTTCCGAATCTTCGTCTTCGGGCAGCATCACTTTCAACGAGACATAGTGATCGCCTTGATGTGAAGGGGTTTTGGGCGATGCTGGACGGTGGATGCCTTTGGCTTTAAGGCGCAATTTGGTGCCGGAGTTCGAGTCTTCGGGCACCGTCACCAGCACCGGGCCGTGGATGGTCTCAACCTCGACCCGACCACCAAGCAGGGCTTCGCCCAAGGTCACGGCTTCTTCGCTGTACACGTCGAGCCCTTCTGAACGGTATTTGGCGTCACTTTGAATGACGATTTCCACCAACGCATCGCCATTTCCGCCACCGCCCATGCCGGCCATGCCTTGGCCTTTCAGACGCAGCACTTGGGCGGTTTCACTGGCGGCGGGAATGCGCACGTTGAGGGTCTTGCCCGACGTCATGCGCACGGCCTTGTTGGCGCCGCGCGCCGCGTCCAGGAACGAAACTTTCAGGGTGTAGCTGACGTCGGCCCCTTTGGCCTTGATCGACTGACGGTCTTTTTGCGGGCGATCTTTGAAAAAGTTGTTGAAGGGATTTTTGCGCCCGCGATGTGCATTTGGCCCCGCATTCGGGTTGCGTTGGTAGGCGTCGTAGCCGTGCGCCGACCCACCAAAGCCACCACCAAAACCAGCACGGCGGTTGCCCATGGCGTCGATTTCCCCGGTGTCGAATTTGCGCCGTTTGACGGGATCGGACAGCAGATCGTAAGCGGTGGAAATATCCTTGAAGCGTTCTTCCGCGCGTTTGTCGCCCTGTTTGTGGTCGGGGTGGTGTTCACGCGCCAAGCGGCGGTAAGATTTTTTGATGTCTTCGGGACTGGCGGTGCTTTTCACACCCAGGGCGCTATAGGGATCGATCATCATGTTGAGGTCTCCGGGGCATCGACGATTTGCCATTCGCCGTTTGCGTTGCGACACGCGGTGCCGGTGGCGGTGCGGGCGTCGCCTTCGACGTTGACCGTGGTTTCAAACTGACGGCAGCCTTCGCCATCGTCGTTTGTGTACGTTTCATCGGCGCTGATGGTGCCGGAATTGCCGCTGTCGGGATTGGACCAGGTGGCCTGTTCGCCGGGTTTGCCGTATTCAAGGGTGTCTTGGGTGGTGCGCTGCGAAAAAATCTTGTCCGTGTCGCTCAGGCCTTTGGCGATGTCTTGGCCCCACATGGTGCCAAGGGTCGCGCCGAGCACCGTGGTGATGCCGCTGCCGGTGCCCTTGCCCAGTTTAGAACCGACAACCGCGCCCGTAATGCCGCCGATAACCGCGCCCAAGGTTTCGGAGCGGCTTTCGTTCCATGAACACGCGCCAAGGCCCAAGATCAAAGTCGCGCAGACGGTTGTGCGTAATAAAGCAAACATTGAATTCACAGGCTTTTTGCCATCTCCCAGGGCTGTTTCACAGCTTAGAACTTTGATATCCGGTGGCCGAGCGCGGGACGTTGATATATGAAGGCGTTCAAGGTACGCAGAACACACCAATTTTGATTACAACGCATTTATGGTAAACAACGCCTTAATGTGCATATAAAAACCTCGTCATCCGCAAAGCAGGCTCGTACATGTCCTCCATCCCCACCGATGCCAATCCTTTTGAGTTGTTTCAAGACTGGTTGACGCTGGCCGAAGAAAAAGAACTCAACGACCCCAATGCCATGACCATCGCCACGGTGGGTGAAGACGGCGTGCCGTCTTTGCGCATGGTGTTGCTGAAAGGCTATGACGAGCGCGGTTTCGTGTTTTACACCAATCTGGGCAGCCAAAAGGCGCTTGAGCTGACCGCCAGCCCCAATGCGGCGTTGTTGTTTCATTGGAAGAGCTTGCGTCGCCAAATCCGCATCACCGGTCCGGTCACACCCGTAACGAACGCGGAAGCGGATGAATATTACGCCTCTCGCGCGCGTGATTCTCGCATTGGCGCATGGGCGTCGAAGCAGTCTCAGCCGTTGGACGGCATGTTCGAGTTGGAAGCCCGGGTCGCAAAATATGCCGCCAAATTCGCTATCGGCGACATCCCGCGCCCTGAATTTTGGTCGGGGTTTCGCGTCAAACCGTCGCGCATCGAGTTTTGGCACGACCGACCCTTTCGGCTGCATGAGCGGGTGGTGTATATTCAAGGACCTGATGGCTGGGAAAAAGAACGCCTTTACCCCTAAACACAAAAGGCGCGAGAAATCATGGACGACAACACCGCTTCCCCTGAAAACAATGTAAGCCCGCAACAGATGGATCGCGCCGCGGCAGGGCGCTTGATGAAGCTCGCCACCTATGCGGCGGTGGGCATGGCATCGACCTTGATTGTGGTTAAGTTCGGCGCGTGGCTGATGACCGACAGCGTTAGCTTGCTGTCGACGTTGATCGATTCGCTCCTCGACGTTGCCGCATCGACGGTGAATTTGCTGGCCGTGCGCCATGCGTTGGAGCCCGCCGACGAAGAACATCGTTTCGGTCACGGCAAGGCGGAAAGCCTGGCGGGGCTGGCGCAGTCTGCGTTTATCTCAGGCTCGGCGGTGTTTTTGCTGTTGCAAGCGGGCGAACGTCTGTTCAACCCCAGCCCGGTGCACAACACTTCGATCGGCTATGGGGTGATGGTGTTTTCCATCGTTGCCACCTTGGCCTTGGTGGGCTTTCAAAAATACGTCGCCAAGCGCACCCAATCGCTGGCGATTGCGGCCGACAGCGCGCACTACACCATGGACATTTTGGTCAACATCAGCGTCATCGTGTCGTTGTTCTTGGCCTCTGAGATGGGCTGGCAGATCGCCGATCCGCTGTTCGCCATCGCCATCTCGTTTTACATTTTGCACGGCGCGTATGAAATCGGGATCGAGGCCTATCACGTGCTGATGGACCGCGAACTGCCCGACGAAGACCGCGAAAAAATTCGCACCCTGGCGATGAAGCATCCGCAAGTGATGAGCTTGCACGATCTGCGCACCCGCCAGTCGGGCCCGGATGTGTTCATTCAGATGCATTTGGAAATGAGCGGCGAGTTGAGCTTGGTCGAAGCCCACGAGATCGCCGAAGACGTCATGTATAGGGTCGAAGCCGCTTATCCGCGCGCCGAAGTGTTGATCCACCAAGATCCCGCCGGGATTGAAGAAGACCACGCCTTCGACGATTGAGGGCCTTAGATTTTAGCGTGAGCGAAAATGTATAGCGTGCACAAGGCGCGGGCGCTATTCGCTCACTGAATTTCTTTCCGAATTCTCTTCCAGCCTTTGTTTTGTATACAGGCATCATGTCTTTTCTCTGCGGCATCAAATTCGGGATGCTGGGGAGGGGGAGATTTGGACATAGATGAAGAGGTTCTTAGGTGGTTCATATTGCCTGTTTTGACGGCAACTGCAGCCATGGCACCATGATAGCCTGCGTTCATTTACGACCGAGCATCCTTGATCAGTTCTTAAGTCCAAAGATCAATGGCTTCCTTTCGGGTGAACACGGTTTGCCCAGCTATTGTGACGCCATTTTTATAAGCCTCAATGCCACATGCTTCATTATCGGTTTTGAAAGCGGCATGGTTGGTTTTTACAAGGCCATAAGAGGGGTGATCGAAAAAGGTTTCTGTTTTTTTAGTTGTAACGCATCCGCTTACTATCAATGCCGAACATGCTAACGAAAGGCCTTTTGCGAATATAGACATGGATGCCCTCATGATGGTGCTGTGCTCGGTTGAACAACATTAAGGTTGTTTTTGAGTGGGGCAATACATTGTGGTTATGTGTAAGGGGGAGGAGATTGACTCCCTAACAAGAAACGGCCCCGGAAAACCGGAGCCGTTTTGATGTCTCAGTGAGGCAGGGGGCGATTAAAACGCCTGACCCGGCTTTGCGCCGAATTTTTTCAAGATGATCGCCATCGGGCAGAACTTGGTGAACGCGCCTTGGAACATGTTGAGGCCGACGAACGCCGGAATCAGAAGCCACAGCTGTTCTTGGGTGAAATAAAACGCGCTTAGGCCAATCCAAATGAAAGTGCCAGCCATGGCGAAAATGATACGATCTATGCTCATAGTGAACTCCTTGTTTGTCACTGTGCAGTTGGGGGATGGGAACGGCCAGCCCCGTTGTCTGTTCACCGGAGGACGGACCGGTCCGGCACATTAGTCAAAAAAATTACCTCGGTGGTGGTACTGGGGTGCTACATAATCTTTGGCAAGCACAGCACTTTATGTACACCTAAAACAGCCTCACACTATTTTTAAGTTGTTGCTAATTTAGCAATATCTAATATATATAGGCAAGCGTTATGTTCGTATGCGCAATAAATTCATGATATAGAAGACGTTAAGCACCGTTTTGCTGCAAAGAGGTTTGTTATGCAACCGATCATCAAAAGCCTGATGCCCGTTTTGGTTATGACTGCAATGTCATTGGTGGGCGGAAATGCCTTCGCTCAAGACACAACTTTCACCGTCGATGCCGGTCAAGTCGAAGACCGCAAGTCGGTATTCGCCACGGTGGAAAGCGTTGATGTGGTATCGGCCCGTGCGCGCATCGGCGGCACGGTGACGGAGCTTTTGGTTGATGAAGGCTCGCCGGTCGATGCCAAGCAGAAGATCGCTCGCGTGGTCGATGAAAAGCTGGCGCTGCAGGTCAAATCGGTCGAGGCTAAGATCCAATCATTTGAGTCGCAAAAAGAACTCGCGACCACCGCGTTGGCACGGTCGGAAAAATTGTATGCCACCGGCGCAATTCCCAAGGCTCGTTTGGACGAAGCGCGCACCAATATGGACGTGGCCGATCGCTCCTTGGCGTCGGCGCGCGCCGAACGCCAAGTGTTGCAGCAGACCCGCATCGAAGGCGACGTGCTGTCGCCCGCCAGCGGCCGCATCCTCACGGTGTTGGTGCGCAAGGGCTCGGTCGTACTGCCCGGTGAGCCGATCGCCACCTTGGCCGCCGAAGCTTACATCTTGCGCATGCAGCTGCCCGAACGCCACGCCATGTTCATTCAAAAAGGCGACGAAGTTAAGGTCGCTCAGCGCGGTCTCGGCGCATTGACACCAAGCAGCGGGGCGGAGCTGCGCCGCGGCGTGATCCGTCAAGTCTATCCCGAAATCAAGCAAGGCCGCGTGTCTGCCGATGTCGAGGTTGCCGGGCTTGGCGATTTCTTCGTCGGTGAGCGCATCCGCGTGTGGATCGGCACCGGCCCGCGTCCGGCCATCGTGGTTCCCGAAGCATTTCTCTATTCGCGCTACAATCTGACCTTCGCCAAACTCATCGACGGACGCGAAGTGGTGGTACAGCCGGGATTGCCGCAAACGGGCGGGGTGGAAATTCTATCCGGCCTGGAACCCGGCGACGTTTTGGCGCGTCCATAAGGGCGGGGGGATAGGTTCATGAAAAACCTCGGCATTTCCGGACATCTCACCAAGGCGTTTTTGCGCTCGCCGCTGACACCTTTGATTTTGCTCGCCTCCGTGGCGCTGGGCGTGGTTGCGCTGATGGCGTTGCCGCGCGAAGAAGAGCCGCAGATTTCCGTTCCGCTGGTCGACATCTTGGTCGATGCCAATGGCTTGAAAGCCCCCGATGTGGTGGAGCTTGTCACCAAGCCGCTGGAAGACATCGTCAAGGGCGTCAACAGTGTTGAGCACGTCTATTCCATGTCCCAAGACGACCAAGTCATGGTCACCGCGCGTTTTGACGTCGGCACCGACGAAGACGTCGCGGTGCTGCGTATACACGACGCCATCCGCGCCAACATCCGCCATATCCCAGTCGGCATTCCCGATCCGTTGATCATCGGTCGCGGCATCAACGATGTGCCGATTGTGACCATTACCTTGGCGCCAAAAGGCGATCAAGAGGGGCGCTGGAACGACAACGCGCTGTATAACGTCGCCGAAGAACTGATGCATGAACTGGTCAAGGTCTCTGACGTCGGCCTGACCTTCATCGTTGGCGGCCGCGCCGATCAAATCCGCGTCGAGCCCGATCCCGAACGTCTGTCGCTGTACGGCGTGACCCTGCAACAACTAATCGGCAAGGTCGAAAGCGCCAACCGCTCGTTCCGCGTCGGACGGGTACGTGAAGGCGGCAAAGCTATTTCCGTGATGGCCGGTCAAACCTTGATGGGCATGCCCGATGTCGGGTTGCTGATGATCACCGCACGTGATGGCCGCCCGGTATACGTCAAGGATGTCGCCAACGTGGTGGTCGGTGCGAAACCCGAAGAACACCGTGTCTGGCATATGGATAAGGCTGAAAGCGGTAACGCAGCGCTAGACGCCAGGCCGGCCGTGACCCTTGCCATCGCCAAGCGCAAAGGCGCCAACGCGGTGCTGGTGGCCGATGAAATCACCCGTCGTTTGGAACAAGTGCAAGGCAGCCTGCTGCCCGCCGATGTCGAGGCGACGATCACCCGTAACTACGGCGAAACGGCGTTGGAAAAATCCGACGAGCTGCTGTTCCATCTTGCTTTAGCGACGGTTTCCATCGTCTTGCTGGTGGGCTGGGCGTTGGGTTGGCGCGAAGGCATCGTGGTCATGGTGGTGGTGCCATCGACCATTTTGATGACCTTGTTCGCGGCGTGGATGATGGATTTCACCATCAACCGGGTGAGCTTGTTCGCATTGATATTCTCGATCGGTATTTTGGTCGATGACGCCATCGTGGTGGTCGAAAACATCGTCCGCCATTGGGCTATGAAGGACGGCCGCAGCCCGCTGCGCGCTACTATCGAGGCGGTCGCCGAAGTCGGCAACCCGACCATCATCGCGACGCTCACCATCGTGGCTGCGTTGTTGCCGATGATGTTCGTGTCGGGCTTGATGGGTCCGTATATGAGCCCGATTCCCGCCAACGCGTCCGCCGCGATGGTGTTTTCGTTCTTCGTCGCGATGATCATCACGCCGTGGCTGTTGTGCAAGATCACCTGTTGGCGCAAGCACCTGCCCGAAGATTCCATGGACGATGACAACACGGACTTCGACGAAGGCGTGGATATGGGCGGTCACGGGGATCACGGTCCCGGTGTGTTGGGCAACTTTTACAAGCGCATCGCCACCAAGCTTTTGCAGGGGCGCAAGAATTCCATCAGGCTGTTGGTCATCACCGGCATCGCCACGGTGGCGTCGCTGGTGCTGTTCGCGACCAAAGACGTGACGGTGAAGCTTTTGCCGTTCGACAACAAATCCGAATTGCAGGTGGTGCTCGATCTGCCCGAAGGCTCGTCGCTGGAAATCACCGAGCGCGCGCTTTTGGACATTGCCGATCGCATCAAAAGCCTGCCGGAATTGGTCAGCATGCAAGCTTATGTCGGCACCGCCATGCCGTTCAATTTCAACGGCTTGGTGCGTCACTATTATCTGCGTTCCGAACCCTGGCAGGGTGAGCTGCAAATCAACTTAGCGCCCAAAGGTGAGCGCGACCGTCAAAGCCATGACGTGGCCTTGGCCGTGCGTGAATTGCTTGACGGTCTGAACGTTCCCCAAGGCACCTCGGTCAAAGTGGTCGAGGTTCCACCCGGCCCGCCGGTGATGGCGACGTTGATGGCGGAAATCTACGGCCCCGATCATGAAACGCGCCGCGCTGCCGCCGCCAAGGTACGCACGGCGTTCGAGTCTGTCGATTTTGTCGTCGACGTTGACGACAGCTACGGCCAGCCCGAAACCCGCGTGCGCTTGGAAATAGATCAGGACAACCTGGAATTTCACGGCGTGCAGGAAAACGATCTGTACGACACCATCCAAGCGGTGGTGGGCGGCAAAACGGTCGGCTATTCCCAGCGCGGCGAGGGGGTGAACCCCATCGAAATCGCCATCCGCCTGCCCAAGGAAGGTCTGGCGATGAGTGAACGTATGTTGTCGATCCCGGTGCCCGCACCGGGGCCTGCGGGCGACAGTGGGCGGGTGGTCGAATTGGGCGACGTGGTGCGGGTGGTGCATGAACAAGCGTCGTATCCGATGTTTCGTCGCGACGGGCACTTCGCGGTGCTGGTCACCGGCGAGCTGGCGGGTGAATTCGAAGCGCCGATCTACGGCATGTTTGCGGTTGAAGAAAAACTCCAAGCCATGGACTGGGGCGATCAAGGCCCACCGACCATCGCCTATCACGGTCAGCCCAAGGACGAGAACAACATCACCTTGCTGTGGGATGGCGAGTGGGAAGTCACCTACGTGACCTTCCGCGATATGGGCCTCGCGTTCATCTTCGCGTTGTTGGGTATTTACCTGTTGGTGGTGGGCCAGTTCGGCAGCTTTAAATTGCCGCTGGTGATCCTCACCCCGGTGCCGCTGACGTTCATCGGCATCATGTTCGGCCACTGGCTGTATGACGCGCCGTTTTCGGCCACGTCGATGATCGGTTTCATCGCCTTGGCGGGCATCATCGTGCGCAACTCGATCTTGTTGGTGGACTTTATCAAGCACCGCCAAAAATCCGGCAAGCCGATGCGCGATGTGTTGGTTGAAGCGGGCACCATTCGCTTTAAGCCGATTTTCTTGACCGCGGTGGCGGCGATGATCGGTTCGGCGTTTATCTTGGCCGATCCGATTTTCCAAGGCCTGGCCATCTCGATGGTGTTCGGTCTCGCCAGCTCGACCGCGTTGACGTTGCTGGTGATTCCGGCGATCTACGTGGTGTTGCGCGACGATGGTCGTGAAATGGAAAATAAATAGGAAAAGCAGCGGCTTCTTTTTTTGCCCAGGTCCGGTATCTTGAGTTCATGATCAAAGAAGACCAATCCGCCCAAGTGGCTTTGCTGTCCGACCCGGCCGTGTTCGGCGACGCCACCCAAGTGGTCGGTCGCGTCACCACCCATGCATCGGAAGTGTTCATCGGCGCCACCCGCGTGCTGAAGCTCAAGCGCGCGGTCGAATATCCGTTTATGGATTATTCCGACCGCGAAAAGCGTCTTAAGTACTGCGAAGCCGAAGTGGCGCTCAACCGCCGCACCGCACCACAATTGTATCTGGGCGTAAAGCCGATCACGCGCGGTGCCGACGGGCAGTTGCATCTGGACCAACCGGGCGAGGTGGTCGACTGGGTGGTCGAAATGGCACGTTTCGACGAGGCCACCTTGTTCGACCGACTGGCCGAACAAGGCAAGCTCGACCGTCACTTGATGGAGCATCTGGCCGATAAAATCGCCACCTTCCACGCCGCGACCGAGGCCCGTCAGGACGGCGGCGGGCGCACCGGCATCGCGCTGACCATCGAAAGCAACGCCAAGGCGTTTGCCGAAAATGCCCCCGGTTTTTTAGATATGGGGCGGGTTGCGGAGCTCACCGCGCATTCGCTTGAAGCCACCAACGACATCGTCGAATTGCTGGAAGGGCGGCGCATGCACGGTTGCGTGCGCCATTGTCACGGCGATATGCATTTGCGCAATATCTTCTTGGAAGACGGCGAACCGGTGCTGTTCGACTGCATCGAATTCAACGAAACCTTTTCGACCATCGACGTTCTGTACGATTTGGCGTTCTTGTTGATGGATTTGGATTATCGCGGCCTGCGCACGCTCGCCAACGTGACCATGAACCGTTACATGGACATCACCGGATCGGCGTGGGGACTTGCAGCGCTGCCGCTGTTTCTCAGCGTGCGTGCGGGCGTGCGCTCGTTTGTCGCGTGCGCAGCGGCAAAAAGCGTCGATGATGAGAATTTTAAAAAAGACCAAGTCGCTCAAGCCCAGGTTTATCTCGACATGGGATTAAAATATTTGGACGCGCCCGAACCGCGCCTGATTGCGGTGGGTGGATTGTCGGGCAGCGGCAAGTCGCGCCTGGGCCGCGATTTGGCCCAGCACATCGGCGCCGCGCCGGGCGCACGGGTGGTGCGCAGCGACGTCTTGCGCAAACGCATCGCGGGCAAGCATCCGCTCGATAAACTCGGCCCCGAAGGTTACACCGCCGAGATGACCCAGCAAACCTATCAAGCGGTCTATGACGAGGCCCGCGCGGTGCTCGCCACCGGCCATTCGGTGATTGCCGACTGCGTGTTTTCCAAACCCGAAGAACGCCAAGCCATCGAAGATGTGGCCGCTGAAATGGACGTGCCATTCGATGGCTTTTGGCTGAGTGCGTCGCCGGAGATCATGCAGGCGCGGGTGACGGAGCGTAAAAAAAATGCATCCGACGCCGACGCGGAGGTTGTGCGTATGCAGCTCGATTACGATTTGGGCGAAATCGCGTGGCACAAAATCAGTTCATCCGGCAGCCGCGAAGAAACGGATGCTCAGGCGTTGAATATTCTCGATCTTTGAGCCAACTCCATACATTACAAGGCTTTATCTTTCGCCTCTTCGGGTCCATCATGATCTTAGAGAAATAAGCCCAGAATTAGGCGAGGAGTCTTCGATGTCGATCCGTTCCATTCTTGCACCCGTCGATGGGGCTTCGGACAATACGGCGATTGTTGAAAATGCGCTGGAATTGGCGCGTGCCTTTAACGCCCATGTGGACGTCTTGCATGTCAGGCCCGACGCACGAGACGCCGTGCCGCTGTTTGGCGAGGGACTGTCCGGCGATATGGTCGAAGAGATGATCGCCTCCGCTGATCGCGATTGCACCGCGAAGGCTGCCGCGCTCAAAACGCTGTTCGACACCCTTTGCAAAAACAGAGATGTGCCGCAAGTCACCAGTCCCGGCGGCGGCGAAGATGCCATCACCGCCACGTGGCATGACGAAACCGGCCGCGAAGACGAAATGGTCGCATGGCGTGGGCGGTTGGCCGATTTGGTGGTGACCGCACGCCCTGGCGAAGACAGCTCGCCGATGCGTGCGCTGACGCTGCATGCGGCCTTGTTCGAATGCGGACGTCCGGTGCTGGCGTTGCCGGTCGATCCCGATGTCACGGAAATCGGTCGGGTGGTTGCGATTGCGTGGAGCGGCACCGCCCAGGCCGCACGCGCGGTGCATGCGGCGATGCCGATCATCACCCGCGCTTACGAGGTCAATGTGTTGACCTGTGAAAGCACCCGTACCGAGCCCACCGCAGCGGATGAGCTGGCCCAGTATCTCGGCTGGTGGGGCGTGACGCCCAAGGTTGTGAGCTTCCCGCCTGGACCTAAGGGCGCGGGTGCCAGCTTGTTGGCCCACGCCAAAGACGCCAATGCCGATCTGTTGGTGTGCGGTGCGTATTCGCACTCACGTTTGATGCAAACGGTACTCGGCGGCGTCACCAGCGCGCTGATGGATGACGCCGACATTCCGGTGTTGTTCAGTCACTAGGTCTTAAGCGACTTCAACCTTGACGCCATTGGCGGGCGAAATAACCGCGGTAAAACAGCACCGCGCTTTGACCGCCGGCTTCGGCGTCAAAGACTTTCCAACCGTCTTTGGCTTTATAAAAGCGGAACTTGATGGTCAGCGGTTGGTCGCGCCAGCGATCCAAGCGCACCGGTACCACCAATTCGCCCCGGCTTGTGCCGCGTCGGGTTTTGCCGACCGTGAAACGGGTGGCGCGCACGTCGCCCATGGCTTCGACCAGTTTGGACGTGAAATTGCTGCGCAGGGCGTTCAGCGCGGCTGCGCGTTGTTGGGCCGTCATGCGGTTGGCAAGACGCCCCAGCGCCATTTGCGTCATGGTCTGAAAGTCAATGTCCGGGGCAATTTGCTGTTCGACGTAGTTGAGGACTTTGCCGGGGTCTAAGGCTCTCCCATTCGCGCCGCCTTGGCTTTGGCTGAGAAAGGCGTGCAGGTTGCTCAGTTGCGTGGCAACCTTGGTCGATGGGTCGTCCAATTGCGGCACCTGTTGTGGGGCCTGCTGTGGGGCGTATCGGGGGGCGTTTCGGGGCGCATAGCCTTGGTTGTAATTTTGCCCATACGGAGATCCGTACCGGGGGCCGAATTCGGCGGAAAATGTGGGGCTAGTCCCGATCAAAGCCAGGGCCACGGTGGTGGCGGCGGCGACAACAACAATCTGCTTCATAAGGTCCCCCTGTTTTAACGTTATGGACTCCAATGCTCAGAGCATTATCGCCCGAAATCCCCCACAACACACCCTTGGATTTTAAAAACGTCGCCGGTTAAACCAGAACCGGGCATTGATCGACATTCTCACCCTGCAAGCCGCCGTCATAAGGGCGCAAAAGCTTTTCTACCTCGTTGAACGCACGCCGCGTATCGATCCAGGCGGCTTCGTCTTGTGGATTGAGGATCACCGGCATGCGGTCGTGGAGCGTCGCGATCTCTGGCGCGGGGGTGCAGGTGACGATGGTGACGCTGTCGCCGTCTTCACCGATCAAGCCCGCCATGGCGAACAATTCCCGATCTTTGGCGTGGATGCGCATTTTTTGCTTGGCCCCGGCTGATTTAAACCCGGGCGGTTGGGCCCATTCGAAATAGGCCGTGGCGGGCACCAGGCAACGGCGTTGGAGAAGCGGACGGAAGGTGGCTTTCGTGGATAAGGTTTCCGCGCGGGCGTTGATCAGCGGTTTAGAGTCCCAATCGACCTTGAGTCCCCAGCCGAGCAGTCGTCCGCGCACCTGACCGCTTTGGCCGTCAATGGTGAGGATGCGGTCCGTCGGGGCCATCTCGATCCCTTGTGGAGGGGGCGGGCTGAGCTTCAGGCCAAAACGTTTTTTGACCTTTTTCATCGCCGCTTTAACTTCGAATTTGCCGCACATATGAACTCACTGGAAAGCCGAACGGGTTTAGCCTAACGTCTCACTATGAACGAGCAACGCAAAACAGTCATCATCACAGGCGCGTCCCGAGGAATCGGTCACGCCACGGCACTTTTGTTTTTGGAACGCGGCTGGCGCATCATCACGTGCTCGCGCGGCGAGGCCCCGCCGGAAGTCGCCAGCCACGATGACTGGCTTGCCCACATCCCCACCGATTTGGCCAAGGCCGACAGTATCAAGGCGTTCATCGCCGATGCCACCAAGATACTTGATGGCGGGCCGTTGCACGCGCTGGTGAACAACGCCGGGCTTTCGCCCAAGACCCCGTATAAAGAACGTCTCGGTTGCCTCAACGGCGATATCGATGCGTGGCGCGAAGTGTTTGAAATCAATTTCTTCGCCGCGTTAAGACTGTCGCGCGGCTTCGCTTCGGCGTTGCACAACGGCCACGGCGCGATCGTCAACATCACCTCCATCGCGGGCCATGCCATCCACCCGTTCGCCGGATCGGCCTATTCCATATCCAAGGCCGCACTAAGCGCTATGACCCGCGAAATGGCGGGCGAGTTCGCGGCGCTGGACGTGCGAGTCAACGCAGTCGCACCCGGTGAGATCGAAACGTCGATGATCCAACCGGAATACGAAGCCCTGATCCCGCGCATCCCACTGGACCGCATGGGCGCGCCGCGCGACGTCGCCAGCACGGTCTATTATCTGTGTTCCGACGACAGCAATTACGTCACCGGCACCGAAATCTGGGTCACTGGCGGCCAACATATGTATTAAGCCTAACCATAAAGTTCGTATGGCTTAGCATACTTCAGTATGCATTATATTTCCTTGTATGCAGCTTCTCAGTCCCCAAATGGCAACCTGTAACGGCAATGTTTCCATAATGTGGCATTGCGTTCCACGCCCTATTTGGAGACTTGAGATGCAATTATCCCTCAGCAATGGAACCATCGGATCGCGTGTCGGCATCGGCTTTGTTTTGGCGTTGTCGGTTTTTTTCGCTGTCGGCGCGCCGACCATCCTTTGGGTGATGGGCAACCTCAATGCCGAGGCGCAAAACCGTGAGCTGCGCAGTTACTTCGATACTTTCAAAGCATCTCTGGAAGCCGAAGCCTTAAAGGCGACATCGTTGAGCGCGCTGGTCGCCAACATTCCCGACGTGAGCGAAAAATTCGCCGCCCGTGATCGCGACGGCTTGGCCGCGCTGATGGTGCCGACCTTTAAAGTGATGAAAGAACAATACGGTGTGCGCCAGTTCCAATTCCATACGCCACCGGCAACGTCGTTCTTGCGCGTGCACAAGCCCGCAAAATTCGGCGATGACCTCAGCGGGTTTCGCAAAACCGTGGTCGAAACCAATGCCAAGAAAACGGTGATCTGGGGGCTGGAGCGGGGTGTGGCGGGGCTGGGCATTCGTGGCCTGTCGCCGGTGTTTGATCAAGGCGCACATGTCGGTTCGGTCGAATTCGGCTTGAGTTTCGGCAAACCGTTTATGGATGCCTTCAAGGCTCAATATAGCGTTGACGCCAGCTTGTTCATTCCCAAAGACGACGCTTACACGGCCTTCGCTTCGACACTGGAAGACGTACGCTTTGGCTCCGACGCTCAGTTCGAGGTGGCGTTGAACGGTGAAAGCAGCATCGTGACAGCCAAAATCGGCGGCGTGCCGGTGGCCGTGATCATCGCGCCGATCGAAGACTTTTCCGGCAAGCCCATCGGCATCGTCGAGCTTGCCGTGGACATCAGCTATTACGTCAACGCCACCAACACGATTTACATGATCGTCGCGGGTTTGTTGGTGCTGACCATGGCCATTGCCGCAGCGTTTATCTTTTATGTGCGCCGGGGCATCTCGCGCCCGTTGACCAATATGACCGATGCCATGCGCAGCTTGGCCGGTGGCGAATTGGACGTGGAAATCAAAGCCAACACATCGATCCGCGAAGTGGTGGACATTGCCGATGCCTTGGCGGTGTTTCGCGATAACGCGGTCGAGCGTGATCGCATCCAAAGCGAACAACGCGAAGAAGAAGCCCGCAAAGGGGTGCGCCAAGAGCGCATGAATAAAATCACCAACGACTTCGGAAACCACATTTCAGGATTGCTCACCACCGTGGGCGGGGCTGTGGAACAACTGCAGGGTTATTCCACTGAAATGAAAGGCATCGCCAACGACACCAGTTCACGCAGCGCCACCGTGGCGGCTGCAACCGAAGAAGCTGCCGCCAGCGTGCAAACGGTTGCATCCGCAGCGGAAGAGTTGAGCGCGTCCATCGAAGAAATTCGCCGCCAGGTTTCTCAATCGTCCTCCATTGCCGTGAAGGCGGTGGAGCAGGCAGAGCAAACCGGCAGAACCGTGCAGGGATTAGCCGTGTCGGGGAAAAAAATCGGTGAGGTTCTGGCTTTGATCACCGACATTGCGGATCAGACCAATTTGTTGGCCTTGAACGCGACCATCGAAGCCGCGCGTGCCGGTGAAGCGGGTAAAGGTTTCGCCGTGGTTGCGTCGGAAGTCAAAAACCTCGCCAATCAAACGGCCAAAGCGACCGAGGAAATCTCCAGCCAAATCATTGCGGTGCAAAACAATACCCGCGAAGCGGTCGAGGCCATCGATAGCATCACCCACGTGATCGGCGAGCTCAACGAAATTTCCGAGCAAATCGCTGCTTCGGTCGATGAGCAGGGCTCTGCGACACAAGAAATCGCCCGAAACGTGGAGCAGGCCGCTGCCGGTTCTCAGGATGTGTCGGCGAACATCGTCACGGTGTCGGACGCGGCCAACAGAACTGAAGGCGCCGCCGATCAAGTCAGCAGTTCGGCCAGTGATTTAAAAAACGAAATGAACGCGCTGAAGTCTCAAGTCGAGACATTCTTGGCCGATATTCATACCGCCTAAGGCGAGACTACTTATTCGTCGCGGATGATGGAAATCAGCGCGTCGGCCACGGGGTGTTCGATGTTGTTGCGGTGACGCGCGATCCACAGCGTACGCATGATGCGAAAGCCGCTGACCTTGATGTGGTGCAGGCGTCCCGCTTCAATGTCTTTGACAACCGCGAAACGGGGCAGGAAACTGACGTGGCGTCCGGGAATCAGCACATCCACCAAGGCGTCGGTGCCGCCCACTTCCAACGCCACGTCCAGCGCGTTGAAGCCAATGGCGTCTAGGGCTTCTTCCAGATCCAGCCGCGACGCAGCCCCCGGTTCGCGCAGCACGTAGCTGAGGTCCACCAGCATGGTGATGGGGATCATGTCTTCTTCGGCCAACGGGTGGCCCATTCCGCACACCAGCAACAATTCGTCGTCCACCCACTTTTGCACCATCAGGTCGGGATGCACCGGTGGGCGTTCCAACAGCGCCACGTCGGTGAGACCGCTGGCGAGGTTGTTTTCGCTTTGGCGGCTATACACCAAACGGCTGTTGATGCGGAACTGGGGATAGCGTTCGGCGAATTTCAAAAGAAACTTGGGCAAAAAGTGCTCGCCGATGGCGATGGTGACGTCCAGGTGCAAGGTCGTCTTGCCGCGCTTCAGCTCAAGCAATTCGTGGCGCAACGACAGTTGGCGGTCCAGCGTCTGCACCGCCAGAAGATAAACCTTTTCCCCCGCAGGCGTCAGGTGCAGGCGACCGCCGGATCGCTTCACTAGAGGCAGGCCGTAGCTTTCCTCCAGCGTGTGCAGGCGCTTGGTGACCGCCGGTTGTCCGACGCTCAGCGCGTGGGCGGCAGCCGAAACGCTGCCTTTTTCCACGATGGCGCGCAAAGCCGCCCAGCCGCGGATGTCGGGAAGGTTTTTGTATTCCATACAGGAATATTAGCGAAAAATAATTGATTAGGAAATACTATAATTAGTGGTGATACTCCTGACAAATTATGTTGCGCTTATTCGTGTGGTATCTATGGGTTAGCTTCTTTTGTTCACTCATTTTCAGGACCTCATGAATTCCTAGCCAGTTTTCGGCAATTCCATATTGGAATGATGGTGGCGCACACATACGTACTTGTTGGAGTAAAGGATGACCGACACGATGGTCTCACATGTTGATAGCGCCGCGATTTCCACGTCCACATCGAAACGGGCTTGGCGTTTACGCAACCTGTTGATGTTGCGCCCCAAAGCCAAAGCGGCCATTGGATATGGGGCTTTGAGCATGGTTTTGTATTTTGGCCTTTACACCTTTAACGCCGACATCCGCCACATCGCCGAAATGACCAACCAGGGCGATAAAACCTATTTCATGCTGCCGATTGGCATCGCCTTCCTGTTTTCCGTGGTCCATGGACTTTTCACGGATCGGTTCTGGGATGCCTTGGGCTTGAAGGCGAAGCGGTGATATGATGACCTCCGATGTGACCTTGGAGGAGGATGTCGCCTTGCCGCATTTGCAACTCTCGCCCGTGGGGCGGTTTGAGAACGTTTTGCTCGCCACCGATGGCTCGGAATGGAGCGCCGGGGCGGAACGCATCGCCATCGCGCTGTGTGCCGAACACGAAGCTCACCTTCACATTCTGTCGGCCATTTCCACGCCCGGCGAAGCCGGATGGATGGGCAAACCCAACGATATCGAAGCCGAGCGCAAGACCGATGCGACCATCCAGCGGCTTGAAAAAATAGCCGCAGATGCTGGCGTAGCGTGCACCGGCCATATTCGTTCCGGCGATGACCCTTATGAGGTGATCGTCGAATCTGCGCGCGATTTGGCCAGCGACGTGGTGGTCATGGGCCGCAAAGGCCGTCGCGGCTTGGCGCGCCTGATGTTGGGCGACGCCACCGCCAAGGTCATCGGCTATGCGCCGTGTTCGGTTTTGGTGGTGCCCGAAGACGCCAACATGTGGAGCTCCATTTTGGTCGCTACGGATGGCTCGCGCTTTAGCGATATGGCCGCCGTTGCCGCCGCAGAACTGGCCAAAGCCGGGGGCGTCCCGCTGACGGTTTTATCGGTCAAGGTTCCCGTTCACAGTGAACGCCGACAGGCCGAAGCCCAGCCAATCGTCGATCGCGTACTTGAATTTCTCAGCGACAAGGGCGTACAGGCCCGCGGGGTCGTTGAAGAAGGTCCGGCGGACGACGCCATTGTCGATGTCGCCAACGACCGCCAATCCGGTCTGATCGTGTTGGGTAACTTCGGTCGGACCGGGATTGGCCGTATGTTGTTCGGCTCGAAAGCCGAACGTGTGATCAATCAGACCGCAACGCCGGTTTTTATCGCCAGAGGCGGCTGATTAAGCTGGCCGCATGAGGCTACACATATTCGAGGCTCCTCCCCCCTCGCTCAAAAACAAGTCTGGCCGGTTCGTCCCGGCCCTATAGGAGTGCTCTATGGAAGCCATCATCTTTCTCGATCTCACCCCCAGCATCGTGGTGCTGCTGTTTTTGGTGGGATTTGTCGGCGGCATGGTCAGTGGCTTTATCGGTTCGGGCGGCGCGTTTGTGTTGACGCCGGCGATGATGAGCTTGGGCGCACCGGCGATCGTCGCGGTGGCGAGCAACATGGCGCACAAGTTTCCCAAGGCCTTGGTGGGCTCCATCAAGCGCGCTAAATACGGCCAAGTGGACGTGAAGCTCGGCGTCATGATGGGGCTTTTCGCCGAGGGCGGGGTCTTTTATGGCAAGGGTTTGATGACCGATATCCGCGATCAATACGGCGATGCGGGCACCGATCTTTATGTGTCGGCGGTGTTTGTGGTGGTGTTGGCCGTGGTCGGTGGCTTCGTTTTGCGCGATGCGATGCGCAGCCGTCACAGCGAAACCGAAGACAGCGCGCACGTGACCCCTAAATTAGCGCTGTGGGTGCAGTCGGTGCGCATTCCCGGTACGATGATGCGCTTTAAGTCCATCGGTAACAAAGAAGTATCGGTGTTGTTCATTGCGCCGCTGGGCTTCGCCACCGGCATGCTGGCGGCGTCCATCGCGGTGGGCGGCTTTATTGGCGTTCCGGCGATGATCTATGTGTTGGGCGTTCCCGCGATCATGGCCACCGCGACCGAACTGGTTGTGGCGTTCGTGATGGGCGCGGGCGGCACCATGCTGTACGCATGGGACGGTTTTGTCGATATCCGCTTGGCAATGATCATTCTCGCGGGCTCGTTGTTCGGTGTGCAGATCGGCGCCATCGGCACCACCTATGTTAAGGATTGGGTGGTGAAGATGATTATGGCGATGATCATGCTGATCGTGTTGGTCAGCCGCTTTTTCAAGCTGCCGGTGTATTTTTCCAACCTCGGCATGATCGAAACGCTTCCCGTTGCCACCTCCGACATGCTCTCGACGGCGAGTTTTTCAACCCTGGCGCTGGCCTTGCTGGCGGGCGCCGCCGCGATTTTGCTGGCGCTGGTGAAGGGCATGGCGGCCGACCGCAAGGCTCAGCAGGCTGCCGCTTCACCGTAATCAGCTCAGCGTTTACCTAAGCTCAATTCCCTTCGACGCGCAGGTTATCCACAACCTGCGCGTCGTTTTGTGCACAATTGGCGACTTTCCTAGTCTCAAAACACGACCGCAGTACTATATGTGGGGGCTGCTTGCTATTTACGGCCCCATATAGCGGGTGTATGATCTGGTTCATCGCAAACAGGCATAAGCTCAGGCATCCCCTGGGGCACAGACATGGTCAAAGAGCCGCACAGCCAAACACATGGCGCAGATGCCAGCCCGGACACGAGCACACTCGATAAGCTTGGGCTTTCCGTAGCCGACGCTATTGAGGGCGTCGCCGCGTCCGATGAGCATGCCCCATTGCCGAGCGAATTCGATGAATGGAAGCAGCCGTTTTATCTGCGCTACAAGCTCGCCACCGGGCTGGGCATCATGGCCAGCGGCGGCTGGCTGTGGCTGACCAACAGCTACATCAGCGACTACATTGGCTGGGATGTGTTGTTCGAGCTGCTGCCCCATGAGTTGGGCGGCTTGGCGGCGGGCGTGTTTACGCCGGTGGCGCTGTTGTGGATGGTGATCGCATTGTTTGAGCGCGGCCACGGTTTGCGCGGCGAAACCGCACATCTACGCTGGCAAATTCGGCAACTGACCTATCCGTCGGATCGATCCGAAAGCCGGGTCAAGGAAATCACCGACAGCCTGCGTCGCCAAGCGCGCGATTTGAGCCAAGCCTCGGACGAAGCCTACAAGCGTGGCGAAGCGATCACCAATCAGGTCCGTGAACGGGCGTTGGAACTGGCGCGGGTCTCCGAAGACGCCGATTTGCGCGCCCGTGCGGTGGCCGAAGCGCTGTCGCGTGAAACCGAAGAATTACGGGTGGTGTCGCAAAAGGCCGAAACCCGTGCGCGCGATGTTAGCGATGTCTTGCATCGTCGCGGCCACGACATCGCCACCGCCACGGATCGCGCCAGCACCCGCAGCGAAGACCTGGTCGAGGTCTTGGAGCGCCGCATTCAAGAACTGTCCGATGTGTCGGAGGCCGGATCGCGTCACGCCTATGAGGTGGCCGACACCTTCCACCAACGCAGCGAAGGCATGGCGCGCATTTCTGCCGAAACATCGACACGCGCTGAAAGCGTTGGCGAAATCCTTGCCACGCGCATCGCCAACATGAATTCCGCCACCGAAGATGCCGTGCAGCGCATGGAAATGGGATCTGAATTGCTGGCCGGGGCGGGTGCGGAAATGGGCACGCGCGGCGACCGGCTGGAAGCGCAGACGGATCGCATCGGTGACGCTTTGCGTCGTCAGCAGGCCGATCTTGAACGCGCCGCACTGGACGCTGCCACCCATGCGCATGAGGTCGAAGGCCATCTGCAACGCCAAACCAAGGCGCTCAACGACACCGCCGACAATGTCTCTTCTCGCGTCAAATCGATGACCGAAACCATGGGCGAGCATGCCCACGAACTGGTCGCGGCGTCCGATTTGGTGGCGTTGCGCATGAAGGCGGCGGGCGAAGCTTTTCAGGTTGAGGCCAAGGGGCTCAGTGTGACCGCCAACAGTGCAAATGAGCATACCGCTCAAGTGCGAGAATTGTTGCGCAAGACCTCGATGGATTTGAGCAACATCTCGGCCAAGGCGCTCGATCAGGTGGAAATGGTCGGCAAGGCGCTGCAATCGCGCGCGGGTGAATTGGCCAAGACCGGCGACGAATCTGAGGCACGTGTATTGGACGCGGCGGCGACGCTGAAACTGCAAACGCAAAACATCAAAGACACCACCGAAGTGAGCATCTCGCGCATCGAAACGGTCGTCGACCAGTTGCGCGATGGCGCGGTGAATTTGGACGGCACATCGCAAAGCGCCCAGTCAGCGCTGTCGGAAGCCACCCGCATCATGGAAGAGGGCGCGACCCGAATCGCGTCGAGCGCCCAGACCGGGGCCAGCTCCATCGCCACCGCGACGCGCGCGATGAAAGACGGCCTGGACGGCATCAACACATCGTCGGAGCGCACCGGCCAGATCACCGAAGTGTTCCGTCGTCACTTGATGGATTTCAAGACTGTGTCGAATGATGCGGTCAGCTCGATTTCCGATTTGAGCGACACGGTGCAAGACCGCGCGCATCTTTTGGAAGGCGTCACCGATCACGCTACGGACAAGCTGTCGGATGCGGGCGATGTGCTGCAAAAACGCACCGAACACATGATCTATGTCGCCGCCCGAACCGGAAAGATCGTGACGGCAGCGTCCGAAAACCTCGACCAGCGCACGGATTTGATGGAAGACGCCTCTGATCGCGCCGATAACCGTCTGCGCCAATTGGGCGACGCGGTGCGTGAAAGCTTGAACCAGTTGATGGAAAGTTCCGACGAGGCATCCGGTCGTTTGGACAGCGTCAGTTCGACCTTGGAAGATCAGACCGAAAACGTCTCTCGGGTGACGGCGTCGGCGGTCGATGATGTCGACAAAGCCACCGCAGCGTTGATGGAACGTTCGCGCGATGTGGGTTCTGCCTCGGACCGTGCGGCGCGCTTGATCTCGCTGGTGTCCGATGCGCTGCATCGCCAGACTGCGGGCCTCACTGATGCGTCCAAGCAAGCGGCGGAACGCATCGACGTGATGGGTGACACCATCAAGGAACACGCCCGCGAATTGGACGATCTGGGTACCCGCGCCACCGACCGTCTGGTGGAAACGGGCGAAAAACTCAAAGACAGCGCGTTTTCTCTGCAAAGTGTGACGGACGAATCTGTCAGCCGCGTGCGCACGGTCACCGACACCTTGATTGATGGCGAGCGGCTGGTGTCGCAGCGCATCGAAAGCGCGGAACGTGATCTGGAGGGTATCGGCCGACGCCTTAATGAGCGCGCCGATGAGGCCTCACGCGTTTCTGGTCAAGCGGGGGAACGTTTGGAAGGCATTTCGGATACCTTCCGCCGTCACACCGAAAATTTGGACACCGCCTTGGACCGCGCCGGTGACCGGTTGGAAGACGTCGGTGGTTTGTTGTCGCGACGCACAGACGATTTGACCGAATCTTATACCCGCGCGTCGGATCATATCCGCACGTTTTCCGATGATATGCATCAGCAAGCCAGCGGCTTGATGGAAGCCTCGGACCGCGCTGCGGGCAAGCTCGGCGAAGTCGGCGCGCGCTTGAACGAAGAAGTCCACGGCGTCAACCAGTCGGTGGACAAAGCCGCCAAGCTGATCGACCTGGTGACCAACGCGTTCCATCACCAGACCTCCGACCTGGGGGCGGCGTCGGAACGCGCGGCGGGCGAATTGGAACGGGTCAGCGATCTGGTCAAGCGCTCTGCCGGTGACATGTCGCGTATTTCCGGTGACACGGTGCGTGATTTGAGCACTGCCGGTGACGCTTTGCGTCAACACTTGGGCGATCTGAATTCGGCATCCACCCAAGCCACGGCGAAAATGGAAAGCACGGCGGACGCGCTGCGCTACCAGGGCCGTGAAGTCGTGGCGGTGTCGGATGAAGCCTTGGCCAAAATCAGCCAGGTCGGCGATAGCCTCAATCAGCAAAACGAGGGCATTGCTCAGCTCACCGAAAGCAGCCTTGAAAAAGTCCGGGTGTTCCTCGACCAAGTCGAACGCCAAAGCAAAGACACAGTGCTGGAAGCCGAAAAAATCACTGATCACTTGGATGTCGCGCACAACCGGGCGCGCGGCCAGCTCAACGAACTCAACCGCATGTACGGGCGGGCAGAGCAGGGCGCCGGGTTGCTTGGAAATGCCTTGGAAAAACAAAGCCACAATGTCGCCACCGCCACCGAACAGTCCTTGGCCCGCGTGGTGTCTTGGGACAAGACCTTGCGCGATCGGGTGTCGGATCTGACCCGTGCATCCGAAACCGTGGCGCAACAGCTGAGCGGGGTCGGCGACAAGGTCGATCAGGGCACGCGCGATTTGATGCTGGCGGCGCGTCAAGCCCAGGCGCTCAACGAAACCTTGGATACCACCTTGGACCGCGCCCACGTGGACGATTTCATGCGCCGTTCGGCGTTTATCACCGAAAAACTTCAGTCGTTGGCGGTCGATTTGGCGCGCATCGTCGAAGTGCCGATCACCGAAGACGACTGGCGGCGCTTCAACAAGGGCGAAAAGGGCGTCTTCGTGCGCAAAATGCTGGGCTTCAAAGAAAAGAACACCCTGGCGTCGATCAAGGCGGTCTATCAAGACGATGGCGAATTCCGCGATTATGTCGGGCGTTATGTCAGCGAATTTGATGCAATGATGGACAAAGCGCGCGAACGCGATCATGATGGTGTTCTTGAGAGCACTTTCTTGTCGTCTGACATGGGTAAGTTGTATATGGTGCTCTCCAAGGCGCTTGGTCGCGACTTGTAAGGTATTATTTTTTTTAGTCTTTGTTTTTCAAGACTTCGTAGCTTTATACATTTCGGGGGAGGTCCCCATAATCAGGGGACCCATCTTGGGGCGGAAACTTCGTGTTTCCGCCCCCTTTTTATGTGCAAAGCGCAAGATTCGGAATGCCCGCACATCCGGGTTCTGCTAGCGTCGCGTCACACAACAAGGATGCATCCTCATGACCAAACACACCGCCATCAACGTTTCCATGTCGCCGCTGGAATGGGCGATGCTGTTGAGCTTATCGGTGCTGTGGGGCGGCTCGTTCTTTTTTGTCGGGGTTATCGTCGAGGCGCTGCCGCCGCTGAGCATCGTGGTGTTGCGGGTCGGGTTGGCAGCGGCGGTGTTGCACCTTTTGCTGATCGCTCAGCGTGACCCTATATCGGGCGGGGGGGCTGTGTGGCGGGCATTTATCGTCATGGGGCTGCTCAACAACGTGGTGCCGTTTACGTTGATTGTGTGGGGCCAGACGCACATCGCATCGGGCCTGGCGTCGATCCTCAACGCCACCACGCCGATTTTCACGGTGTTGGTGGCGCATGTTTTGACCCAAGACGAACGTCTCAGCCCGGCGCGGGTCATCGGCGTGCTGGCGGGATTTTGCGGGGTTGCGGTAATGATGGGGCCAAAACTGTTTAACGGCCTGGATGCTACGTTGTGGGCCCAAGGCGCCATCTTGGGTGCGGCGCTATCGTATGCGTTCGCAGGCGTCTATGGGCGGCGTTTTAAGGCCATGGGCGTGAAACCGTTGCACACCGCGACGGGCCAAGTGACGGCTTCCGCGCTGATGCTGTTGCCGCTGGCGTTGTGGGTGGATAGGCCTTGGACCTTGAAAATGCCGGGGCTGGACATTTGGGCGGCGCTGATCGGCTTGGCGGTCTTGTCCACGGCGCTGGCGTATATCTTGTATTTTCGCATTCTGGCGACGGCAGGCGCGACCAATGTGTTGCTGGTGACCCTGTTGGTGCCGGTCAGCGCGATCCTCTTGGGTGTGGTGGTGTTGGGCGAAACGCTGGAACTGACAAGTCTCATCGGCATGGGCTTGATTGCAGTTGGCTTAGGCGTGATCGATGGGCGTGTGTTGCGGCTGATGAAAGGGCTTTAAGCGGCTTCGTTCTGCGCCGCGCGCACGCGGGTCAGGATCAGGTCGGCCATTTCCGGCACGTCGCCTAATGGCGGCAGATACACCAAGCGCTGCCCGTTCACCATCAACTCGTTGGGTTGAATGGCGCTAAGCCGCTTGATAAAACCGTCTGATTTGACGTCGAAGCCGATCTCGCGGGGGATTTCGTCCGCGCCGTGATAGCCATCCGATATCAAGAACGGTGCGAAGAGGATGGTTTTTGCGTCTGCCTGAGCGCGCCAGTCCTTGATGAACGGCGTTTCTTCCAAGAACGAGGTGTAAATGGGCGCGCTGATGCCGTGACGGCTGAGCTCACTTGCGACGGCGGTGGTGTGCTCAAACGACGCCCGGCTGCGTTGCGAGCCATGGCCGATCACCATCACGGCGGTGTCGTCTTGATCGATCGACAAATCGTCCATCGCCGCGCGAATGCGGACCGCAAAGGTCTTGGCGATGGCGGGATCGGTGCCCACCGGGTCGGTTAGGAAAACCCTCTGGCGACCGCTCGGCGTGATGCGTTCGGTCACCGCCCCGGTTAGGCTGAGCGCTTGGGGCAGCTTAGTGGTGGTGATAAAACCTGCGCAGGCCAAGTTCGGCACCACGTAGACTTCTGGCGTGTCGAAATCGTCGAGCACATCCTTAACGAACGGCTTTTCGCTGAGAAAGCCTGCGCGCACATCGGCGAACAGCGCCAATTTGTGGATGGTTTCAGCGTGCTTGCGTGAAGACGTGCGCCCACCGGATGTGCTGGGCGAGCCGTGTGCCGCGATCAACAGACCGGCACGGCTAAAATCCAAAACGGCGGGCAGGTCTTTAGTCATCGGGGGTATCCGAAGTCTGATCCTCTTCCAACAGGCATTCGTGCGCGGGGGTGTGCCAAGCGATGGTGTTGGACAGATCGACCACTTTGCCGATGATCAGCAAGGACGGTGCCTTCAGCTCGGCACGTTCGATACACTCTGGCAGCTTTTCCAAGGTGGTGAGAATGGTGCGTTGATCTTCGGTGGTGCCGCGTTCGATCCCGGCGGCCGGCGTGTCGGCGGGCAGCCCGGCTTTGATCAGCTCGTCGGAAATTTTCTGAACGTTGATCAGGCCCATATAGATCACCAACGTGGTGTTGGGATCGGCCATGCTTTTCCAGTTCAAGTCCAGGTGCTGGCCTTCACGGCAATGCCCGGTGACGAAGCGCACGCCGGTCACAAGGCCGCGGTGCGTCAGCGGGATACCCGCATACGCGCCGCAGCCCGCAGACGCGGTGATACCCGGCACGATTTCGAAATTGACGTCGTGTTCGGCGAGGAACATAGCTTCTTCGCTGCCACGGCCAAAGATGAACGGATCGCCGCCCTTCAGACGCACTACGGTTTTGTCGAGGCGTGCCAGATCGACCAGGGTCTGGTTGATTTCATCTTGGGGCATGAAGTGATCGCGCGCAGCTTTACCGGCGAAGATCTTTTCACAGGTATCGGGGACCATATCCAAAATTTCGTCGGACACCAGGCGGTCGTAAACCACCACATCGGCCTTTTTTAGGCATGCGGCGGCTTTCAGCGTCAACAGACCGGGATCGCCCGGGCCTGCGCCCACGATAAACACACTGACGTCGTCCGATTTTGTTTTTACCTTGATCAAAGTCGTATCCTCAAAAAATGCCGACGCTGCGTTCAGCGCCTCAACCGGCAATTTGCGCGGGCGATGGTGCGCCGCCGCGTTGTTGTTTCTTTTGTCGCACGAAGGCCGTAAAGGCCTCCGCCCAATGACAGCGGCTGGTGGAACGCAGATGCGCATAGCCCGCCACCATGTTGTGCATGACGATGCCGTCATGGGCGCCATCGACGCCCTGACCGCGCAAGACCTCGAATGCGAATGTGAGGTTTGTATCGATATTTTCAAGCCGCGAATGGTGAAATTCGTGGGCGGGGACGTAATCACCATCGTATTTACAGGCGTCGTCAGGGATGTTCCACGGGTGGTTCTCAGTCGGGCGCAAATGCACATAGCCACGGCCTTGCGGACGCTCATGCATGGTGCTGTCGGCGGGAATCACGCCGACCATTTGATGGCTATCTTCATGCCACGAAATGGACCGCGACAAATACATCAAGCCACCGCATTCCGCATAAGTCGGCAGGCCAGCCTCAACGGCGGCCTTGATGCGGGTGCGCAAGGACTTGTTGGCTTCGAGCTTTTTCATCTGGGTTTCGGGAAAACCGCCACCCAAAAACAAGCCGTCGCAGGTCGGCAGGTAGACATCGTTGAGCGCGTTGAAATACACCAATTGCGCACCGGATTTTTTCAGTGCGTCCAAATCGTCGGCGTAATAGAAACCAAACGCCGGGTCCTTGGCGATGGCAATGCGCACATCCGGGCGCACGCGGGTGGTTTCATGCGCTGTGGTTGAGAGGGGGGTGGGCGCTTTGGCGGCAATCGCTTCGATCCGGTCGAGATCGACTTGTGCCGCGATTTCTTCGGCCAAGGTGTCGATGCGCGCGCGGGCGGCGGGGTGTTCGTTGCTGGGGATCAGGCCGATGTGGCGCTCATCCACGCCCAGCTTGGCATTGCGCCGAATTGCGCCGAGCACAGGAATGTCGGTGTAGCGCTCGACCGCGGCGATGAGCTTTTCTTCGTGGCGCGGGCCCATGACTTTGTTCAAGATCACGCCCGCGATGATGATGGAGGTGTCGAACACCTCATAACCTTTAAGCAACGGCGCGATGCCGCGCGTGATACCCGACGCATCGACCACCAAAATCACTGGCGCGCCCAGCATCTTGGCCAAGGCTGCGTTGGAATTGGAGCCTTCGACATCGACGCCATCGTGCAGACCCTTGTTGCCTTCGATGATGGCGATGTCGGCAGCAGCAGCGTGCTCGGCGAACAGCGCTTTGATCTCACCGTCCGACTGGGTGTGAAAGTCCAAATTGTAACAAGGCTTGCCCGCCGCTTCACCCAGCCACTTGGGGTCGATGTAATCGGGGCCTTTCTTGAAGGTCGCCACGTTGCGTCCGCGCAAAGCCAAGGCCCGGACCAACCCGGTGGTGACCATGGTTTTGCCTGACGACTTGTGCGCGGCGGAAATCAGGACGTGGCCCATGTGCAGCCCCTCGGATTAAGCGGCCTGGAACAGCTGCGCGCGGTTGCGCGTGCTCCACAGGTTGCGGGCGTGATCGACGGCCTCAGCGGGGCTCGACGCGCGGCCCATCAGGCGCAGCACGTAGGCCGTGGTGCCGATCACGGCGGCTTCGCCATACTCGTCGGTCTCATCGCCGTACCAGATTTTCGGCAGGCGGGTGATGTCCATGGCCTCATCTTTGTAAAAGGCGTTTTCGGCGACCATCGCCGGCCATTGTTCTTCGGATTTGACGCCGTCGTGCAGATACTGCACCACCACTGGCTTGTGCGGGCGGCGTTCGGCTTCGCCGCCTTCGCCCTTAAACACGGCCATGTGCTTTTGGCCCAACAGTTCGGCGGTGTCGCGGTGGACGTCGCGGTAGTTGGGGTGGAACACGGTCTGCATTTCACACGCGGCGTTGAACGGGTTGATCATGCGCGCAAAGGTGTTGACCGGTGAGCGTACGCCCAAAATCGGCTTCAACTCGATGATATCTTGCAGACGCGGCACGAAATTGCGCAATGGTAAGTACGCGAAGCTGGTGGCGCGAATGTGCTCGGCGGCTTCTTCAAGCGATCCGGCGTGAGCGATGCCCAACGCGGCGAGCGCTTCGCTGGAATACATGCGGCCTTCGGTGTGGCCTTCGGTGCCTTGCATGCACACCGTGATGCCGTTTTGCGCCAGCAGCAAAGCCGACAGCAGATACCACGGCAGTTGACGCTTTTTGCCCGAATACGATGCCCAATCAACATCCACCACCGGGGCGTTCGCCGGCGCGGTGATGGTGTCGCGCACGGCGCGCACGAAACCGGCGCCTTCGCCCGGGACTTCGGTGCGCATGCGCAAGATGCACAAAAACGCGCCCAGTTGCAGCGGGTCGACATCGCCGGACAAAATCATTTGCGCGGCCTCATACATCTCTTCTTCGTCGAGTGGGCGCGACAAGTTGGGGCCGCGTCCGATGATGCGGATGAATTGGGCAAAGGGGTGCTCGGTGCTCATAACGTCTCAATCCATGTTTTCTATATCCCCGGGCGAAACCGGGGATGGAGGTCCTAAAAATAGAGGGGACCCAGGCACTATGACCTGGGCCCCCCCGAAAAACCAGTCATTTGCCCCCAGCAAATGAAAGATTAAAAAGTAGTCGATGTTAGGCCTCTTTCGAAGCGTGGTGAGGATCGACCTTGGCGTCGGACAAGCTGGTCGGCAGCAACGGCAGATACTTGATCGCCACGGTGACGATCATGACGGCCATCGCAACGCCGCTGAGGCCCAACAACACTTCCGGCAGGCTCGGCGCATAGGCGTGCACCGCGCCGTCAAAGAAGCTCGAAGAGACCTCCATGCCCGGGAACAGCGGCATCGGGAACGCTTGGCCGCCGATGATGATCACATACATCTGCGCCAAACCGCCGACGATCACCAATAACGAGGCAATCACGATGCCTTGGCAGGTTCGACCGGTGGCCGGGTTGAACAGCAGCGCCATCGGGAACACGGTGCCCAGGCCGATTTGCACCACCCAGAACAAGAACGTGTAGATGCCGCCATCCATCAAGATGAAGGCTTCGACACCGCTGTGTTCTGCGGCATACAAGTTGGTCAAATGCTGCACCACGGTGAAGTAGAACGCGGCGGCGATGAATACGCCCAGCAGGTTGCGCATCTTGAACAAGATCAAATCGCCCAGCGGACGGCCGGATGATTTGTAGGTCACCGAAACCAAAATGATGAAGAACGCCAAACCAAAGGCGAACGACATGGCGATGAACAGCGGCGCCATGATGGCGGCGTCATAACCCGGACGGGCGACCAAGAAACCGAAGATCGAACCGGTACCTGTGGTCAATGCCAAGCGCCAAACAAAGGCGAACAAGCCGACTTTCTTGGAATGGGGCACCATGCGCCGTTCCATCATCATCCACAGGTACGTCAACACGATGACGAAGAAGCCGGTGTACAGATAGATGTTCCACGCAAAGATGGATTTGAAGTTGTATTTGGTCATCGCCACGATCAAACGATCGGGACGACCCAGATCAAGAACCAGAACCATCAAACCACCAGCCAGCAGGGCCAGCGCGGTGATCGCGGACAGCCGCGCCAAGGGCTTGTAGTGGTACTTACCGAACACCGACGAGATAGACGCGATGTTCAACGCACCGGAAGCGGCGACGATCAAGAACACGGCAAACACGTGCGGGGTGCCCCACACCACGGCGTTACTCATGCCGGTGACGACGTGGCCGTGGTGTTCCATGTAATAGGTCGAGCCCAGACCGGCGGCGATCATCACGCCCAGCCAGCCGACCAGGGAATAATAATCCCCGCCCGTGCCTTTGATTTCTTTGTATACGGTTGTATCTACAGCCATGGTCCTCAAATCCCCCGGTAGTGCACACCCGGCTCGACACCAAGGTCGGAGCGGATGCGTTGCGTGACGTATTTGGAAACGGCACGCGAGATTTCGGAATTCGGATCGTTGAGATCACCAAACATGATGGCGTTGGAGCCAGCCTGGTTCAGCGCCTCGACGCATGCGGGCTTTTGACCCTTGTCGACGCGGTGCACGCACATGGTGCACGATTCGACGGTGCCCTTGCCGCGCGGCATGTGCGGCTTTTGCCCATGGACGTCTTCGTGGACGAACGAACGACAGGAGTAGGGGCATGCCATCATGCAATACCGACAGCCGATGCAGATGTGCTTATCGACCAAAACAATGCCGTCTTCGCGTTTCATTGACGCACCCGTGGGGCAAACATCGACGCACGGCGGGTTAGCGCAGTGCTGACACATCACCGGCAAGCTGGCTTTCGCGCCGGTCTTGGGGTCTTTGATGGAAACCTTGCGGATCCATTGCGGATCGGTCGCCGGGTTGGCGTCTTTTTCGTCTTTGCCCCAGCCTTGTTCGGCTTTGCAGGCATCAACCGCCAAATCCCACACACCGTCCGGTGCGGTGGCGTCGATCAGCATACCCCAGCGTTTGGCGCTGGTGGCCGGACCGGTGACGGCGGCTTGAACCGTTTGCAGCGTGACACCCGGCGCCAGCGTGATAACGGCGGCGGCGGCACCACCCTTGAGAAGGTTGCGGCGGGACGTATCAACAGCGTTCATAAACTTTTCCGTCATTGCTTCGCCCCCTTATCGAGATGTTTTTGCAACGCCGCGATCATCGCTTTGTCGGCGTGATCAGAAGGCAGGGCGGACTGAGATCCAATACCCGGTTGGGCTGCGCCGGTGTGGCACTGGAAACAGTCGATGGAAACGGCTGCGTAAGAGTGGCACTCGGCACAGAACGGCTTGAGCGTGCGCACCTTGCCACCGGCAACGTCGGGAGACGTCACTGCATGGCAATCGATGCATTCGTTCAAGCTGTACTTGTTGCCGCGAACACCCTCGCGCAGCGTTTCATCACGCTGATGTTTGAGGAACTCCATATGATTACGGCGCATCACGTCTGTGGGTTCGACGCATTGCTCACCCTTGAAGGCCTTCGCCGGTTTCGGCAGCGGCACTTCGCCGGCTTGGGCGGAAGGGGCCAAAAGGCCACTTCCAATCCCAAAGGCGACAAGGACAAACCCCAAAATTGTGAGGCTCAGAATTCGAGAAGCCGAACGCATTCGACGTTCCTCCTTAAGTCTAGCGGGGCTGGTTTTACCCAGCCCCATCTGGCTTGTTACTCACCAAGACCCATCTGGATGTAGCCGGTCGGGCACACATCGCTGCAGATGTGGCAGCCGATGCACTTCGTGTAGTCGGTATCGACATAGCGGCCAACGGTCATATCGTCGCGCTTGACGCGGAAAACGGCGTCTTGCGGGCAGAAAATAACGCAGTTGTCGCACTCGAAGCACA
>Ga0316204_10000815_pt1 | contig 100979 bp, 95 predicted proteins | sample 6monrhotite_MG_2_FD_205661 | JGI IMG/M metagenome (GOLD analysis project Ga0316204, IMG submission 205661) | Microbial mat bacterial communities from mineral coupon in-situ incubated in ocean water Damariscotta River, Maine, United States -... | ecosystem: Environmental > Aquatic > Marine >... | reverse complement strand
GCAAACCACGGCGTTCGTAGTGACATCGGTTCTCTTTCGTCCACATCAGGCATCCCTCCAAAATCTGCGGATACCTGTTTGAATCATAACTCGCTATAAAATATCGTTAACTTATCGGACAGGCTCTGACCCGCCCGCGTATTTTACGTAACTTCAATAAAATTGGCGTCCAATGTCTGTATTGAACTTGAAATAATCAAATAAATATTTTTTATTAATGATATTTTATATTCAATTGGTATATGAATATATTTTTTTTGGACAACTTCGCATGCACAATCTATTAGGTATAATTTAATTTCAAATATTTTTTCTGTGATATTTTTGATATTCCGTTTCAGTTCATTAATTTCATCTTCCGATATTCCGCCCTTCATCCTCGTTTCAAAAAAATTCAATTCCAATAGAAGGGACTCGATTATCTCTTCATTTTTGTGGAGATCAGTAACTAAGTTATCTAAATTAAAACCACAGTTAAGTTTTATTAAATTTAATAATTCTAAAACATCCTTACCATTTCTCAATCCAATCTGGAATGGATAAAATTGTCGAAATTTTTCAAATACAATATCTGTTTTAGAGGAATCATTAAATTTGTCGATAATGGATTGTATAGTTATTATTGATAAAACTTGATCTCTATTTAATTCACTTATATTAAGCATGGCTTTATTAAAATGGCCTTGCTTTTTTTGATTTAGAGCCTTGTTAACTTTATTTCCAAATGTTTCTTCTTGTAATAAATCATTCAAATTTTGAACAAATATTTCCTGATTCTCAATAAAATCATTTTTTCTATGAATGGATTCTAAAACATTTTTTACATTTTTTACCATTTATGCAGAACATCCTCAATCTAACATCGACTCGAACGATTTTTAACTGTTATGCCTAATTTTCCGTTGATATTAATTCCACTTCGTAATTACGACACTCAGCTTTGTCTATGGGCTCCCACATAGCATTGGCCATGTCAAAAATTTGATCAGGCACTTCCATTGAATATGTTTCACCTTTTATGAAATTTCGTTGTTGCACACGCCCCTTTCTTACCTCTCGGGATGCATCAAGCACATAAATCTTCATGCTATGACCGGCAGCATCTACTCGATTATAAAATTGTTCTCGATGTGATTGTTGAATTAGACCAAGTTCAAGTATTACATCTGAGCCAGTCTCAAGTATATTGCAAGACATCTTCCATATTTGATCAATACATCTATTTTTTCTTTCAACATACCATTCTATGACACCGGCTGATGGGCGATCTGGACTAAAAAGCGTTGCCATCCAATCATCCAGTATCAAGCGCGGCGCATTGCTGTCTTTGCTTATTTGTAACGCGAGCGTTGATTTTCCCGCACCGACCGGTCCTTCTATCAATCGAATGAGTGCCACAACTTACTCCTGACTTCAGAATCGAAATTTCTATTTCTCGTCTCATAAAGTTAACGTTTCGCATCACCGGCAGCAAAAAACATTGCGGGGAACGAGCGGTGCTTTTCGCTGACCAGAACAAGGCCCCGCTAGCCTACGAGGCCTTGTTCTTTCCTCTTGCGAGCCCAAGAATGATGACACTATAAATCGCAATTATCAATAAAAAATTATTGTTTATCGATATTTTTTGTTGATTAATGCTATGTCATGATTTATCTCATGTCCAAGCACCCAAAGGAACACCGTGCGCGTTGCGGAAAAGAGCGTTCCACGGAGCACGTGTTACGCATAGGACCCTTGGGGCATTAGGTTAAGAGGATGTGTCATGAACACACAAAAAATGTCTCGCATGGTCGCTGTGCTGCGAGGGCTGGTTTATCTGGTCATCGTGCTGACCATCGCCGAGATCGTCGGCGCCGTATTGAATGATCAAAAAGTCTATTTGGACATTGGCGGCGAACTGTGGAGCAGAGCCCTTTCTGCCTTTGACGCAGCGGATCGAATCGTGATTATCGTGGGTTACGGCCTGTCCGCCACAATTTTGGTGTGGGGGGTGTACCAATTGATCCGGCTCTGCCGCCTGTTCGACGTGGGTGTGATCTTCGCCCCCGAGACGGTCCGGTGTTTCAAGCGCTTCGCAGCCGCCCTGATCACCCTGGCGGTTTACGATACCCTCCGGCCCCTGTTTCTGATCGGCTATTTGTGGGCGCGCGGCAGCATACCGCACGCACCGGACATGGACCCGGTAATGATCTTGGGTTTCGTTCAGGCGGATACTCTGGCGTTGGGGGTGCTGTTTTTCGTGATCTCCCGGATTATGGAAATCGGCCTGGAGTTGAGGAGCGAAACCGAATTGACAATCTGAGGGGCTTTCATCATGGGAATCGTCGTCAATTTGGGCGTTATGTTGGCCAAACGAAAAATGAAACTGGGAGAGCTGGCGGATCGTATCGGGATAACCAACGCGAACTTATCGATCCTGAAAACCGGAAAGGCGCGCGCTGTCCGCTTTTCCACCTTGGATGCAATCTGTCGGGAGCTGATCTGTCAACCCGGCGATATTTTGGAATGTGACCTAAATGAAAGCGGTGGTACCCATGGCGACACGAACTAAGCTGAAGGCGTTGTGTCTTTCGGGCGGCGTCGCGGTTTTCGCGCTCGCGTCTTCGCACGAAGCCCAGGCGGGCGAATTTTCGGCATCCGTGGGCGCGGCGGCCACCATGTCCCCGGACTATGAAGGCTCGAACAACGCCAAACTGGGCGGACTGCCGTTCCTGATCTTGTCTTGGCAGGCCGATGCGCCGACCAAGTCCGGTTTGCAAGTCGGTTTGCCCGACATCACCCTCAACCTTCCAGGCTCGCTGGAGGTGGGTGTCGTCAAGATCCACACGACCGAGGGCCTTTACCGACTCAATCTCGGTTTGGCTTACGATGGCGGACGAGGCCAAAGCGACAACGCGGCCCTGAAGGGCATGGGTGAAATAGGCGACCATGTTCTGGCGAGCGCGGCGGTAAACTTCGAGGCCAAGGGCACGGGCTGGCGCTCTGGGCTGAGCCTGTCCCGAGATATAAGCCATGAAACCGACGGAACCGTTCTCGACGGGCGGCTCGGCTACGTCCTTCCTTTGAATGAGGCTCTGGTGCTGACCACGACGGGGTCGGCCAGTTGGGCCGACAAAAATCACATGCAGAGCTATTTCGGCGTCACGCAGGCCCAAGCGGCAGCCTCGTCAAACGCTCGCTTTGAAGCGCGCAGCGGCTTGAAGTCCATGGGCATCGAAGCAGAACTGAACTGGACGGTAAACGAGTCCTGGATGCTCGCCGGCAGCCTCGGTTACACCCGATTGATGAACGATGCGGCCGCCAGCCCCCTGGTGAAAACGCAAGGCAGCCCCGACCAGGTGAACAGCATGCTGGCGCTGATTTATACTTTTTGAGGACCCTGGTTGAGGGCCCTGGCTGAACAATTGTGGACGCGGCTCAACCGAGCAGCCATTGTGTGCGGAGACAGGCTCAAAAAGGCCGCCAACAATTTACAGCTCAATCCCACTTGGGTCCTGGGAAGGCGACGGCAACCGTCTCGCAGAGAGACAGTTGCCGATAGCATAATGGCGGACAGGGAGGGATTCGAACCCTCGGTACGGGTTTACCCCGCACGGCGGATTAGCAATCCACTGGTTTCAGCCACTCACCCACCTGTCCACAGGGGTTCGGGTGGCACCGAACGCCTCTTCTTAAACGTCTCTGGTCTATCGATCAAGGCTTTATCAAGCCTCTTTTACGAAGGTTTCGCCGGTTTCGCCACGGCGTAGGAAACCAGCCCGCCGGTTAGGGTTTTCAGCTCTTCCACCGACGTCTCGAAAACGCAGTGGGTATGGCCTGCGGCGGCGTAGATTTTGTCGAAACGCTTTAAGCTGGCGTCGATCGCCGTGGGCAGTTTCGACACCAGTCCCACCGGCGACACACCGCCGATGGAAAACCCTGTCACAGCGCGCACCAGATCGGCGGAAGGCCGCACCACATCGCCTTGAAGCTGGAAAATTTTGGGCAGTTGGTCTTCGCAGCACTGATGGTCGCCTGCGACCAGCGCCAAAACGTAGCGATTGCCGACGGTGAACACCAAGGTCTTGACGATTGCGCCCTGTTCGACGCCGAGCGCTTGAGCCGCTTCAGCAGCGCTGCGCGCGGTATCGGACAGTTCGCGCACAGCGTCGGGGCGACCGGCATCGGCCAACGCCTTGCGCACCCGCTTAACGCTATCCAGTTCCATATGGCTCAAGCTGGGCCCCCTTAAGCTGAGATCGGTGTATCAGGTCGGTGGGGTGGGCACATTCATGCCCGCCTCGACCGATTCGCGTTTGCCAATCGTATCATACCAACGTTTGACGTGGGGGTAATCCCCCAACGCGATGGGGTGCCATTCATACCGCGAAACCCAGGGATAGGTCGCAATGTCGGCGATGGAAAAAACCTCGCCCGCCAAATAAGCATTGCTCGCCAGATGGGCGTTCATCACACCGTAAAGCCGCTTCAGTTCATTGGAATAGCGTTCCTTGGCGTAGGGCACGTCTTCCTTGGCGGATTTCACAAAATGGTGTACTTGGCCGAACATCGGGCCGACCCCGCCCATCTGAAACATCAGCCATTGCAGAACTTTATAGCGGTCCTCGCCGGAGGACGGCAACAGGTCTTCGCGTCGGCATTTTTCCGCCAGATAAATGAGAATCGCGCCGGATTCGAACAGCGTCAGCGGCGCGCCGCCGGGGCCGTCGGCATCGACGATGACGGGGATTTTGTTGTTGGGGCTGATTTTAAGAAAATCCGGGGAGAATTGTTCATCGTTCATGATGTCGATGGGATGGGTGTCGTACGCGAGACCGACCTCCTCCAACATGATGGATATTTTTTTGCCGTTGGGTGTGCCCCACGTATACAAATCGATCATAGATGCCTCCAAAAAGCGCTACCCCCTCTACGGTAGACTCCAGATATAGATCGTCCCGTTTGAGGGGCAAGAGCCGAACGCAGAAACTATGCGCAAAGATCGGCGATGTCGTCGGCCAACCGATCCACGGTTTCGGGCAAAAGGTCCCATGCGCACATGAAACGGCAGCCGCGCACGCCGATGAACGCATAGAACTTCCAGCCCCGCGCCCACAGCCCTTCGCGCACAGCCTTGGGTAAATCGAGAAACATGCCGTTGGCTTGCGGCTCGAACAGCACCTGGACCGGTTCCAAATCTTTGACCCGCTCATGCAGGCGCTGCGCCATGGCGTTGGCGTGGTGCGCGTACTTCAGCCATACGTCATTTTCCAACAGCCCCAGCCATGGCGCGGATATGAAGCGCATCTTCGACGCCAACTGCCCCGCTTGCTTGGCGCGATAGGCGAAGTCTTCGGCCAAGGCCTTGTTAAAAAACACCACCGCTTCGCCCACCGGCAGGCCGTTCTTGGTGCCGCCGAACACCAGCACGTCGACGCCCGCGCGCCACGTGATGTCGGCAGGACTGACGCCCAGGCTCGCCACCGCGTTGGCGAAGCGCGCGCCGTCCATGTGGATGTGCAAGTTGTGGCGCTTGGCCATGGCGGAAATGGCGCGCAGGTCTTCGACGCTGTAAACCGTGCCGACCTCGGTTGCTTGGGTCAGAGAAATCGCCTTGGGCTTGGGGTAGTGGATGTCGTCGCGCTGGGTGACCAGGTCCTCAATCGCGTTCGGCGTCAGCTTGCCGTCGGGACCGCCGCCCGCCAACAGCTTGGTGCCGCCGGAAAAAAACTCCGGCGCGCCGCACTCATCGTTCACGATGTGCGCCTTTTCGTGACAGATCACTGAGTGATACGACTGGCACAGCGCCGCCAACACCAACGAATTGGCCGCCGTGCCGTTGAACACGAAAAACACCTCGCAGTCCGTCTCGAACAGATCGCGCATGCGGTCGCACACCTCGGCCGTCCAACTGTCGTCACCATACGAAACCTCATGCCCGGTCTCATTGGCGCGAACGAACGCCGCCATCGCCTCGGGACACACGCCTGCGGTGTTGTCGGATGCGAATTGTTGGCTCATACCTGCGGTCCTTTTGTTGGTGCGGGGGGTAGAGTATGCGATTACTTGGTAGGGGCAAGGGAGAGTTTGAAAGGATGTGTTTTGAACCACAGAGGACACAGAGATCACAGAGGAGGTAGGGACGGAAACCCGCTCTGTGATCTCTGTGCCCTCTGTGGTGAACCAAAAACCCTGGCCTCTCGCGAGACCGGGGTTTTCATGTCTCAACGCGGCAGCTGTCGTTTAGCCGTCCAGCTTTTCCTTGAGCAGCTTATTCACTTGGCCCGGGTTGGCCTTGCCTTGGGTGGCTTTCATCACTTGGCCGACGAACCAACCGAGGATTTTTTCGTTGCCGCCCTTGTATTGCGCGACCTGCGCGGTGCCTGCCGCGATGGCCGCATCGACGGCAGCTTCGATCGCGCCGGTGTCGGTGATTTGCTTGAGGCCTTTTTCTTCGACGATCTTATCCGGCGCATCGCCGGTTTCGACCATGATTTCGAAGACTTCCTTAGCGATCTTGGTGGAGATCGTGTCATCGGCGATCAAACCCAACAACTGGCCCAAGTGCGCCGCCGAAATTGGGCTTTCGCTGATTCCCACGCCTTTGCCGGACAGCACCGCGAACAGGTTGTTGATCACCCAGTTCGCCGCCAGCTTGGCGTCGCGACCTTTGGCGACCTCTTCGAAGTAAACGGCGGTGTCTTTTTCCGCCACCAACACGCCCGCGTCATACGGCGACAGGCCGAAGTCATTGATGTAGCGGTCTTTACGCTCATCGGGCAGTTCCGGCAGGGTGGCTTTGATCTCGGCCACCAGTTCGTCGCCGAACACCAGCGGCAGCAGGTCGGGGTCCGGGAAGTAGCGGTAATCGTGGGCGTGTTCTTTGGACCGCATGGAGCGTGTGGTGCCCTTTTGCGCGTCGAACAGCCGCGTTTCTTGAACCACTTCGCCGCCGTTGTCGTAGATTTCGACTTGGCGCGCGGCCTCAAATTCGATCGCTTGCATGGCGAAGCGCACCGAGTTGACGTTCTTGGTTTCCGCACGGGTGCGCAGTTCCGTTGAGCCCACCGGACGCACCGAGACGTTGACGTCGCAACGCATCGAGCCCTGATCCATGTTGCCGTCGCACGTTTCCAGATAACGCACGATGGAGCGCAACTTGCGCAAGTAAGCGCCCGCTTCTTCCGGCGAACGCATGTCGGGATCGGAAACGATTTCCATCAACGCCACCCCGGTACGGTTCAAATCGATGAACGTGCGCTTGGGGTCTTGATCATGCAAAGACTTGCCCGCGTCCTGTTCCAGGTGCAGACGCTCAATACCGATTTCGCGGGTCGAGCCGTCGGCCATATCCAAGATGATGGTGCCTGCGCCGACAATCGGCTGGTCGGCCTGGGAAATCTGATAGCCTTGGGGCAGATCGGCGTAGAAATAGTTTTTGCGCGCAAACACCGACTTGGTGTTGATCTGCGCTTTGAGCCCCAAGCCGGTCTTGATGGCTTGGCGCACGCATTGCTCATTGATGACCGGCAGCATGCCGGGCATGGCGGCATCGACCAGCGACACCTGGGTGTTGGGCTCGGCCCCAAAATCGGTGGCAGCGCCGGAAAACAGCTTGGCGTTGGAAATCACCTGACAGTGCACCTCCAGACCGATGACCACTTCCCAATCGCCGGTTTCGCCCTTAATCACATAACTCATGACGAGGCTCCTTTGCCCGGCTTGAAGTTGAAAGCGGCGGCACTTTCCAGCGATGCGGCGACGTTGAGTACCGTGCCTTCGTCAAACGCTTTACCGATCACCTGCAAGCCCAGCGGCAATCCATCCTTGTTGAGCCCGGCAGGCACAGAAATGCCCGGCAGACCGGCCAACGAGGTCGGCACGGTGAACACATCGTTCAAGTACATCGCGACCGGGTCGTCCTGCTTTTCGCCCAGCGCAAACGCGGCGGACGGCGCGGTCGGGGTCAAGATCGCATCGACGTCTTCGAACGCGGCCTTGAAATCGTTCGCGATCAAGGTGCGGACCTTCTGGGCCTTGATGTAATAGGCGTCGTAGTAACCCGAGCTGAGCGCATAGGTGCCGATCAAGATGCGGCGCTGAACTTCGTCGCCGAACCCTTCGCCGCGGGTGTTCATGTACATGTCATCAAGGCTGTCGCCCGGCACGCGCAGACCGTAGCGCACGCCGTCATAGCGCGCCAAGTTGGCGGACGCTTCGGCGGGGGCGACGATGTAATACGCCGCCAGTGCATACTTGGTGTGCGGCAGGGAGACGTCCTTGATGGTACAGCCCGCATCCTTGAGCCACTCGATACCCTGGTCCCACAGCGCCTGGATTTGCGGGTCCATGCCGTCCATCTTGTATTCTTTGGGAATACCGATGGTCAGGCCCTTGATGTCGCCGGTGATGGCGGCTTCGAAGTCAGGCAGCGCGATGGGGGCCGACGTGCTGTCCTTGGGATCGTGCCCCGCCATCGCGCCCAGCATGATGGCGGCGTCGCGAACCGTCTGGGTCATCGGACCGGCTTGATCGAGCGAGCTGGCGAACGCCACCACGCCCCAACGCGAGCAACGGCCATACGTGGGTTTAAGTCCGACGATGCCGGTGAAGCTGGCGGGCTGGCGGATCGAACCGCCGGTGTCTGTGCCGGTCGCGGCCATGGCGAGGCCGCCCGCGACCGCAGCGGCGGAACCGCCACTTGATCCGCCCGGAACCAAATCTTTTCCGTCTTTGGCTTTCCACGGATTTTTCACCGGGCCGTAATGCGACGTGATGTTGGCCGAACCCATGGCGAATTCATCCATGTTCGCCTTGCCCAGCATCACCGCACCGGCGGAGCGCAGGTTGGCGGTCACGGTGGATTCATACGGCGGCACAAAACCGTCCAAGATATGACTGCCCGCCGTGGTCAGCACGCCTTCGGTGCAATACAAATCCTTGATGGCGATGGGGATGCCGTCCATGACGCCGATGTGGTCACCCTTGGCGCGGCGGTCGTCCGATTCCCGCGCGCGTTCCAACGCCACTTCCGGCGTTTCGGTGATGTAGGCATTGAGATCGCGCCCGGCTTCTACGGCCTGGATATAGGCTTCAGCCAACTCGGCTGCGGAAAAATCGCCTTTGGCGAGACCGTCGCGCGCGGTGGCGATGTTCAAATCTGTGAGCTTCGTCATGACTTATTCCACCACCTTGGGAACCGTAAAAAAGCCTTCGTCGGCTTCGGGCGCGTTCTTGAGCACGGCGGCTTGACAATTGCCGTCGGTGACCGCGTCTTTGCGTTGCGGCAACGTGACGTCGGACACCGAAGCCATCGGTTCGACGCCGTCGGTGTCGAGCTCTTGAAGTTGCTCGATCCAGTCCATGATGGAGGAAAGCTCGCCAGCCAATGGCTCCAACTTTTCGTCGGAAACGCGCATGCGGGCAAGGTACGCGATGTTTTTCACGGTGTCCTTATCGAGGGACATGGAGTGCCATCCTTGATCGAAGATCGTCAGAGAAATGAGAGGCCGGAAAGTAACACCCGTCCGCCCACACCGCAAGCGCTGAAAGGGCCTGTTTCTCGCCTATTTCAGGGGGGTGTTTCGGGGCCTATTGGGGCTTTTTCAACAGCGCATCCCACGCTTCGTCCGTCCAACTGGCGACGGAGGCTTCCAACGCTTGGGTCAAGGCATCCTTGATGTTTTCGGTTTCGAACGTCTGAACCTTGGGCGGCTTGGCGAAACGGGGCAGGGAATGGCCCTCGAACGTCATCGTGCCGGACAGGGGGTGATACAGGTAACGTGTGGTGAGAAACTCATCCATTCCATCGCCGATGGAGCGCACGTCCAACTCGATCAGATGCAAACCCTTCTTCAATTTGACCGGGGCTTCGGTCAAAAACATATGGGCGTAAAAAATTCTCGCCCCCACTTGGCTTGCGCATCGGAAACGAATTTCATAATCGGCGGTTTCAAAATCCCCGTCTTCAACCCTAGTCTTGCCTTCGAAACGAAACCGATAATCGCAAGCCACGCCGTCTTGCCTGTCTTGCGCCATGTAAGAACCGAAAAACTGTTCCCCCAACGCACCGTCGACCACCGCAACCAAGATGGGCGTGTAAACGAATCCCAGGGTCTCACCGTCCTTGCTGACGGCCATCCAGCTTGTGTTCTCGACCTTACCGATGGCGCGCACGCGCTCACCCGCTTTGAGACCCGAAAGACGCTTGAAATCCGTACCGGGACCGGCGCGCACGTTAACGTCCTTGGTCACTTCGAACAGGCCCACCATGGGCAGAACCTCGCGGTCCATCACCATAACGGGCTCGACCTCTTCTGAGACAACAGGTTGGTCGATCTTAAAATCTTTTGGCGCTTCGGGCGGTTCTTCATCTTGCGCCCAAGCCGGTGAAATGAGGATATGCGTCAACAAGACAAGTGTCGCTATGGGACTGGTGTGTTTCATGTTCATCACCTTACGCTGTGCCCAAAAGTCGATACATCACCAAGGCGTCCACATAACCGTTTTGCGGGTGATCGAAGGCCTCGGGCAAAGTGCCCACAACCTCGAACCCCATCTCCCGCCACAACTTGATCGCGCCCTGATTGGTGCTGGCGACGAAGTTGTATTGCATGGCGCGATAACCGAAATCGCGCGCGACGCTTAAAGAATGAAGACACAAAGCTCGCCCCAATCCACGGCCGCGCTGGTCTTCGCGCACCATATAGCCCGCATTGCACACGTGCGCGCCTGCACCGGCTTGGTTGGTCTTAAGATAATAGGTGGCGATGACCTCATCACCCTCTAGAGCCACGTAGGTCACACGCGGAATGTCCAACCACAAGCGCCGGGCCTCGGCCTCGTCTGTGTCCGGTTCGAAGGCATAGGTGTCGCCCCGGCGGACCACATCGTGAAAAATGGTCCAAATGCCGGGCCAGTCGTGGGGCGTGGCTTCGCGAACGGTGTACATAAAACCTCTGGATTAGCGATTTTTTCAAAATATGCCGCGCATCCCGATTGGTGCAAGCGCGAAGCATCGCTATGGTAGACGGACCTTAGAACAATTTGGTGGACCATGGCGATCATCGAAATCAACCAATTGCAAAGCGTCCTCAAGCGCGGCGAAAAACTGATGGGGCTGGACTTGGGCACCAAAACCATCGGCATTGCGCTTTCGGACGTGATGCTCACGGTGGCGAGCCCGTTGGAAACGATCCAGCGCACCAAGTTCACCAAAGACGCCATCCGCCTGCAAGAACTTATCGCAAGTCATGAGGTCGGCGCACTGGTGCTCGGCTTGCCGCTGAGCATGGACGGCACGGAAGGGCCGCGCTGCCAAGCGACTCGCGACTTCGCCCGTTCCTTTCAAGAGCGTCTGACGGCTCAAGGGCATGAGGACATCCCCATCGCGCTGTGGGACGAGCGTTTGTCCACGTCGGCGGTCGAACGCATGCTGGTCAACGACGTCGATATGACGCGCAAGCGGCGCGGTGAAGTGATCGACAAGCTCGCCGCCACCTACATCTTGCAAGGCGCGCTCGACGCGCTCGCCCATCAAAGCGGAGCCTGATCCGTGTTGGTGGTTTTTCAAGCCCTGGCCCCGGTGTTTTTGCTGATCTTGATGGGTTATGCGATCCGGCGATATCGCTGGATCGACGATGCATTTTGGCGACCAGCCGAGCGGCTGACCTATTACGTCCTGTTTCCCGCCCTTTTGATCGTCAGCACCGCGCACGCGGACCTCGCAAGCAATCAAGTGTGGGCCATCGCCGGGGTTTTGTTCGTCGCCACCTTGATCGTCGCAATGCTGGCGCTGGCGTTGAAGCCGCTGCTGGGCCTTTCCAACGCGGCTTATACGTCTTTTTTCCAAGGGGCTATTCGCCCCAACACCTATGTCGGTATGGTGCCTGCGTTTTTGTTTTGGGGTGACGAGGGCTTGGCGATGCTGTCCATCGGCGTGCTCGCCGTGGTGCCGCTGGTCAACCTGCTCAGCGTCGTCGTGCTGGTGATTTGGGGCGACGGCCATGACGGCGCGCGCACACCGATGAAGGCGGTGCGTGAAGTGGCGCGCAATCCCTTGGTGGTGGCATGCCTGATCGGTTTCAGCCTGAATGCTCTCGATCTCGGCCTGCCGCCGGTGATCGCGCCACTTTTGGACATTCTCGGACGCGCTGCGTTGCCCATCGCCTTGATGTCGGTGGGCGCGGGGCTGGACTTTCCCGACTTATTGGCCAACCGTTGGCTTGCGGGCAAAGCCACCATCCTCAAGCTGCTCGCCTTGCCCGCCCTTGCATGGGTCCTGGCGACGGCGCTCGAACTTGATGGTCAGGCTTTCCAAGTGGTGGTTCTTTACGCCACACTGCCGATGTCGGCCTCAAGCTACGTTCTGGCCCGTGAAATGGGCGGCGACGCGCCACTGGCGGCCGGCATGATCACCGCCAGCACCTTAGCCGCCATGCTCACCATGACGCTGTGGATTGTTTTGTCCACATAAGGTCCAATCGGCTTTTCTCATGCTTGCGTGGGGAAGGCGGCGCGCGTATAGTGCGGCCATGTCAAAGACGCCCTTTGATTCCTCCGTTTTTCCTCAGCGCCACTTGCTTGGCATCGAAGGGCTTTCGCCTCTCGATATTTCGCTTTTGCTGGACCGCGCCGACGAATACGTCGAGCTCAACAGATCCGTCGGCGGCAAGCTCGATACGCTTGCCGGGCGGACGGTCATCAATCTGTTTTTCGAATCCTCCACGCGCACCCGCACCTCGTTCGAATTGGCGGGTAAGCGTCTGGGCTCCGACGTCATCAACATGTCGGTATCGACCAGTTCGATCAAAAAGGGCGAAACCCTGATCGACACGGCGATGACGCTCAACGCCATGCACCCCGATGTTCTGGTGGTGCGCCACGGGTCTTCGGGCGCGGTCAAGCTGTTGTCGGAAAAGGTCAACTGCGCGGTCGTCAACGCAGGCGACGGACGCCATGAGCACCCCACCCAGGCGTTGCTCGACGCGCTCACCATTCGTCGCCGCAAAGGCCATCTCGACGGCCTGCAAGTCGCCATTTGCGGCGACATCCTGCATTCGCGGGTGGCGCGTTCGAACATTCATTTGCTCAACACGATGGGCGCGCGGGTGCGCCTGATCGCGCCCAAAACCCTGCTGCCCGCCGAGGCCGAGCGTCTGGGCGCGGAAGTCTTCCATGACATGAAGGCCGGGCTTAAGGATTGCGACATCGTCATGATGCTGCGTTTGCAGACCGAACGCATGAAGACCAACTTTTTCCCCACGGTGCGCGAATACTATCACTTTTTCGGCCTCGATTACGCCAAGCTGGAAGCGGCCAAATCGGACGCGCTGATCATGCATCCGGGGCCGATGAACCGGGGTGTCGAAATCGCATCCGACGTCGCAGACGACATCGGACGCAGCGCCATCCGCGAACAGGTCGAAATGGGCGTCGCGGTGCGCATGGCGTGCCTGGAAGTGCTGACCCTCAACCTTGAACACGAGTCGGTGGCATGACCCTTAAAACCCCTCCAGGGCGCATCGCCTACGTCAACGCCCGCCTTTTAGACCCGGCGACAGGCCTGGACGCCATGGGCGGAGTACTCACCGACGGCGAATTCATCGCGGACGCGGGGGCTGGCCTGTTCGATGGGCAGATCCCAGAAGACGCCACCCTCATCGACTGCCACGGTAAGTGTCTTTCTCCCGGCTTGGTCGATATGCGCATCCAGATCAGCGGCCGGGATTTTGAAAACGTCGGCGCGTCGGCGGTGGCGGGCGGCGTCACCACGGCGGTATGCCTGCCCAGCACCACGCCGATCATCGATGATCGCGCGGTGGTCGAATTCGTCGCCCGCGCCGCGCGCAAGGCCGGGCTGGTCAAAGTCTATCCCTACGGCGCGCTGACCAAGGGCTTGCAGGGCGAAGAGCTGGCGGAAATGGGTCTGCTCGCCGAAAGCGGTGCGGTGGCCTTCACCGACGCCGTCAATGCCGTCGCCAACGCCCGCACCATGGCGCAAGCCCTGTCTTATGCCGCGACCTTCGGTCTGATGCTGGTGCAGCATCCCGAAGAGCCGAGCCTAGCCGAGGAAGGCGCGATGAACGAAGGCGAGACCGCCACCCGCCTCGGCCTCACCGGCATCCCTAAGGAAGCCGAACTGATCATCATCGAACGCGATTTGCGCCTTGCCCAGATGACCGGCGGGCGATTGCATTTCGCCCATGTGTCCACCGGCGAAAGCCTCGATTTGATCCGCGCCGCCAAGGACCGCGGCGTGAGCGTCACCTGCGACACCGCACCGCCTTATTTTGCGCTCAACGAAACGGCGGTGGGCGATTACCGCACGTTCGCCAAGCTATCGCCGCCGCTGCGCGCGGAAGCCGACCGCGAAGCCATTGTCCAGGGCCTGCAAGACGGCACCATCGACGCCATCGCATCCGATCACACGCCCAAAAGCGAAGACATGAAGCGCTTGCCGTTCGCCGATGCCGCCGACGGTGGGCTGGGCATGGAAACCCTGCTCGCCACCACCTTGGAATTGGTGCACAACGGCCACCTCAATTTGCTGGAAGCCTTGGGTCTGATCACTCAACACCCAGCGGACCTTTTGGGCCTGCCTGCTGGTCGTCTGAAGGGCGGGGCCGCCGCCGACCTGATCGTGTTCGATCCCGATCGCGGCTGGAAAGTGTCGGCCGGCGAGCTGCGTTCCAAGGCCAAAAACACCCCCTTCGACGGGCGCCCGATGCAAGGCCGCGTGCTCAAAACCGTGATCGACGGCCGCTTGGTCTTCGACCTCGACGCTTAAAGACGGAACGCGCCTATGAACGAGATGTTTCTCATCCACGCCCTGGCCGGATTGGGCGGCTACCTGCTCGGCGCGGTGCCGTTCGGCATCGTCATCGCCCGGTTGTTCGGGTTGGGCGATTTGCGCCAGATCGGTTCGGGCAACATCGGCGCGACCAACGTCTTGCGCACCGGCAACAAATTCGCCGCCGCCCTCACGCTGATTTTGGATTCCGGCAAAGGCGCGATTGCGGTGGGCCTCACCTACCTGCTGACCGACGAACCGCACGCCCTGCTCGCGGCGGGCTTTTGGGCGGTGATGGGCCACAACTTCCCCATCTGGCTGAAATTCAAAGGCGGCAAAGGCGTCGCCACCACGCTCGGCGTGCTGCTCGCCACCGCCTGGCCGGTGGGCCTGGCGGCCATCGCCACCTGGCTGGCGACGGCGGCGATATTCCGCTACAGCTCCCTCGCTGCCCTGATCGCGCTGGCCGCCGCCCCCGCCTACGCTTGGGCATTCGCCACGCCGCAGCACGCCATCCTCGCGGGCCTACTGGCCACCCTGGCGTGGATTCGCCACCACGAAAACATCCGTCGCCTGCTCAAAGGCGAAGAAAGTAAGATCGGTAAAAAGAAAAAAAATGCTTAGGTTCGACCCGTTACATACGGTTTAAGCCGCGTCGAACCTCGCCTTGTTCTCCGCCATCCAGTTTTCCATGTCTTGCTTCGTCTTGTTTGGGTCTTGCATGACGTCGGCATGGGCCTCGCCATAATGAGGTTTAAGCGACTCCATCCATTCTTCGAATGTTTCACCCCGGACCTCATAATCGCAGAGGTCGCATTTAAGCGTTTTCATGACATCATCCTGATTTGGCGGTTTAAAATCAATTTTAAGACACGGTAGCAGGCTTCATCTTTGATGCTATTAATAAGGGAGAGCCTTATCAAGGCCAGATGTTAGACCCCACTTGACCTCACACGCATAATTGCGCACCCTCTCGCCCATAAAGAGAGAGGGGAAGCATGTCACCACCGAAAACCGAAACGCTCGACTGGTTGCGCCTGATCCGCAGCCGGAACGTCGGCCCCGTGACGTTTTACAAACTGTTGGAACAGTTCGGCACGGCGGGTGCGGCGTTGGATGCTTTGCCGGAGATGGCCAAGCGTGGCGGGGCGAAGGCGTTTAAGGCTCATCCCAAGGCCGAGGCGGAGCGCGAGATCGAGGCGCTGGACAAGCTTGGCGGGCGGATGGTTCTGCGCACCGACGACCACTATCCACCGCTGTTGTCGCAAGTCGAAGACGCGCCGCCGGTGCTCGGCGTGTTGGGCCACAGCCATCTTTTGAAAAAGCGCACCATCGCCATCGTCGGCGCGCGCAACGCCTCGCTCAACGGCAAAAATTTCGCGCGCAAAATCGCCGCCGATTTGGGCGCGGCGGGTCTGTTGATCGCATCGGGCATGGCGCGCGGGCTGGACGCCGCCGCGCACCAAGGCGCGATGGACAGCGGCACCGTGGCGGTACTGGGCGGGGGCGTGGACGTGATTTATCCGCGCGAAAACGAAGCCCTTTATCACGAGCTGAAAGAACGCGGCGCGATCATCGCCGAAGTCCCTTTGGGCACCAAGCCGCAAGCGCGCCACTTTCCCCGGCGCAACCGCATCATTTCGGGGATGGCGCGCGGCACCGTGGTGGTCGAGGCGTCGCTGAAATCGGGCTCGTTGATCACCGCGCGCATGGCCTTGGAACAGGGCCGCGAAGTGTTCGCCGTTCCGGGCGCGCCGAGCGACCCACGCGCCGCCGGATGCAACAAATTGCTCAAAGAGGGCGCAAACCTCACACAAAATGCCGAGGATGTTTTAGAGGTCCTCAGGCCCATTTTATCGAGCCCCCTGTCCGAGCCGAAGCCATTGGATTTTCAACAAAAACCAGCCCCCATGCCTGATGAGGCAGAGATCGACAAAGCCCGCGCCGAAGTGCAAGAAATGCTCTCGCCCGCTCCGGTTACGGTTGACGAATTGGTCCGTAACTGCCAATTCTCCCCTGCGGCGGTCTCGTTGGTGCTTCTCGAATTGGAGCTCGCGGGGCGGCTGGAGCGCCACCCCGGAAACCGGGTGTCACTTATATAAGTATGTAAAATTTGACTCGAGGCTGCATGCACGTCGTCGTCGTTGAATCGCCCGCAAAGGCGAAAACCATCAACAAATACCTTGGCTCCGATTATAAGGTGCTCGCCAGTTATGGCCACATCCGCGACCTGCCGTCGAAGGACGGATCGGTGCGTCCTGATGAGGACTTCGCCATGGACTGGGAGATCGATGCGCGTTCCGCCAAACAGGTCAAGGAAATCGCCGACGCCATGAAGGGCGCGGACGGTTTGTACCTCGCGACTGATCCGGATCGTGAAGGGGAAGCCATCGCTTGGCACGTGCGCGAAGTGCTGGAAAAGAAAAAGCTGCTCAAGGACAAAGAAGTCAAGCGCGTGGTCTTCAACGAGATCACCAAGACCGCCATTGTCGAAGCCTTCAACAAACCGCGTGAACTTGACGACGAACTGGTCGATGCCTACATGGCGCGCCGCGCGTTGGATTATCTGGTCGGCTTCACGCTGAGCCCGGTGTTGTGGCGCAAGCTGCCTGGTTCGCGCTCTGCGGGCCGTGTACAGTCCGTCGCGTTGAAGCTGCTGTGCGAACGCGAAACCGACATCGAAGCCTTCAAGCCGCAAGAATACTGGTCCGTGCAAGGCGCGTTCGATACCGGATCAGGCGTGATGGTCAACGCCAACCTGACCGTCTTGAACGGCGACAAGCTCGACAAGATGAGTCTCAAGTCCGAGGACGACGCCAAGCGCGCCCAAGCCGCCATCGAAAGCGGCCCGTTTTCGGTCGCCAACATCGAAAAGAAACAATCCCGGCGCAACCCGCCGCCGCCGTTCACCACCTCGACCCTGCAACAGGACGCCTCGCGCAAGCTGCATTTTTCAGCCAAGAAAACCATGCAGGTGGCGCAGCGCTTGTATGAAGGCGTGAACATCGGCGGGGAAACCGTCGGTTTGATCACCTACATGCGTACCGACGGCGTGACCATGGCCGGCGAAGCGATGAACGCGTGTCGCTCGCTGATTGGCAAAAATTATGGCGAGGCTTATCTGCCCGACCAGCCGCGCGTTTACAAAACCAAGGCCAAAAACGCCCAGGAAGCGCACGAAGCCATCCGCCCCACCGACGTGTTCCGCAAGCCCAAAGACATGGCCGGGCACTTGGACGCGGACCAGATGAAGCTTTACGACTTGATCTGGAAACGCACCATTGCGTGTCAGATGGAGCCAGTGGTCCTCGACCAAGTGGCCGTCGACATCGCCCAGGCGGAACGCGTCGTGGTGCTGCGCGCCACCGGATCGATGATCGCATTCGATGGTTTTTATCGCCTGTATACCGAAGGCCGCGACGAAGACAGCGCCAAGGGTGACGACGACGAGCGCATCTTGCCCGACATGACCGAAGGCCAAGCGCTGGGCCTCAAGGAAGTCCTACCCGAACAGCACTTCACCCAGCCGCCGCCGCGCTTCACCGAAGCCAGCTTGGTCAAAAAGCTCGAAGAGCTGGGGATCGGGCGTCCATCGACCTATGCCTCGATCATTTCGGTACTGCAAGACCGCAATTATGTGACGCTGGACAAGCGGCGCTTCTTCCCCGAAGACCGTGGCCGCTTGGTGACCACGTTCCTGCAAAACTTCTTCGAGCGCTATGTGGAATACGGCTTCACCGCCGATTTGGAAGAAAAGCTCGACGATATTTCCGGCGGACGGATCAAATGGAAAACCGTGCTGGACGATTTTTGGCGCAATTTTTCCGCCGCCGTCGAAGGCATCAAGGAACTGCGCGTGCGCGAAGTGCTCGACACTTTGGACGAGGTTCTCGCCCCGCACTTCTTCCCTGAGCCGGAAAGCGAAGGCGACGCCGATCCGCGCAAGTGCCCGACCTGCGACGACGGCAAGCTGTCGCTGAAGCTGGGCAAGTTCGGCGCGTTCATCGGCTGTTCCAACTATCCCGAATGCCGCTTCACCCGTCCACTGGTGACGCCGCAAAACGGCGATGGCGACCCTGCGGTGGCAGAACTGGAAAAAGGCCCCAAGGTTTTGGGCATCGATCCCGAAACCAAGCTGGAAGTCACCTTGCGCAAAGGCCCTTACGGCGTCTACGTGCAGCGCGGCGAAATCGATCCCGAAGACAAAAAATTCAAGCCCAAGCGCTCATCCTTGCCCAAGGGCGAAAACCCCGGCGAGTTGACGTTCGAGCGCGCCCAGGGCCTGTTAAGCCTGCCGCGCAAGATCGGTCCACACCCCGAAGATCAGCAAATGATCCAGGCTGGCATCGGGCGGTTCGGTCCGTACCTGCAATACGCGGGCATGTATGTGTCGCTCAAGGAAGACGATCCGGTGGAAGTCGGCCTCAACCGCGCGGTCACGCTGATCGCCGACAGCGGCAAAACCCCACCCGTGGAAGTCGGCAAACACCCCGATGACAACAAACCGATCTTGCTGAAGACCGGACGCTGGGGGCCGTTCATCACCCACAACCGCGACCGCGCCAACCTGCCCAAGGACTTGGACAAGGACGACCTGACGCTGGAAAAAGCGATTGAACTGATCAACGCCAAAGCCAAGCCCAAAAAGGCCCCCGCAAAGAAAAAAGCCGCGCCGAAAAAGAAGGCCGCGCCGAAAAAAGCCGCCGCAAAGAAAAAGCCTGCGGCAAAGAAAAAGCCTGCGGCAAAGAAAAAAGCCGCGCCTAAAGCAAAGCCAAAGGCTGACACAGAACAGGCCGCCAGCTAGACTGGTCATATGTCAAAACGCCCTCCCCACGTCGCCCCGTTTCCGTCCAAGGAACAGATTCTCGAGTTCATCAAGGATAGTCCCGGACGCGTCGGTAAGCGCGAGATTGCGCGCGCCTTCCATTTGGACACTGAGCAGAAGATGCAGCTCAAGAAGGTCTTGAAGGAACTCAAGGACGACGGCCAGCTACAATCGAGCCGCAAGCGCTTCGCCGACCCCACCGCGCTGCCGCCGGTCACGGTTTTGGAGGTCAATGCCACCGACATCGACGGCGAGCTGTTGGCGCGCCCGGTGGTGTGGGACTCGCCCCTTGAAGCCCCGGTGATCTACATGGCCCCGGTGCGCCGTGGTCAGGGTGCGCTGGGCATCGGTGACCGGGTGCTGGCGCGGATGACCCGCATCGACGACACCGAGGACGGCAAACCGGCTTACGAAGGCAACACCATCCGCCGCCTCGAACACGCCCCGGCGGACGTTTTGGGGGTCTACAAACTGGATCGTGCGGGCAATGGGCGCTTGCGTTCCACCGACCGCCGCCAGCGCGATGAGTTCGTCGTCGTCGACACCAACAACATCGAAATTGCGGAAGGCGACCTGGTGCGCGCCGAGGTTTTGCCCGGCAAAAAGCTCGGCCTGCGCCAAGTCAAACTGCGCGAAAAAATGAGCCGCGTTGGGGCCCAGGCGATCACACAAATCGCCATTTACGATCGCTCGATCCCGGTTGAATTTCCCGAAGACGCGCTCAAGCAGGCCCGCGCCGCCGGTCCCGCGACCATGGCGGACCGCGACGATCTGCGCGACACACCGCTGATCACCATCGACGGCGAAGACGCGCGCGATTTCGACGACGCCGTGTTCGCCGAGCCCGATACGGACCCGAAAAATCCCGGCGGCTGGCACCTGATCGTCGCCATCGCCGACGTCAGCTGGTACGTGCGCCCAGACGACGCGCTCGACCAATCGGCGTTTGTGCGCGGCAATTCGGTGTATTTCCCCGACCGGGTGGTGCCGATGCTGCCCGAAGAGCTGAGCAACGGCTGGTGCTCGCTGCGTCCCGACGAAGACCATCCATGCCTCGCCGCACACATGTGGATCGATTCTGAGGGTCACCTGAAGCACCACAAGTTCGTACGTGCGATGATGAAATCCGTGGCGCGCACCACCTACACGCAAATTCAGCAAGCCCGTGACGGCAAGCCCGACGATCTGACCACGCCGCTGCTGGACACGGTCATTGCGCCCCTGTACGGCGCGTACCAAAGCCTTTTAAAGGCCCGTGAACAACGCGGCGTGCTGGAGCTGGACCTAGCCGAGCGCCAGATCGTTCTGGCCGACGACGGCACCGTGGCGAAGGTGGTTGAGCGCGAACGCTTCGACAGTCACAAACTGATCGAAGAGTTCATGGTTCTGGCCAACGTCGCGGCGGCGGAAACGCTGGAACGCGTCAAGCAACCGTGCATGTACCGCGTGCACGACGAGCCATCGCGCGAAAAGATCGAAAGCCTGCGGGAGTTTCTGGAAGGCGTGAATATGCCCTTCGCCAAGGGCCAAGTGATCCGCGCCAGCCACTTCAACCAGATCCTTTCCAAGGTCAAGGACACCGCCAACAGCCACATGGTCAGCGAAGTGGTGCTGCGCTCGCAAGCCCAAGCCGTGTACAGCCCCGACAACCTCGGCCACTTCGGCTTGGCGCTACGCAGGTATTGCCACTTCACGTCGCCGATCCGGCGCTATGCCGATCTGCTGGTGCACCGCGCTCTGGTGCGCGGGCTTAATTTGGGCGAAGGAGGCCTGGAAGACGACCACAAGGACTTCGTCGATCAGGGCGAGCACTTATCGGTCACGGAACGCAACGCCGCCGGGGCCGAACGCGACGCCGTGGACCGCTTCACCGCGCTCTATCTGGCGGACAAAGTCGGCAATATCTTCAAAGGCCGGATCAACGGCGTCACGCGCTTTGGCGTTTTCGTCACCTTGGACGAAACCGGCGCAGACGGCTTGGTGCCGATCCGATCACTCGGCGAAGACTTCTTCGTCCACGACGAGCACAACCACACCCTTTGGGGTCGTGAAACCGGCTATGAATACCGCCTTGGCGATAAGGTCGAGGTTTTGATCGTTGAATCGGACCCCATGACAGGATCGACCGTATTCCAGATCACCCAAGGCGGCACCCAAGGCAAACCCCGCCCCGACGGTCGCGGCAAGGGACGTGATAAGGGGGGTAAATTCAAGGGCGCCCCCACGTCTGGAAGGCCTTCCGGCACGTCCTCCAAACCGAAAAAACCCAAGGGAAAGTCCCGTGCATCGCGGCGCAAAGCGCGCCAATCCTAAACGCAAGGCACCCTCATTTCCCCACGTCTACACTGTAGATTTGAAACAAATTGGTGACGAAACGCAAAAAATATACGACTATTTCCACCATGGGGAATGAAACAATCAGCAAGACGCGGTCATTTTTGACGGCAATGGTCGGTGTCTGCACGGTGGTGGCGCTCAGCGCATGCGCCCCCGGGGAAACGTTGAGCACATCTCAACCTCACCCGGTTGCGGCCACCGAAGGCGCGGTGACAGACACGCCGACAGACACGCCGACAGACACGCCGACAGACACCACGGCCACCGCCAATTCGGCGCATGACGACTTTCAATATAGCGCCGCCCAGACGACGGTCCGCGCAGGACTGAAAGGCATTGCGCAGCGTTATATCGATCATGTTCAAATAGATGATTTGGCGCTGAACGGCATACGCGGCCTCGCCACCGTCGATCCGGCCTTCAAGCTGGACATGGAAGACGGCATGATCCGTGTCAGCTTTACCGATCATAGCGTCGAGGCTTTCCCCCGTCCGCTGAGCGGCGACCCCGCGAAATGGGCTAGACTGACCACCGAGATCATTCGTGCCGGGCGCGCCCAATCCTCTGCATTGCAAGGCGCCGACAACGAACGCGTCTATGAGGCCGTATTCGACGGCATGCTGGCGGGTTTGGACATTTTTTCACGATATTCCGGTGCGGAACAGGCCCGCGCCAACCGTGCGCGCCGGGACGGCTTTGGCGGCATCGGCGTTCGCTTCACAAAATCCGAAAACGCCATCCTGATCACCCACGTTCAAGAAGGTGGCCCCGCCCACGGTTCAGGACTGCGTCCTGGCGATCTTATTCTCAAAATTAATGCGACTGGCATTTCGGGACTTTCCCTGCGCCAAGTTGCGAAACTTTTGCGCGGACCGGTGGGCAGCCCGTTGACCTTGGACGTCGCGCGCTTGGACAGTGATGCCGGCAACCCCGACCGCCACATCAGCTTCATCTTGAACCGCGCGCACATCATTCCCGAAACCGTGCGCGCCAGCGTGGAAGGTGATATTTTGAAGCTGACCGTGAGCAGCTTCAACCAGAACACCTCACCAAGCATGCAAGCCATCTTGCGCAAGAACAAAGCCAACTTCGAAAGTGGGCGGCTTAAAGGCGTGGTGATGGATTTGCGCGGCAACCCGGGCGGTCTTTTGTCTCAGTCCGTGAAAATGGCCGATCTGTTTTTGAACCGGGGGCGCATCATCGCAACCCGCGGCCGCCATCCCGATAGCTTCCACGATTACCGCGCCGGCGGCATCGATTTGATTGAAGGCAAACCTTTAATTGTCTTGGTTGACGGCGACAGCGCTTCCGCCGCCGAGATCGTCGCCAGCGCTCTTCAGGATCTTGGTCGCGCCGTGGTCGTCGGTTCATCGTCTTACGGCAAAGGCACCGTGCAAACCGTCATCCGCCTGCCCAACGATGGGGAGATGACGCTGACGTGGTCGCGGCTGGTTTCGCCATCAGGTTATGCGCTTCACGGCTTGGGCGTGATGCCCGCCGTCTGCGCCACCAATGCCCAGATCAATGACATCACGGCCATCCTGGCCCCTGAGCACATCGACGGGCAACACGAAGCCATGTCCGCATGGCGCGATGCGGGAATGATTTTCGACGGCCGCCGCCCACACTTACGCGATGCCTGCCCGGCGAAGACTTTCCAACCTGATGACAACAACGACCTTTTGATGCAGTTGGCGGGCAGCGTTCTCCACGATCCATCCTTGTATCGGCGCGCATTGGTGCTGCCGCAACCCGTCAACACGGCGTCTCGGCGTTAGGGTCGGGCGCTAAATCGTTCAAATTGTGCAACGATAGCCTTGACATAAGCGCCAAGGTCCGTATTTTACGCCGCTCATACGTTTTCACGGATATCTGGCGGAGCAAAAGATATGGCCAAGCCGAGCACCATCCTGATCAAGCTGGTCAGCACCGCTGACACCGGTTACTACTACGTGACCAAGAAGAACCCGCGCAACACGACCGAGAAACTCGAACTTCGTAAGTACGACCCGGTCGTGCGCAAGCACGTGGTCTTCAAGGAAGCCAAAATTAAATAAGGCTTTCCAGCACCAGGAACGACAAAACGCGCCCTCAACGGGGCGCGTTTTTGTTTGGAAAGATGCGGTGTTGTGCGGCGCGTCTGGCCCAGTATGCTCAAAGGCGAAAAAATTAGCCGAGAAACTTTGAAAGCGTGTCCAAGAAATTTGGTACGGAAATCGGTTTGGCGATGTAACCTTCGCAACCGCCTTCGCGAATTTTTTCCTCATCGCCCTTCATGGCGAAGGCCGTTACGGCGATCACCGGAATATGCTTCAACTCATCATCGGCCTTCAGCATTTTGGTGATTTCAAGTCCGGAGATTTCCGGAAGCTGGATATCCATGAGGATCAGGTCCGGCGTGTGTTCGCGCGCAAGGTTCAGCGCGTCCCGACCGTCCTTGGTTTGCACGGTTTCATAACCGTGCGCCTGCAAAAGATCGTTGAAGAGCTTCATATTCAGTTCGTTGTCTTCAACGATCAGGATGGTCTTGGCCATGGTCTTTCCTTCGGCTTCTGGGCTTCATGAAGAACGGTTTAGCCCACAACGATTCGGTTTGCGCTCGAATTCCCCCATGAGGCGAACCCCTATCTCATTGCCTGATGATGGATCATTCCGAACGGCAAGTCAAACACCTCAAGCTCCTCTTACGTAGCAGGAATCTCTTGTCGATCATAGTGAACTTAACGGCCATATCCGACAAAAAAATGGCCGTCACGCGGTGTGACGGCCAAGTCTGAATTGGGGAAAAACTATGGAGAAACCGGAAAGGCCCTTTTCAGTAGCCAGCCGGTGTGCTCACCACCGTCGGATCGACCAAACCCAATGCCAGCAAAAAGAGTGAAAACGCTAGGCCAATGGCTTTGATCGTCGTCATGTGACTGCCTTTCGCGACACTGATTCCGGTGATGGTCACGTGATGGTCAGGCCATCACTTGAATGATCCTGCCGTCTTTCATCGTACTTTTCTGTGACAATCGTCACTCCGAGTCGCGATTTTCACACTTTTTTTGTGCTTATTGGCGTAGCTAAAAATTGATAAAAGCTATAAGTCCTCGTTAGATATTCACCATGCTGGAATCCTTCGCGAAAAAAATCATTGAGAATTTAGCACAATCGGACAAAAATCCCCGCAAGTGGGCACGAGAGGATCCGTTTGAATAGGATTTCTTCTTGCTAGACCTATGATCGTACGTCCAAAAACACATTCCCGCGGAAGGGAGTAAACCTTGCTCAAATCTCTGAGTGCGAAGATCATCGCCGCCGCCGTTTTGCTGATCACCGTCAGCTCAGCGGCAGACTTTTTCATTGCGTCCCATATCAGCTCAAGCCTCACCGGCGAGTCCCAGGCGCTCACGCAACATATGCAAGACGCAATTGTTGATAAAGACCGCCTTATCAGCTCGTTGCTTGGTGATAACCTGGCGACGGCGGAGGAAATTTTACAGGTTAAGCACGCCAAGGCGATCGCACAAGATACCCTCGACACGGAAAAAACGCGAAAATTCTTGGAAGGCACGCGCAACGGCATCGCGGCCTCCAGCCTGACGCTGATCAAAAATGCGATGATGATGGGTGAGGCGGCCTCCGCTCAAGACATGATGGACACATTGCTGGAAAACCCCGATATCTACGCCATCAATCTTTGGCGCACCAGCGGCGAATTGGCGTTTCGCGACAACAAAACCATTAACAACATCAACGAACTGGCTGGCGATGAGGCTTTCGCACCACGCGACCCGATGGACCCGGTCGTTATCCCTGCCGGTGGACGGGCTCAAACCCTCAAAAAGGTCGTGGAAAGCCATAAAAGCGGCCTCGTCACCACCGGCGAAGTGGAAAACGACGAAGGTCAAAAAGAGCCTGTCGAATACGCTTATTATCTGCTGGAAAATGAAGAAGACTGCCAGGGCTGCCACGGAGAAACCACGAAACCACGCGGTGTCTTGGAAGTCGCCGTGTCGCGTGGCGAGTTGATCGCTTTGGAGCAAAGTGCGGCCGCCAAGCTGGCTAAAATGGACGCCTTACAAGCCGAAGAAAAAGCGAAATTGCAGGAAAAGAATACCGCGAGCACAAACACGGTCAAACGCCAAACCGATACGATTAATGCCGATGTCGCCCAAGGCCGCAAACGCGTGGCGGAGACTGAGGCCAGCGCCTCGACCATGTCAATCCTATCCAAGGCGGGCTTTTTCATCGCCACCGTGGGTGTGCTGTTTTTGGTGCTGAATACGCTCCTGACCAAGCCTGTGCATGCCATGACCGAATCCATGTGCCGTCTGGCGAAAGGCTATCTTGACACCAAGGTTCCCGCCATCGGTCGCGAAGACGAAATTGGCCGGATGGCGTCGGCCGTGCAGGTCTTCAAGGAAAACGCCATTGAGGTGGAACGCCTGGAATCCGAACAAGCCGAAACCGAACGCCGAGGCCAACGCGACAAAGCCAAGGCCATGCAGGAATTGGCCGATGCCTTCGAAAACAGCGTCGGCACCGTGGTCCAGGCCGTGAGCGCGGCCGCAGGCGGCATGGAAAGCTCGTCCGAAGGCCTTGCACAGACGGCGGAGCGGACTTCTGATCGATCACAAGCCGTTACCAATGCCGCCGAACAGGCCTCTGCAAACGTGCAGACTGTCGCATCCGCCGCAGAAGAGCTTTCCGCAGCCATTTCCGAAATTTCGCGTCAGGTGTCGCAGTCGACGACAATTGCAAGCGAAGCCGTGACGGAAATCGACAGCACCAATGAAAAGGTTCAAGGTTTGGCCAACGCCGCCAACCGCATCGGCGAGGTGGTGGCGCTGATTACCGACATCGCGGACCAGACCAACTTGCTGGCGCTCAACGCCACCATCGAGGCCGCGCGCGCGGGCGAGGCCGGTAAGGGCTTCGCCGTCGTGGCGGGCGAAGTCAAAAACCTCGCCAACCAAACCGCTAAGGCGACCGAGGAGATTTCCACCCAGGTTGACGCCATACAAGGGGCAACCGAGGACGCGGTTGGGGCCATCCAAAGCATCGGAAGGACGATCAACAACATCAGTGAAATCGCCTCGACCATCGCCTCCGCCGTCGAAGAACAAGGCGCCGCGACCCAAGAAATCGCCCGCAATGTCGAACACGCCTCCAACGGCACGACGGAAGTGACGACATCGATCCGTGAAGTGAACGAAGCTGCGGAAAACACCGGCGTCGCCGCCACCGACATCCGCACCGCCGCGCAGGCATTGAGCGGGCAATCGCATCACCTGAGCGAAGAGGTCGCCAATTTCCTCTTCGCCATCCGCCCCAAGCCCGAAGAACTGACTTAGCCATCGCACACGGAACAAAAAAAGGCCGGGCGATGCGCCCGGCCTTTTTGATATTTAACGCCAGATCCGATCAATCGCCGCGCACGTCTTCGACCATATCTTCGAGACGTTCGAGGTCCTTGACCACCAGGGCGTCTTTTTGACGTTCTACAATGCCCTTGCGCGCCAAGTCGTTCATGACGCGCGCGACCGTTTCGCGGGTGGTGCTGACACGCGACGCCACGTCGGAGTGGATCGGGATCGGCTTGATCACCGCGGTCAGATCGTCCTCCGTCGCTTTGCGCGCCAACCGCAGCAGATCGGCGTGGATACGGTTGTTGGCGCCCAGTGTCGACAAGTCCATGATGCGCATGGTCGAGGTTCGTACCAGATGCGCAAGGTGCTTCATCAGCTTCAGCGCAATCGCGGGATGATCCAAAACCATCTGATGGAATTGTTCGGGCGGCAACGAGGCGATGCGTGCCTCCTCCAGCGACATCACGCTGGCCGAACGCGGCAGACCGTCGATGGCCGCGAGCTCGCCAAAGTGGCTGCCCGGCTCCAAATCGTCGAACGTGATCTCGCGCCCCGACAGGGAGTAATTCACCACCCTGACGCGCCCCGCGGCGACGAGAAAGATGTCGCGGGTGTCGGAATGCTGATCGATGACTTGCTCACCGGCCCCATAAGTCCTCCACCGACAGTTCTTCTCAACGACGGCGATTTCAGCGTCGTTGAGCTCGGATAGCAAACGAATATCTCTGAGCGTATCGATCACGCTTCTCCTCCTGGAGCAACCTTGTTTTTGGGCCGCCGCACTCGTCATTCCCTCTGGCATCGCATTATCCCCTAAAACAGTTAACCAATTTTTGAGCTTTGTTAACAACACTCTTCGTTAGAGAGAACGTCTCAAGCGCTCTCTTTCATCCGCCCGAAGTTGATTTTTCTCTAGAAAATCAATATCTTCGGACGAAAATGATTCGCAACCGCGCTGGGGGAAGAATCCGAATCCAGCGCTTAGGAGGATTAGAATCATGGCAAAAACGGCCCAACAGGCCGTGCCTCATGGGGATCAGAAGGTCTCCGAGGGAAAAACAAGCGGATTCGAAGAAAATCCGCAACAGGCTGCTCCCCGCGTAGAAGCGCGGTCACTTAGAGGTACGTTCGCAAAGTCGATCTGTTCGGCGCATGGACTCGCGACCATCAAGGATCGCGACGCGTGTGACGACGGTGTCCCGTGTTCGAAGCTGTCCGAATGCATGGGCCAGGCGGACGCAACCATTCGCTATCTTGAACTTCGCAAAACGTTGCTGAAGGACGATTAAAACGTTTTTGGGCCCGCTCTCCTGATTTTGATGTGAGAGCGGGCCTTCAACACCCGCCCCCCGAACACCCGCCCCCCAGGCCCTACACCACCAATGCAACTCCGCCGCGGCGCGGATCTCCGCCGCCGATGAGCGTGCCCATGCTTGTGTCGTATTCGACCGCATGCACACCGCCGAAAAACAGATTTTGCGCGTCCCACAGCTTGCACTGCGCGAAGGCTTCCGTGAGGCGATTGCAAACGCTTTCGTCAAAACCGGCCTCAACGTTGAGCAAACCACGCTCAAAATGGATGCGCGGCAGCGTCACGGCCTCTTGCACGGGCGCGCCAAATTTTAAGATGCCCAAAATCACCTGTAAGATGGCAGTGCGGATGCGGTTCGAGCCGCCTGAGCCCAGCGCCACCATCAAGCCGTCTGGGTGTAGGATCAAGCTCGGCGCCATCATTGAAGACATGCGCGTGTCCTGGGGCCACTGATGAAAGCCCTTGGGGTTGATGTCCTCTTCACCCAGCATGTTGTTGAACACCACCCCGGTGCCCGGCGCGATATAAGCCGAGCCTTCACCGTTAGAAAGCGTCATGGATGCCGCATTGCCATCGCGATCAATGACACTGATATGCGTGGTGCCCCGATACGATGTCGGCTGGCCCGAAACCTCGGCGCGGTAGCGCGCCAAGAACCCCGGATCAAGAAGCATCTCCGCCCCGCGCCCCGGGTGCAGGTTCAAGCCGCTATCCACCCGCGCCTGGTTGGTTTGCGCCATCACTTCGGCCAAGCGCCGCAGATGTTCGAACGAGCCGTATGCCAGCTTTTCCAGGCCCGTGTCGGCGACCAGCTTGAGCGCGAAAGCAATCAGAATACCGCCGACCGACGGCGGCGGATTGGTGAGGATGCGCGCGCCTTCGAATTCAACCGCCAAAGGCGCGCGTTTGATGACCTCGTAGCTTTCGAAGTCGGCACGTTGCAGATGGCCGCCACGGTCCTCGCAGTCGCGCGCCACGGTGGCCGCGACCTCGCCACGGTAAAACAGATCGTCGCCCTCGTGCGCCAATGCATCTAGGAAATCGGCCTTCACCGGAACCGCCATCCGCTCCCCGGCTCCGATCAGTTTGGCGGGATCGGCGAGGCTTGCGTATTGAGCGCGACACTCAGGCGTCGCCATGTAGATCGGGGCAACCACCTCGAAAATATAGGCTTGCAGCGGCGACAGGTTAAAACCGCCCCGCGCCAGGTCGACGGCGGGCTGGACGATCTCCTTGATCGGCATGCGTCCCAAATCACGATGCGCTTCGAACGCGCCGCGCACCATGCCCGGCGTGGCGATGGAGCCCAGGCCGATGTGAAATTCCTGGGTGGTCGCACCGAAATCGGCTTCCACGGGATGAAAGTCCACTTCGGTGCACTTGCGGTGTGGGGTGTGCGCGAAAAAATCGTAGAGGACGGATGGCCCCGACGCGGGAGCTGCCAACAAGAACCCTCCACCGCCAAGGCTGGAGAGCACCGGTTCGGCCACGGTCGAGGCGAACAGCGCCGCCAAGGTCGCGTCAAATGCGTTGCCGCCGGATTTCAAAATTTCCGCCGCCGCGCGGGCTGTCTCGTCATCCCCCGCGGCCACGGCACCGTGTTGAGCCAAAGCGCCCCCCTCAAACCTTATTTGCGCTGGATTTGCGCTGGACCCTATCCATTGACGTCGGCGCGAGCAATACTCATGTCTAGGCGAGCCTAAGCGCAATCCTATTTCAGACATAATGTATTGGTTAAACTCATGCCCATGATACAAAAAATGCTCCCCATTGTTGCCGTGAGTTTGCTGTTGAGCGGGTGCGTCGCCCACGCCAACCCCAGCGGGCCCGCCTCTCAGGGCGGTGCCCAAGAGCCTCACGGCACCGCATGCGTGGCGGCCGGTGCGTGGTACGACCCTGCCAGTAAGCAGACCCTACCGACTGATCGGGTTATGGCCCGGATGCGCGACAAAGACATCGTTCTGTTGGGCGAGACCCATGTCATTGCGGACCATCATCGCTGGCAGGCGCAAACCATCGCCCAACTTTACGCTCAGCACCCGGATATGATCTTAGGCTTCGAAGCCTTTCCCCGCCGTGTGCAAAGCGCGCTGGACCGCTGGGTCGCGGGTGAACTCAGCGAAAAAGAATTTCTCCGGGAAAGCGATTGGGAAACGGTGTGGAAGTACGACGCCAGCCAGTACATGCCTCTGTTTCATTTCGCGCGCTTGAACCGCGTGCCCATGGTGGCGCTGAACGTGGACCGCTCCTTGGTCCGCGAAGTGTCGCAAAAAGGCTGGAAAGGGGTGCCGCAAAACCACAAACGCGGCATCGGCGATCCAGCCCCCGCCAGCCCCGGATATCTAAAGATGCTGAGCAGCGTCTACGGCAATCACGGCAACGCCGACGGCGAAGAAAACGGTGCGCCCAAAGCACCGGGCCTTCAAGACCCAATGTTTTCAAACTTCGTCGATGTACAACTGACCTGGGACCGGGCCATGGCCGAGGCCGCCGACACCGCCCTGAAGGACGCCCGCGCCGAGGGCCGCGACCCGCGTCTGGTCGCCATCATCGGGCGCGGCCATATGGATCATTTTTACGGCGTGCCCGCACAACTGAAAAGTCTGGGTCACAACCGCGTCGCGGTGTTGACGCCTTGGGACCGGCTGCGTTCATGCGCCGATCTTGTCGATGCGGACGGAACGCCCGCCGCCGATGCGGTGTTCGGCATTGCGCCGACGCCGGATACGATGCGCCCCGATAAACCCAAACTGGGCGTGCTCATCGAAGGGACCGACAAAGGGGTGCGCATCGACCGAGTGGTCGAAGGATCCATCGGCGAAGCCGCAGGCCTGAAAAAAGGCGACGTCATCGTCACGGCCGCCGGGGAAAACGTGGTGAAAAGCGGCGATCTGGTCGCCATCATCAAAGCCATGAGCCCTGGGACCTGGCTGCCGCTCAGTGTGCGCCGGGGACGCGACAGCATCGACTTGATCGCGCGTTTCCCCAACCTGGAGAACGACAAACCACACGGGGCGAAGTGATGAGGTTGCGCGGTCTGCTCGCGTTGGCCTTTATGTCACTGGCGTTCATAACTGCCACGGCCCACGCTGAAACGGCCGTCATCCACCACGCCGTCAAGGTGCGCATCGATCCCGAACGGGCGCGCGTGCAGGTCGACGACACGATTTCGCTGCAAGGTGGCGGTGCAACCACTTTCATCCTTGCCCCTGCGTTCACCGTTGGAACCGTCACAGTCGACGGCAAGCCCACCGCCATGCGCCGCGACAAGCAAGGGCTGACCGTGCGCCTTGGTGCTCAAGGTCGCCATACCGTGGCGCTCAGCTACCAAGGCGAAGGAAAGCCCCTCCTCACCCACGAGGGCGGCTTTGTCGGCGCATCTTGGCTGGCCCAGCCCGAAAGCGCGCTGGCGACGTGGAGCATTGAAGGGCAAACGCCTCGAAGCCAGAAATTCGTTGTGCCCGGCCGTTTGCTGTCCGAAACGCAAACGGAGGACGCCTACCAAGCGCGGTTTGAGAACCTCACCCCCAGCGCGCCGCCGGTGCTGATCACCGGCCCCTTTCAAATTGCTGAAAAAATGCTCGGCGACATCCGCTTGCGCACCTATTTTCATAGCGAGCTTGCCCCCCTCGCGGACGCCTACCTGGAAGACACCGCGCGCTATATTGCCTATTACGCCGATAAAATCGGCCCCTATCCCTATCACGGATTTTCCATCGTCTCCGGCCCCGCCCCGGTTGGTTGGGGACTGCCCGGCATGACGTACATGGGACGGCGCGTGCTCGCCTTACCGTTCATCCGCCACACCTCATTGCCTCATGAAATTTTGCACAATTGGTGGGGCAATGCGGTCGAGGTCGATTACGAAAGCGGCAACTGGGCCGAGGGGCTCACCACCTACCAAGCCGATCACGCCATCGCCGAGCTGCGCCAAAAAGGCGGCGGGCGGGAAAAGCGCCTGGAATGGCTGCGCAATTACGCGGCTTTGCCGACGGACCGCGATCACGCACTGACCGGGTTTCGCTCAAAAACCCACGATGCATCGCAAGTGGTGGGTTATGGCAAGACCGCGTTCGTGTTTCATATGCTGAGGACCCAACTGGGCCAAGACGTGTTCGTGCGCGCCCTCCAGCGCTTTGCCCGCGACAATTTGTGGAAAACGGCTGGCTGGTCCGATATCCAAACCGCGTTTGAAACCGAAAGCGGCCAAAACCTCACGACCTTTTTCCAAGCCTGGGTGGAACGCCCCGGCGCACCGGATTTGAACCTCACGGACGCCCACGCCGACGACAATGCGGTTCGGTTCACCCTCCGTCAAAACCAAGACGGCGCGCCTTATCCGCTGACGCTCAGCATCGAGATCGAAACGCAGAGCGGCACGGAACGCCACACCATCGTCTTGCATTCGAAATCCCGGACTTTCACCTTAAGCGCCAAGGCCCCGGCGCACGGCCTGCGCATCGACCCGGACATCGATGTCTTTCGCCGCTTGAGCCCCAGTGAAACACCGCCGATCCTGCGCGACGTCACGCTGGACGCAACCGCCCGGCTGGTGGCGCTCGGCAGTCGAAAGTTACGCGAGACGGCTCAGAATTTGGCCGACGCCCTGTTGCAAACCCACGTCCGAACGCAAGGGACCTCCGCCGCCACGATAATCGTCGTGGGTCCCACGGATGCCGTGCGCGCCCATTTGGCGCAAAACGGGCTGCCATCGACGCCTAAGCAAATCGCCGATGCGGGTGACGCCCGTGCATGGACCGCGCGCACCAAGGATGGGCGCACCAAGGATGGGCGCACCCTTTTGGCGGTCGAAGCCGACACCGTCGCGGGGCTGAGCGCCCTCACGAGGGTTCTGCCGCACTACAAGCGGCGCAGCTACGTGGTGATGGAAAACGCAAAGACCATCGACAAGGGCACATGGCCGCCGGGACCAGAGGCGTTGACAGTCCGCTTTGACTGACCCACCCTCTTGTCATGGACGCAAAACGCTCCCCAGTACAGCAAGCCCCAAAGCTCAAGCGCACGCTGGGGCTGGCCAGCCTGACGCTTTACGGTCTCGGCACCATCATCGGCGCGGGGATTTACGTTTTGGTCGGCGCGGTGGCGGGGCGATCCGGCATGAGCGCGCCTTTTGCCTTTTTGGTCGCAGGCGTGCTGGCGGCGTTTACCGGGCTCAGCTACGCCGAGCTTGGCCAACGTTTGCCAGAGGCCGCCGGCGCGGCGGCTTACGCCCGCGAAGGCTTTAAGAGCCACTGGATGGGGCGCTTGACCGGCTTCGCGACCTTGGCGGTGGCGCTGGTCGCGGCCGCCAGCGTGGCGCGCGGCGGAGCAGGATACCTGCTGACCATCATCGACGTGCCGCTGCCCGTGGCCAGTGGCGGCGTCATCATTGCGTTTACCCTGCTGGCCTGTTGGGGCGTGAAAGAAAGCGTTTACACCGCCGCCGCCATGACGGTCGTCGAGGTCGGCGGCTTGGTGGTGGTGATCGTCGTCGGCGGTCCGGCATTGAGCGATTTAGGCCTGCGATTGCCGGACATGTGGCCCGCCGATCTGGGCGCATGGCGCGGGGTCATGGGCGGCGCATTTTTGGCCTTTTTCGCCTTCGCCGGGTTCGAAAACATCGTCAACATGGCCGAGGAAACCCAGGACGTCGGGCGCACCTTGCCGCGCGCCGTGGTGCTGGCGATCGTCTCGTCGGCGGTTTTGTACATGCTGGTGATTTTGATTTCGGTGTTGGCCGTTACGCCCGAGGACCTCGCCGCGTCTCCCGCACCGCTGTGCCTGGTGGTCGATTGCGAAAAATCGACCATGGCGTTTTTCGCCCCCATTGCGCTGATCGCGACCCTCAACGGGGTGCTGATCGAAATCGTTTTGATGGCGCGGGTCGCCTATGGCATGGCGCGGCGCGGCTGGCTGCCCAAGGCCATGGCCGATGTGCATTTGGGTCGCCGCACGCCGCTCAAGGCGACGCTGGCGGTGGGCCTCATCGTCTTCACCCTGACGTCGCTGGTGGAGTTCGAAATGCTCGCCAAGGCCACCAGCGCGATGTTGCTGCTGGTGTTTTTGGTGGTCAATTTGTCACTGATCCGCTTGAAGCAGCTCGACCCTGCGCCAAATTTGGCCTTTCGCGTGCCCAACTGGGCCCCCGTGGCGGGCGCGTTCAGTTCCATCGTGTTGTTGGGTGCGGAAGTGCTGGCCTAAGCCGCCAACAACAAGGCCATCAATCCGACCACAGCGCCTGCGCCGATACCGACGGCATACAGGCCCAGCGTTACCGCGTCTTGGACCTTGTTTACAGGTTTAACGTCAACGGTGGCGGTTTCGATGTTCATCCGTCTTTTTCCTTGGCCAAGCTCAGGATTTGCAACCCCCGATTCGGGGCGTTCAGCAGGTCGCGCTTCGATACATAATCCCCTCATGGTTAACGTTCGGTTAGCGAGCTGCACTTGCTCATAGGGGCGTTTTCGGCTACTAAGCGTTCGGTCGGTTCGGTATCGTCCCGCGCGGAACGCGTCCCGGACCTTTAACGCGTGATTAAAAGCACCTGAGTTTCATGAGCGATATTACAGACAAGGCCCTGCTGCCCGCAGGCATGCAGGACGGCCTGCCCCCCGAAGCCGCCCGCGAAGCGGGTGCGGCTGCGCGCTTGGTGTCTCATTTCGACGCCTGGGGATACGGCCTTGTGAAACCGCCCTTGATGGAATTCGAGGAAAATCTGCTGTACGGCCCCGGCCTCGCCATGGCCAAGCAAACCTTTCGCGTTCAAGACCCGGTCAGCCAGCGCATGCTGGCGCTGCGTCCCGACATGACCCTTCAGGTGGCGCGCATCGCGGGCTCGCGTCTCAGCAACTCGCCACGCCCGTTGCGCCTGGCGTATTCGGGCCAGGTTGTCCGGGTCAAAGGCTCGCAACTGCGACCAGAGCGCCAGTTCGGCCAGGTCGGCGCGGAACTGATCGGCGCGTCCGGCCCCGCCGCCGACGTCGAGGTGGTGCTGATGGCCGTCGAAGCCCTGAACGCCATCGGCGCGCAAAACCTCAGCGTCGATCTTGGATTGCCCACCTTGGCGGCGATTGTGGTTCAAGACTGCACGTTCACCGCCGATCAAGCCCGCGATCTACGCACCGCGCTGAACCGCAAAGACAGCGCCGGCGTTGCCGCTCTTGGCGATGTTTTGGGCAAGCCGTCAACCACGGCCCTGCTCGCCATGCTCGACGCGGTGGGCCCGGCGGGGGCTGCGTTGAAAAAGCTCAACGTCATTGATCTCGACAGTGACGCCGCCGCGCTGCGCGCCCATTTGGCCGCCGTGGTGAACGGCATCCTCAGCGCCAACCCAAACGTCCAACTGACCATCGATCCGGTGGAAAACAGAGGCTTCGAATACCACAGCGGCGTTTCATTCGCTCTGTTTGCGCGTGGCATCACCGGCGAACTTGGCCGTGGCGGTCGCTATGAAACTGGCGGCGTGGGTGAACTGGAAAACGCCACCGGCTTTACGTTGTTCATGGACAACGTGCTGGAAGTGCTGCCTGAAACTGCCGAGCGCAAACGCGTGTACCTGCCCATGGGTACGCCTGCGGCGGATGCGCGCAAGCTGCGGTCCGAGGGCTGTCGCACCATTGCCGCACTGGGTGCGCCGCACGATCCATCAAGCGATGTCGAGGCCGAGGCCCGGCGTCTCAATTGTACGCATCTGCTGGACAACGGCGCGGTGCGTGAACTGAACTGACTTACAGGGAATGAGGGACTGAACATGGCCAACGTAGTGGTCGTCGGCTCGCAATGGGGCGACGAAGGCAAAGGTAAGATCGTCGATTGGCTGTCTGAACGCGCCAACGTGGTGGTGCGCTTTCAAGGCGGTCACAACGCAGGCCACACACTGGTCATTGAGGGTGTCACCTACAAGCTGCACATCCTGCCCTCCGGCATCGTGCGCGCAGGCACGCTGTCGATCATCGGCAACGGCGTGGTTCTCGACCCTTGGAACCTGCTGCAAGAAATCGACAATTTGCGCGGCCAAGGTGTAGAAATCACGCTCGAAAACCTCAAAGTCGCGGAAAACGCACCCCTGATCTTGCCGCTGCACGCCAACCTCGACCAAGCGCGCGAAGCGGCTTTGGGCAAGGCCAAGCTCGGCACCACCGGGCGTGGCATCGGCCCGGCTTACGAAGATAAAGTCGCCCGTCGCGCCATTCGCGCGGGCGATCTGGCGGACGCGGAATTGGTCGCCGCCAAGGTCGAAAAAATGCTGTTTCACCACAACGCCTTGCTGCGCGGCCTCGGCCAGCCGGAGCTCGACGGCGCCGAAATCGTATCGGCTTTGATGGAACTGGCGCCCAAACTGCTGCCGTTTGTGGACACCACCTGGAAAGTTCTCGACGAAGCCAAAAAATCCGGCAAACGCATTTTGTTCGAAGGCGCGCAAGGTACGATGCTGGACATCGACCACGGCACCTATCCGTTCGTCACCTCATCCAACGTGGTCGCCAGCCAAGCCGCCGCCGGGTCAGGCATGGGCGCGAACGCCATCGACTATGTTCTGGGCATCACCAAAGCCTACACCACGCGCGTCGGCGCGGGGCCGTTCCCGACCGAACTGTTCGACGATGTCGGCAAGGGCTTGGGCGAGCGCGGTCATGAGTTCGGCACCACCACCGGACGTCCGCGCCGGTGTGGATATTTCGATGCCGTGCTTGTGCGTCAGGCTGTTAAAGTCAACGGTATCAGCGGCATAGCCTTGACCAAGCTGGACGTTCTCGACGGTATGGACGAGTTGAAAGTGTGTGTCGGCTACAAGCTTGACGGTCAAGAACTCGACCACCTGCCTGCGTCCACCAAAGGCCAGGAAAACGTCGAGCCGATCTATGAGACCATGGAAGGCTGGTCGGAAAGCACCTTTGGCGCACGGTCTTGGGCCGATTTGCCCGCCACGGCGGTGAAGTACGTGCGACGCATCGAAGAACTGATCGAAGCGCCGGTGGCGCTGTTGTCCACCAGTCCCGAGCGCGACGACACCATCTTGGTGCGCGATCCGTTCGCGGACTGATCGACAACGGCTCAATCCCCCCTGAACGGCCTCGCGCGTTAACCATCTGCATGAAGCTGCACAGCAAAACTCATTGTTTTCTGGGGCTTTTGCGGTTACCCTGAGCTCTTGTATGACATGCTCGCAGAAGTCGAGCTGGAGAGCGAACATGGCGAACGCCCTGGACCAAGCCGTAGAAACGGCTGCGGCTCAAAAGGACGTGCCTGTCCCCCAAGAGGGGGAGGGGGGGGGTGTTGCGTCCCCTGTCGAAAACGACGCCGTGGGAAAAGTCGCCGCCAAGCCGCCCGGCACCCACAAAACCGCGACAAAACCGAAGCCCAAACCCACCGGCATTCCGGAACCGGATCGCGTCGAGCCCCAGCCGCCGCTCGACGCGGTGCAGTTCCCCCCCGTGGAGTTGAACGACCGGTACCTGATTTTCCCGTCGATGGCGCTCCCGGACCTAAATTCCCCACAAGCCATGGCTTATGCGGTTGAAGACCGCCGTGAGTCCGGTCGCCAATTGTTCGCTCTGATTTGCAAGCCGGGCCTGCCTGTGCGCACAAGCTTGATGAAAGAACTGAAAGCCCAAAGCATCAACGGCATGCTGCCGATGGCGGATTATGGAGCCGTGTTCTGGTCCCCTATAGACCAGACGACCGTCGCCATCGTGTTCGACCGCCCTTTGGGTGGACGCTATCTCGACGCGTTCGGCGATCGACCGCCACGGGTCAACGAATACGAATTGGGCAAGCTGATTCTCGAACCCGTATCGCAAGCCATCTCGGAACTGATGGCGATTGATTTCGCACATCGCGCGATCCGCCTCGACAATCTGTTCTATATGGACAAGGAAAAACGCGAGTTGGTGGTTGGCGAATGCCTAAGCTCGCCCCCCGGCTTCGATCAGCCCGCCATATACGAGCCCCTCGATCGCGCATACGCCATGCCGTCCGGACGCGGATACGGCATGTCATACGACGATATGTACGCCCTTGGCGTCATAGCCGTGTTTGCGCTGTTGGGCTCAAACCCCGTTGCGCGGCTGAGCGATGACGAAATGTTCGCCGCCAAAGCTGAATTCGGCTCCTACCAATGCATGTGCGGAAACGAGCGCATCCCAATGGCGTTGATAGAGCCTATACGAGGCCTACTGTCCGACGAAGAATTCGAACGCTGGAACATGGAGGCGCTGGATCAGTGGCTGAACGGCCGAAAGAAAACCCCCATGCAGCGTCGTCCCGCCACCAAACCCAAGACCGCGCTAAAGTTTGGCGGGCGCGATCATATGACCATCCGTTCGATCGCTCATGCGTTTTCCAAAAATGTACCTGAAGCGGTCAAGATTATTAAAAATGGCAAGCTCGAACAGTGGATCAACTCCAGCTTGGGCGAAACCGTTCTCGCCGACGCCATTACCGGGATCATCACCGCGTGCAAAGTACAAGAGGGCTCACCGGACGGAACGGACGATGTCCTTGTCGCGAAGGTGTGCATCCGCCTCGACCCGCATGCACCTATTCGCTACAAGAATTTTTCTTTTTTGCCCGATGGCTTCGGCGTCGCCATGGCGGTTGAATATTTGCGTAAGGGGAATTTTCAGATTCCCGGCGAGATTCTCGCCCGTGATTTGTTGAGCTTTTGGGTCTCCGTCCAAAATGCCCGCACGCCCGACCTGACCTCCCAGGAGCGCACATTCCAAACTTTGCGCAGCTTCGCCAAAATCAATGAAATGGGCTATGGAATGGAAAGGTGCCTTTACGAATTAAACCACTCCTTGCCGTGCCAAAGCACGATGCTGCGCACCACCTATGTCGATCATATCGACAATTTCATCAGTGCGCTGGATCAAGTGGCCGATCAAGCTGACGCGCGGTCTCGCCCCATGGACAAGCACATTGCCGCATTTATCGCCACACACTTCAAATACGACATCGCCCCCCATCTCAAGGCCCTCAGCGACAAGAAAGAAGAAACCTCCCTGATTGGCCTACTGAGCCTCTATGCGCTGATGCAATGGCGCATGAAAATTCCGACCTTGTACGGCCTTTCAAGCTGGCTCGGCGGCCTTTTGTCGCCCGCCATCGGCACTTACCACAGCCGCACGACCCGACGCCAGATCGAACAGGAAATTCCGGCCTTGGTCCGCCAAGGCAGCTTGCCTGAATTGTTCGATCTCATCGACAACGCCGAACGCCGCCACCTGGACACGACCGATTTCGACGAGGCCCAGATCGCTTTCGCCCACGCCGAAGCGGAAATCGAAAGCATCGCCGGTGAGGATGTCGACCAGGCCAAAGCCGCGCTGCAGGTCGGTGAAAAGGTAACCGCGATGATCGCCATTGTTCTGTCGATGATCGCCACCGCCGTCATCATTTTTGTGCAATCCATGTGAGGCGGAGCGATCAATGACAACACCACAGATGCAGCCCGCCAATCAAGAGGAACGCCGCAGACGTGGACGCTCAAATCTAACATGGTTTTTGTTGATCCTAGCGTTTCTCGCCGTGCTCGCGGGGCCGACCTTGATGGTCTTTGGCCTAGGCATGGTGCCGACGCTGGTCGCCCTGATCGTCGACCGCACCAAACAAAAAAACAACACACTGTGCGTCGGCTCCATCAACTTTATCGGTGTGTTTCCCTACATCATGAGTTTGTGGGGAGGGTTCAACGATTTCAACTCGGCGAAAATAATTATCAGCGACTTCTTCAATCTGTTGGTGATGTATTCGGCGGCCGCGTTTGGCTGGTTTCTCTTTCTCACCATGCCGTCTGTCATCAGTTCTTTTGTGACCGTTTTGCAACAACGTAAAGTCGCGCAGTTGCGCGGCGAGCAAAAAGACCTCATCGACGAGTGGGGCGCCGAAGTAGCCGCCATCGTCGAAGTGCATAAAATGGAAAAGAAGGAACAACACATGGAACACGGCATGGAAGGCCTACCCTAGTCATCAACGCCCTCGCGCCTCGCCAACCTCATAACAAAGCCGCCGCAGAACACATCTACGGCGGCTCGTTCGGTCAGCGGTCGCGATGACGCAATAAGAGAGGGAGGACCACCTTCCGTAAATTCAATTTATCATCAGAACCTGAAGGTATGCCCTAGGTCGAAATGTTCTGTTCGATCATTGTGTTCTTGACCGATTTTTGCAGTTTCTCGAAAGCCCGTACTTCGATTTGACGCACCCGCTCGCGCGAAATACCGAACGACTTTGAGAGATTTTCAAGTGTCGCCGGCGTCTCTTTCAAACGACGCTCAGTGAGAATTGTGCACTCACGCTCGGACAAGCCTTTCATCGCACCCTGCAACAAGCTGCGACGGCGGATGAGTTCCTGAAACTGCTCCAGCTGCTCTTCCTGGCTGTCGCTTTGATCTTCCAGCCAATCCTGCCATTGATCGTCACCGTCCATGCGCACGGTTGCGTTCAGCGAACTGTCCGGTCCGCCCAAACGGCGGTTCATGTTCACGACTTCCGTTTCCGAAACGCCAAGGCGTTCGGAAATCGTCGTCACATGCTCAGGGGTCAGATCGCCGTCTTCATAGGCCTGCATCTGCCCCTTGAGGCGGCGCAAATTGAAAAACAGTTTTTTCTGGGCGGCGGTGGTGCCCATTTTGACCAACGACCATGAGTGCAAGATGTATTCTTGGATCGCCGCGCGAATCCACCACATGGCGTACGTGGCAAGGCGAAAGCCGCGATCCGGGTCGAAACGCTGGACCGCCTGCATCATTCCGACGTTCCCTTCGGAAATGAGCTCGGCAAGCGGCAAACCGTAACCGCGATACCCCATGGCGATTTTCGCAACCAAACGCAAATGACTGGTGACCATCTGGTGGGCGGCGTCTTCATCGCCTTTTTTGGCCCAGTCGTTCGACAGTTGCTGTTCCGATTCCGGGGTCAGCATCGGGAATTTGCGGATTTCTTGTAAATATCGCGTAAGATTTCGTTCCGGCGATATTTCCAATTTTGGCAACGTCTTGCTCGTCGTACTCATTGCATCAATCTCCCAAATCGGTGCCCCGGAGTTTTTTTCTTCTCTGGGTGCTGAGTATACAGCCTCATGCTGGCCGTCTCAATAATACCTTAGTAGAATACTCAGGATTGATAATGTGTCAAACTTTTTCTAATTCCACCGTTATTTTGTTGATATATTGGGGCATTTCCCGCCTAAAGTGCATTTTCAGTCCGGTTTTCGGATGCATAAATCCAAGTTCAAATGCATACAGCGCCTGATGATCGAGCGCATCGACGCGCGCACGCGCATCGACACTGAGCAGGCTGCGTCTCGATCGACCACCCCCGCCGTACAGGGGATCGCCAATCAACGGATGGCCGATGGACGTCAAATGAACGCGGATTTGATGCGTGCGTCCGGTCGCCAAGCGGCATTCCACCAACGAGGCCACCGTGCCGAACACCTTGAGCACTTTATAGCGGGTCAAGGCAGACTTGCCGCCGCGGACCACAACTGCCATTTTTTTTCGGTTCTGGGGTGAGCGCCCGATGTTGCCTTCAATCTCGCCGCTGAGCGGCTTGGGCACCCCCCACACCAACGCATAATACGCCCGGTCCAAGGAGTGATCGGCAAACTGGCGGCTCAGCCCAACGTGGGCGGCGTCGTTCTTGGCCGCGATCATGAGTCCCCCCGTGCCCTTATCCAGACGATGAACGATGCCGGGCCGCGCCACACCACCAATGCCGGACAAACTCTCGCCGCAATGGGCCAACAACGCGTTGACCAACGTCCCGTCCGCATTTCCCGCCGCCGGATGAACGACAAGGCCGGGCGGTTTGTCGATCACAATCACATCGTCGTCTTCATAAACCACGTCGAGCGGAATGTCCTGAGGCACCGGTTCCGCCGCGACGGCGGGGGGCACGCAGATCATATAAACATCGCCGACACGCGCTTTTTTCTTGCCATCGATAACTGGCGCACCGTCAAGATCATCGCTAAAAACGCAGCCTTGCTCCATCAGCGCTTTGAGGCGCGCGCGCGAAAGCCCCTCTGCCTCCTCGCTCAGCAGTTTGTCCAAACGCATCCCAGCCTTGTTTTCAGGTACACGAACGGTGTATGTGGTCTCGCAGGTTATGTTTTTCATACTTGAGCAACGAAGCGGATTTGGATCATGGCGGTGGCAAAGGCTCTGGTGATTGTGATGAGTTTCCTCATCGCAGTGTTGATGGGACTGATTATCTACGGATTTTACCAGAAATCTCAAAATCCGAACTACAAGATGTTCCGCGCCGACGATACGCCGATTGCGCAAACGGACGCAACGCCCGCTCAACCCGATCTGAGGCAAGGCTTCGGGCGCGTCGCTCTCGATTTGACCGACGCGGCGCGGATTGTCTCCGCCCAAGCCACCGGCGATCGACTGGTCCTGGTCATCGCCCGCAACGGTGAGAACCCGGATCTGGTCGTCGTGATGGATATGGTTTCCGGCAAGGTTCTGGGGCGTGTCAAAACGGCCCCTTAACCCGGCATACTATACTATATAGAGTGTGGGTGATGATCCATTTCAGTGCCAGCCAACTCGAAAGCATTCGCGTCCATGCCGAACGCGCTTATCCCAATGAGTGCTGCGGCCTGCTGGTCGGCACCCGCGAGAACGACGGTGCTGTCACCGTTACCCACATTGCGCCGAGCCCGAACATCCGCATCGCAGAAGACGGCGCAGGCGGGCAAGACCGCTTTGAGATCGACCCCCAAGTGCGTTTCGATTTGATGCGCGCGCTGCAAGATACGGATGAGGACATCGTCGGCCATTACCATTCTCACCCCGATCATCCGGCCCGACCCTCCATACACGATCTCGATATGGCGTTCGAGCCGGAGTTGATCTGGTTGATCGTCTCGGTCGCGAAGGGACGAAGCGAAGATGCCCAGACCTGGCGGCTCAACCGCGACACCGCCAAGATCGTGAGCGTAGAACTGAAGATCGCCGAAAACAGTTGATCGCATACCAAAGGGGCCGTATATCTGCCCCTCACTTGGCTAGGTCCCCTTCGTCTAGAGGCCTAGGACACCGCCCTCTCACGGCGGCAACAGGGGTTCGAATCCCCTAGGGGATGCCAAGAGTATCAATGCGATTAGCCCTCTGACGACCAGGATAGGAGGCCGCTTGTGTGTTGAGACCTTTATCCGCTCAACACCAGAGGGCTGAAAGCCCCTGACCGCTAGGATAGGAGGCGGCGCGTGTGCTGGGTTAATCCGCCTGGTGCCAGGGGTTTTCTTCAATTCCCCATCGCGTGCATATCCATGAGCCTCATTGATCGTCCACATCGGTTTGCTGCTCTTTGCGCAGCCGATCCAGCACGCACGAACACAAACATCGCTCTCCCTGTAGGGCTTGGGGGATTTCCACCTCCGGATAGGATTTGCACCAGCAATCGCCATCGGGATCGCAGGTGAAAACTTTTCCACATTCCGGGCATTTAAGGTTTTCCGGCATTCGAGACCCCTTTTGGTCGTCTTGGCGGCAACGGCGCTATTTTGCGTCTTTCTTGCCCTTGGACTTCTTGTCCTTGGCTATTTTCGATTTTTTCTTTTTGGATTTTTTCTTCTTTTTAGCCGCTTTCACGACTGGAGTTTGCGTCTGTTCATCTCGCACCCTCTCTTCGACGGGTGGAGCCGATTGCAGCTCAACGACTTGAGGTTCGGCGGACAGCGCCGGAGCAACGCCCGGCATCGTCCAGTTTTTTCTCAATGTGCGCACAGCGCGTTCCGTCGCCGTTTTCCGGCCGAGCAGGCTCATTTTGCGCGGAACCGCGCCTTCGTTCGTTGGGGTTGGCTTGTCGTTCATTTCTAAATTCTATATCACCTTCACGCTTGGTCCACCTTAGGATTGATGCAGGTTGGTATGATGTTATGACGCCTGATGCCGATGCTTCAAGCTGCGGTTTCAAATACGGCGTCTTTAGATTTCCTTGCCATGTATAAATGCCTAGAATGACGCCATGCCAGAAGACCACACACCCCCTCCCAGCTTGAAGCGCACCGCACTCGTGTGGCTGTTGGTCCTGCCGGTTCTCTTTTACGGACTTTACGCGGGCGGGCGCGAGTGGCTGTCGACCAATCTTTTCGAGACTACCCGCCAGCCCCTGGCGCTCTACGTCAATGGGCTGGAGGAACTGCTCAATACATATAGAGCCCTGCCGGAAATCTATGCTTTGCATCCAACCCTTCAAGGGCTTTTGCAAACTCCACACGATCCGGCTCTGAAGCGTCAAGCAAACCTATTGCTGCAAAGCTTCAACGCCTCATCGCAAGCTTCGGACACCTACGTGCTCGACGCCAGCGGCATGACCTTGGCGGCCAGCAACTGGGACCAAGAAGTGACCTTCGTCGGGCGCAGTTTCAGCTATCGTCCCTATTTCCAAGACGCCATGACAAGCGGAAGCGGGCGGTTCTTCGCGTTAGGCACGACGTCGCTGCAACGCGGCTATTACATGTCCCAAGCCGTGACCGACGCCGACGGCAAAACCACCGGCGTGGTGGTGGTGAAGGTCAATGTCGCCGAGGCGGAAAAGGGCTGGAACGCGCCCAGTCATGAAGTCGTCGTCACCGACACGGCGGGCATTGTATTTTTATCATCGCGGCCCGAATGGCTCTACAACGCGTTGCGCGACCCCAGCCGCGAAGCTCTTGCCGAGTTGGGCCGCACGCGCCGTTACGCCGATAAAAAAATCGGCCGCCTGCCATTTAGGATCGACGCCGCCGCATCACCCTGGGCCAACACCTTCAGGCCCGCGAATGGAAATGGCCGCACATACCTGGCCACCCACCAAGACATCGCGAACGCCGGGTGGCGGGTATGGGTATTGGCGGACACATCGCCCGTGCTCAACATGGCGCTGGTTTACGCGGGCGCAATCATCTTGTTCATCGCCTTGGCCGCCATCGCCGCCATCAGCTTGATCGCGCGACGGCGCGGCCTGCTGCGCGCCCTGAGCGTACAACAACACGCGCGCCTGACGTTGGAAAACGCCGCATCCGAACTGGAGCGCCAAGTCGAAAAGCGCACCGTGGATTTAAAGCGCACGCAAAACGAATTGGTACAAGCGGGCAAGATGGCGGCGCTGGGCCAGATGTCGGTGGGCATCAACCACGAACTGAACCAGCCGCTCACCGCGATCCGCTCTTACGCCAGCAACGCAGTGAAATTGCTCGACCATCGCCGCATGGATGAAGCGCGCGAGAACATGTCGTTGATCTCGACCCTGAGCGAGCGCATGGGCGACACCATTTTGCGCCTGAAAATCTTCGCCCGTGAAAGCTCCGACGAGCGCACCCCGCAAAATTTGCAGGCCGTGATCAACGACACCCTGCGCATCGTCGGGCCGCGCTTGAAAAAAGAACGCATCACCCTCACCATCGACGTGCCAGAGAACGCCATCACCGTTCTGGTCAACGAGGTGCGGCTGGAACAGGTTCTGGTCAACCTCATCAACAACGCCATCGATGCCTTTGAAGACACCGGCGAACACAGCATCCTCTTGAGCGCCACCGCCACCGACAAGGACGCCATTGTCCAAGTGCGCGACACCGGTTCCGGCATTCCCGATAACGTCATCGCGCATCTGTTCGAACCGTTTTTCACCACCAAGGACATCGGCATAGGCCTTGGCTTGGGGCTGTCGATATCGTATGGCATCATCCAGGAATTCGGCGGTGAATTGAGTGCGCGCAATCTTGAAGACGGCGGTGCGGAATTTACCTTCAACATTCCCCTCGCTACCGATCCAACCGCCCACCCGGACACACACGGCGAAAAGGCCTAAACCTCATGCTCGACAAAACCCCGGTGATCGTGATCGACGACGAAGAGCATGTGCGCAAATCATGCGCCCAATCCTTGGACCTTGCCGGCTTTATGCCCGATACCGCAGATTGCGGCGAAGTGGCGCTGGACCAACTGTCTCGCAGCTTTCCCGGTGTCCTGGTCACCGATGTGCGCTTAAACGGCATGGACGGCATGGAGCTTCTCGCCAAGGTCAAGGAACTGGACGAAGACATCCCCGTGATTTTAATCACCGGCCACGGCGATGTCTCCATGGCGGTCGAAGCCATGCATCAGGGCGCATTCGATTTTCTGGAAAAGCCGTTCGACACGGATCGCTTCATCGATGCGGTGTCGCGCGCCGCACAGACCCGCTGGCTGGTGTTGGAAAACCGCCGCTTGTCATCCAAGCTCAATGCGCGCTCGGGTATCGACAGCGTGTTGCTCGGCCAAGCGCCGATCATGGTGCAACTGCGCGACCAAATCGCCACCATGGCCCAAACCGACGCCGACATCTTGATCATGGGCGAGACCGGATCTGGCAAGGAACTGGTGGCCCGTTGTCTTCACGATTTCGGACCACGCAAGGACAAGCACTTCGTCGCCATCAATTGCGGCGCTTTGCCCGAAACGATGATCGAAAGCGAACTGTTCGGTCACGTCGCAGGCGCGTTCACCGGCGCCGCCAAAGCCCGTGTCGGAAAATTCGAGCACGCCCAAGGCGGCACGGTGTTTTTGGACGAAATCGAAAGCATGCCGCTGGACCTTCAAGTGGGATTGTTGCGGGTTTTGCAAGAACGCACGGTGGAGCCCCTGGGTGCGAACCGCTCGATCCCTCTGGACATCCGCGTCATCGCCGCGACCAAGGTCGACCTGTTGGAAGCGTGCAATACGGGGGCGTTCCGCGAAGATCTCTATTACCGCTTGAGCGTCATGACGGCGAACATTCCGCCGCTGCGTGAACGTGTCGAGGACATCGCCAGTTTGTTTCAGCATTTCGCCGGGATCGCCGCCACCCGCCAGCGCCGCGCCAGCCCCCCGCTGGACCCCGCCATGGTCCAACAGTTGATGCAGTACCCATGGCGCGGAAATGTGCGTGAACTGCGCAACGCCGCCGAACGTTTCGTCTTGGATTTGCCGCCGATACCGGGGCTGGCATCCACCGCCAACACCGAAGCCGCGTGCGCGGAGGGCACGAGCCTGCACGACCGGGTCGAGTGCTTTGAGAAATCCCTGATCGAAGCGGAGTTGCGCAACACCCGCGGCAACGTGACGGAGACGTGCAGGAACCTCTCCATGCCGCGCAAAACGCTCTACGACAAGCTCACCAAATACGGCCTGAAACGCGACCATTTCACCACGTGAGACATCCTACTTGTGCGCAATTCCGCACACTGTAAAAATGCAACCGTGCGACAATCCACACATACGGCGTGCAATACCCTCCGTGTACAATCAAAGACATGCCATTTTTTTGCCTTATTTCAATAGATTAAAGCGCCACGCCACGCTCAACGCATAGCTGGCATGCGTTTTGAGTACTCCCGAGCACCCGCGAACCCTTTCCTCTCGGTTTGCGGCACAAATTTATAAAAGTCTATTGGGAGACACATCATGCGTATCGTCAAAACAGCCGTCGCCGCCGCACTCGCGGTGGGCCTGCTCACCAGCGTGGCCGCCAAGGCCGAAGAAATCGTCATCAAGTTCAGCCACGTCACCAACGGCACGACCCATCCAAAGGCCATTGCCGCCAATGAGTTCGCCAAGCGCGTCAATGAAGAGATGAAAGGCCGCGTGCGTGTTGAAGTGTTCCCCGGCGGTTCATTGTTCAACGACGACGATCTGCTGATCGAACTGATCAAGGGCAAGTCCGTGCAGATGGGTTCGCCTTCGCTTTCCAAGTTCGAAACCATCACCAAGAAATTCCGCGTTTTCGATCTGCCGTTCCTGATGGAAGACATTCACGCCGTGAACCGCTTCCAGCAGTCCGCAAAAGGTCAAGAGCTTCTGCATTCGATGGAAAAGAAGGGTATCCTCGGCCTGACGTTTTGGCACAACGGCATGAAACAGATGTCCGCCAACAAGCCGCTGTTGCTGCCTTCCGACGCCAAGGGCCTGAAATTCCGCGTGCAGCAATCCGACGTTTTGGTCGCACAAATGGAAGCCTTGGGCGCGACCGCGCAAAAGCTCGCCTTTAAGGAAGTTTACGGCGCACTGCAAACCGGCGTTGTCGATGCTCAGGAAAACACTTGGTCGAACATCTACTCCAAGAAGTTCTTCGAGGTTCAAGACGGCGTCACCGAAACCAATCACGGCATCTTGGATTACGCCGTAATCGTATCGCGTCGTTTCTGGGAGGGCCTGCCCAACGACATCCGCACCGATCTGGAGCGCATTTTGATGGAAGTCACCGCAGAGCGGAACAAGCTGTCCTATGAGCTCAACCAGAAGAGCCGCGCCAAAATCATCGAAAACGGCGGCGTCGTCCGCACCCTGACGGCGGATCAACGCGCCGCGTGGGTCAAGGCGATGAAGCCGGTGTGGGCGAAGTTCGAAGACGAAATCGGCGCCGATCTGATCGCCGCCGCACAAGCCAGCAACAAATAGGCCAACAACAAATAAGCAACCACCACTTTTGGGGACGACGTCGCGATGACTGCACGGATCATTCATTACCTCCACAAGGCGGAAGAAGCGTTCTTGGCTTTTCTGCTGGCCGGTATGGTCATCGTGACGTTTACCCAGGTGGTTGCGCGTTACGTGTTCAACTCAGGCGCCATTTGGGCGCTCGAGTTGACCACTTTCTTTTTTGCCTGGTTGGTTATTTTAGGCATTTCCTACGGTATCCGCGTGCACAGCCACATCGGCGTGGATGCGCTGGTCAAGCTGTTCCCACCCGCCGGGCAAAAGACCTTCGGCTTGGTCGCCGTGTTGGCGGGCATCGCCTATGCGGGCCTGTTGCTGTATGGCGCGTGGGACCATGTCATCGGCATCGTCTTTGCGTACGAAATTGAATCGGAAGACCTCAAAATTCCGCTGTGGATCCCACAAAGCGTGCTGCTGATCGGCTTTACGCTGATGATTTGGCGGTTATTGGTTTTGGGCTTTCGCATCCTCACCGGGCGCGACGTCGGCCTGACGCTTGGCGACGAAGGGCGCGACGCCATGGCGGCGTACGCCGATCACGACGACGACGTTGCCGAAAATCTGCGCCACCCCGACGACGCGCGCGAAGCCCAAAAGACGGGAGATGACAAATGACCATCGCTTTCTTGTTCATCACCCTGTTCGTTTTGCTGATGATCGGCACGCCGATCGCGATCTCTTTAGGTCTCGCGTCCTTATCGACCATCTTGTTTTTTTCCGGTGACGACCTTGGCTCCTTGGCCGCCAAGCTGTTCGGCACCATGCACCACTACACCTTGATGGCGATCCCGTTTTTCATCCTCTCGTCGGCGTTTCTGTCCACCGGCGGCGTCGCCAAGCGTTTGATCCGCTTCGCCACCAACTGCGTCGGTCATTTCCATGGCGGTTTGGCCATGGCGTCGGTATTGGCGTGCATGCTGTTCGCCGCCGTGTCCGGATCGTCCCCGGCGACCGTTGTCGCCATCGGCTCCATCGTCATTGCAGGCATGATGCGCGCGGGCTACAGCCAGGATTTCGCCGCCGGCGTGATCGCCAACGCCGGCACCTTGGGCATTTTGATCCCGCCGTCCATCGTGATGGTGGTCTACGCCGCCGCGACGGAAGTTTCGGTGGGGCGCATGTTCCTCGCAGGTGTTGTGCCCGGCCTACTGGCGGGCACCATGCTGATGGGCGCTATCTATATCGCCGCACGCGTCAAGGGCTTGCCGCGTTTGCCATTGCCTGGGCGCCAGGAATTCACCGCATCGTTCACCGATGCATTTTGGGGCTTGATGCTGATCGGCATCATCTTGGGCGGCATTTACGGCGGTGTTTTCACGCCCACAGAAGCGGCCGCCGTGGCGGCGGTTTACGCCTACATCATCGCCATCTTCGTCTACCGTGACATCGGGCCGTTAAAGAAAGGCGAGCCACGCGGATCGCTGCTCAAAACCGTGACCGGCTTGGTGACCCACAAAGACGTCGTCGAGACCATGGTCGACGGCGCACGTGTCACCATCATGCTGCTGTTCATCATCAGTAACGCCATGCTGTTCGCACACGTCCTGACCACGGAACGCATCCCCCAGGCCATCACCGAGGTGATTGTCGCAGCAGGGTTCGAACCGTGGTCGTTCCTGGTCGTCGTCAACATCTTGCTGTTGGTGGCGGGCAATTTCATGGAGCCGTCGGCAATCTTGCTGATCATGGCGCCGATCTTATTCCCCATCGCCATGGAACTGGGCATCGATCCCATTCACCTTGGCATCATCATGGTGGTGAACATGGAAATCGGCATGATCACGCCGCCGGTGGGGCTCAATCTGTTCGTCACGGCAGGCATCACCGGAATGTCGCTGATGCGCGTCGTCAAGGCGGCGTTGCCGTGGCTTATGATCTTGCTGGTGTTCTTGATCATCATCACGTACGTACCGTTCGTCTCCACCTGGCTGCCCAACATGTTGATGGGACCGGAAATCGTGCATTAAGTTTGAAGCGTATGCTTACATCCGCACAACAAACACCGATATCGGTGCGTGGCGCACCACTTTGGCGGCGGTGCTGCCCAACAGGTAATCTCCAAGTTCGGGCTTGTGGGATGCAATGATAATCGCGTCGGCCCGCCATTTTTCCGCCTCGTGCAAAATTTCGTGATAGACCCCGCCTTCGACGACGCGCTGAGAGATTTTTACATCATCGGGTACGCTATCGCTTAGAAGCTTGGTCAAGCGCTCTCGAACATTGGACAGGGGGTCCACTTTAACGCTTTGCGGCAAATAGGGCGCAACCATCGAACTGACCGGCGGCATAACGGTGATGGCGTGGAGTTCACCTTGCCAATGGCGGGTCATGTCCACCGCGGTGGCGATGACCTTGGCATTTGTGGTGGTATGGCCCAGATTGATTGGTAGCAAGATTCTGCGGTACATGATTATCCTTTCGCTGCTTTGGCCTCAATTTTGGCCCCCGTCTTGGTTTGGCGCACATTCAAGGTGAACAAAACCGCAAACAGAGCCAGGCCCGCAAGATGCACGGGCACGGTGGTGGGCCACAGCAGCAACAAACCGGCCACACCGGTGCCAATACGAGACACCAAGTTGAGGCGCGCCTCAAGATAGCCCTGCAGCGCGCCAGTCATGGCATACAGACCGGCCAAAGAAAAGACGAAAATGGTCATAACCTCGACAAAGCCGCCGCCCAACAAAGGCGTGTAGGCGAACAGCAAGGGCATCACATAAAGTCCCTTGGCGATCTTCCATGCCGACAGTCCGGTTTGCATAGGAGGCGTTTTGGCAATCGCCGCCGCCGTGAAGGCCGTCAGGCAAACCGGCGGGGTGACGTTGGAATCCTGGCTCAGCCAAAACACGATCATGTGCGCCGACAACAGCGCGAAGGTCAGCGTGTCGGCGCTCAACGCCTGTTCGCGAAACGCGCCCATCAAATCAGGCGGCACCATGGCGAGAAGACTTTGCGCGCTCTCCAGCGACATGCCCGCGCCTAGGTTCGCCGCTTGTTCGGGTGCCGCCAACATCAAAATCGCCATGGCGGACTCAGAAATGGTCCCGTCCGCAATGGCCTGTACCAACTCATTTTCGGTGATCAGGCTGAACAGGGCCGGAGCCGACAGCGTGCCCAAAACGATATACGCCGCCGTCACCGGAAGCCCCATGCCGAGCACCAGCGATGCAATGGCGATCAGCGCAACGGCGATCAGCAAGCTGTTGCCCGCCCATTGGGAAATCATTAAAGAAAAGGTGTTGCCGATGCCGGCTGTGGCGATCACGTTGACGACCAAGCCGACACTGCACAGCAGCACCGCTGTCATGATCATGTTGCGCGCGCCCAACGCCAGCGCTTCCAAAATCGCCTTTGGCCCCATTCTGTTCGGCGTCAGCCACGAGGCCGCAACGATCGCCAGGATGCTGATGCCCGCTGCGTAGGTCGGGGTGTAGCCGTAAACGAGCAAGCCAATGAGAACCGAAATCGGCAGCAAAAAGGGCAGCCCGCCGCGCTTCAAAACTTCCGAGGCTTTGACGCCGTCGTCCACCGGCTTGACGTTGCTGCGCTTGGCCTCGACCCGCACAAAAAATGCGACGGTGGCGAAATATAAAATTGCGGGCAGTATGCTGACCACGACAATGGTGGTGTAGGGAATTTGCGTATAACTGGCCATCACGAACGCACCCGCGCCCATGATCGGCGGCATCAATTGCCCGCCGGTGGAGGCTGCGGCCTCAACCCCTGCGGCGAAGCGTGGCGGAAAGCCCGCTTTTTTCATCAGCGGAATGGTGATCACGCCGGTGGACGCCGTATTGGCGACGGCGGAACCGGAAATGGTCCCCGTCAGGCCTGACGCGAACACCGCCACCAGCCCCGGCCCGCCGACCGTTTTGCCCGCCACCGCACGCGCCAGATCGATAACGAAATCGCCCGCGCCGGAACGCACCAAAAACGCACCGAACAGAATAAACATGAACACGAACGTCGATGAAATGCGCGCGATGTTGCCGAACAGCCCATCATCGCCGTAGATGCTGCGAAACAGGATCGTTTCCGGCGATAGGCCCGAGAACGAAAAAATGCCGCCGATTTCCCCACCCCACCAGCCGACATAGCTGAGTGCAATAACGATCAGAATGGGAATAACCCAGCCCGTGGTGCGACGCGTCAGTTCAATAGCCGAGAGCAATAAAATGGTGCCGAACACCCATTCGGCGGTGTTCAAACGCACCCCGCGTTCGTAAATCGCATCTTCCATCGACACCATGTAAATCGCCGAAAACGCAATTAGAAGGCCAAAGGCCGCATCGATGATAAGAACCGTGCGTCCCGCCCAGCGTTCATGGGTACGTACCGAGGGATGCAACAAAACGCAAAACAAACCGAAACCGCCGAAATGCAAGGCGTTTTGCCACAGCGTCGGCAAAATGGTGAAAATATTGAAATAAATGTGCAGCAACGAGATGGCGACGCCCAACCCCGTCATCACCAAGGCCAAAACCCCGTGATCGCGGCGAAAGCCGGTTTCGGCTTGATCGATTTCGATGTGTGTTTGCTCGCTCATAATCCCCTGCCCCTCATCAGATGATGGCGCACATCCCATCGACTGCCGCCACAACGCGTGGCGACAGTCCGTATGGGAGGTCCGTCTTCTGTCTTTATTTCGCGATCAGGCTGTCGGGAATTTCAATGCCGACTTCGCGGTAATATTTTGCCGCGCCGGGGTGCAGCGGCATGGGCAGACCGGCAATCGCCTTCTTAATGTCCATGGCCTTGGTGGCTTTGTGGATAGCGTTCAAGAACGGCAGGTTCTCATAGAACGTCTTGGTGATTTTGTAGACCGCGTCTTCGTCCACATCCGCGTTCACCGCTAAGAAGTTCGGCTGTGCGATGGTGGTGACGTCTTTGTCCAAACCGGGGTAGGTGCCCGCCTTGATGGTGTAAGGCGTCCACAGGCCCAAGTCGCCATTGGCTTGCTTGGCCTGCGCAGGGGTGAAGCCCAACAACGTCACTTTGTCGCCCATGGACGCGAAAACCTTGGTCACCGCACCGGTGGGCACGCCCGCGGGCGTGCCGATGCCGGAAACCTGACCGTTCTGCAAAGCATCGCCACTGGGACCGTAGCCGCCGTAAACCAGCTTATAATCCTTATCGATGTCGATGCCGAGATTGCCCAGCAGGGTTTTGTTGGACCCGATGGTGCCTGAGTTCTTTTTGCCCAGCGCCATAGACTCACCTTTAAGGTTTTGCAGATCGGCCGCGGTGCCGGTCTTGGCGAACTCATTGAGCACCGTGAACTGTTCAACGTTTTGCCACAGCATGGTCACGGAACGCATATTCGTTTGCGGACCGTCTGCCGCAATCGGCCCCACACCCTTCCAGGCGTAGTAGCCGTACAAGCCCTGCAAGATGGCGAATTGGACTTCGTTTTCACGCAGCAACTTGACGTTTTCGCCGGAACCTGCGGAGTTGATCGCGGACATGCCGATCTTTTGCTTCGGCTGAAGCTTGACCTTCACCAAGGTGGAAAGCGCCACGCCGACCGGATAGTAGGTGCCGCCCGTACTGGCGGTCGCCAACAGGTAATTGCGCGCTTCCGCCGCTTGAACCGAAGCCGTAACCGCGACACTGGCGCACAACGTGGCCATCGCGACAGCGCTTTTGTATTTGCCGATGAATGACATATCAGTCTCCCATAGAGTGGTTATTTTTATGATTTGGCCGCTTTTTACGACCGCTCCCACCGCTTCTCAAAGCAAGAGCCGGGCCAATGTCACATAGGCATCCAGGGGCTTGAATTCACGACTCTTTTCAAAAAAACGGCTTCAAAATAGGCGATTTTTCGCCGATTTCATCGCCCCACATAAGCGGAAATCCGCTTATGTGGCCTTGTCTGCATTTCGCACCAAGCCGTATCTCGCCATCTTTTCGTTCAACGTCCGCCGGGGGATCGACAGATCCTCCATCACGGCGGAAATATTGCCCTCATGCCTAATCAGCGCGTCCATGAGCAGTCCTTTTTCGTACAGCCGCACTTGGTCGGCCAACGATAGCTTCGCGTCCTCAACCGGCCGCATATCCGCATTGAGAATGCGCGCCAAGCGATCCTCTGCGGAAAGTGAAGACAGCACGAAGCGTTCGGCCGTGTTTTTCAGCTCACGCACGTTTCCCGACCAGTCGTGGTCCATCAATCGGGCGAGCCCCGGCCCATCAAGGACCGGGACCTCACGCCCATACGCATCGCCGGCCATGTCCGAAAACAGTTTAAACAACAGCGCAATGTCTTCGCGCCGGGCATTCAATGGCGGAACCTTGAGAGCAATCGTGGCGATGCGGTAAAACAAGTCCTTGCGCAAGCGGCCCGATTGAACTGCATCTTCCGGCGTTTCCTGTATTGCCGCGACAAGGCGAAAGGACACCGGAATTTCCGTATTGCTGCCCAGCGGCACCACCACCTGCTCTTCCAGCGCCCGCAGCAACTTGCCTTGCACATCCATCGGCGTGCTGGTCAATTCGTCCAAAAACAACGTGCCGCCGCTGGCCGCTTGCAACTTTCCTTCGCGGTGCGCTTGCGCGCCGGTAAAGGCTCCCCGGGTGTGGCCGAAAAGTTCGCTTTCCGCCATTTGCGCCGGGATGGCCGCACAATTGACGGCGATATAAGGGCCGTCCGGGTTGGGGCCGAGATCGTGCAGACACCGCGCGACGACCTCCTTACCACTGCCGGTTTGCCCGCAGATCAGGACCGACGCGTTGGTCGGCGCGAAATCGACGATTTCGCGTTTCAGGCGGCGCATCTCCGGACTGTGGCCGACCAAACGCCCGTCCAAGCCTTCCGAAGCCGCCAAGTCGCGCATCAAGTTGCGATTGTCGAGCACCAGAGATCGCTTTTCCTGCGCGCGCTGCACGACGTCGAGCAGATGGTCGGGTTCGAACGGTTTTTCGATAAAGTCGTAGGCCCCTTCACGCATGGCCTGCACCGCCAAGGCGATATCGCCGTGGCCCGTGACCAAGATCACCGGAATGTCGGGATCGAGATCTCGCACACGGCGCTGCAGTTCGATCCCGTCCATGCCCGGCATCTTGATATCGGTAACCACAATCCCCACGAACCCACGGTCGATGCATTCCAACGCCGCCGATGCTCTGGCGAAATCGTGTACGACGAAGCCTGCCAGCTCCAGCCACTGACGGGTGGCCGCGCGCATGGATTTTTCATCATCAACAATGAAAATCAGGCCCGCATCTTGATGTGCATTATCAGTCACAATTTTTCTCGCATAAGGGTAGCTTGACCACGAACACCGCGCCGCCGGACGGCGCGTTCTCCACGCGGATGTCGCCATCCAGGTCGGTTACGATACCATACGTGATCGACAGGCCCAGCCCCACGCCCTCGCCGATATCTTTGGTGGTGAAGAACGGATCGAACAGGCGCTCTTGAACAGCGTCGGAAACGCCCGCCCCGGTATCCGCGACCCGGACTTGTGCGTACGCATCGGCGCGTTCCAATGTCAACGTGACCTTTTTGTCCACCCTTTCGCGCACTGCATCAAGGGCGTTGCGCAGCAAGTTGATGAAAATTTGTTCCAAGCGCACGATGTCGGCTTTAACGATCATCGGGACATCCGGCATTTTGACCATCAGAACGGCCTTTTCCTCCAGTGCTTGGGGCATCATCATTCTTTCGACATGGGCGATGGCTTCGCGGATGTCGAGGGGGTCAAGACGTACCGGGGCCTTGCGGGCAAACGTTTTGAGCTGTCCGGTGATCACCCCCATGCGTTCGGTTAAACCTGAAATCTCACCTAGCGTTGTGTCGAGGTTGGCGGTCTTGCCCTTTTCAAGCATCAGCCGCGCGCTGGCGCTGAACGTGCGGATCGCCGCAATCGGCTGGTTGATTTCATGGGCGATGGCTGCCGACATTTTGCCCAATGCCGCCAGCTTTCCGGCCTGAACCAGCTCAGCCTGGGTTTCGCGCAATTCACTTTCAGCGGTGCGGCGTTCTTCAATTTCCAGCTCAAGTTGCCGATTGATCGCAGAGATTTTTTCGGCCTCCCGGGCGCGGCGGCGCGAAATGATTTTCTGTTCACGTTCACGCCAATACAGCAACAAGGTCGCCAGCAAAACCATTACCGCGCCGCCCAGCAAGAGCATCGCTTGACGGCGTTCCTCAATCGGTTTGACCGATGACAGATAGTGCAGCCGCCAGCCCAAATCGTTCAACGCGCGCGACACATGCATATAGCGTCGCCCGTTTATAGCGACGCTGTCCGCCCCCGCGATCACGCCATAATCGATATCCAAAGCATCCAAGCCTTGGCCGCGGTATTGCTGCTGCTCGCGAATGAGGCTCTTGGTCTGAGGCGACAACGGGGCTAATGTGCGAAAATTCCAATGTTCCTGGCTGGATAGAAAAATGACGCCGTTGCGGTCGGATACGAACACCGTTTCGCCGCCATCGCGCCAATCGTGCTGCAACGGGCTCAGATCAATCTTGACCACGGCGACGCCAGCAATGCCCCCCGCGTTGCGCACCGGGTGGGACATAAAATACCCCGGCTGCCCGGTGGTCGCACCGATGGCGAAAAAGCCGCCTTCGCGCCCTTGTATAGCGTCGTTAAAATAGGGCCGAAAGGCGTAATTTCGACCCACGAAGCTGAGTGGTTCTTGCCAATTGGACGCCGCCACCGTGGTGCCGTCACGGTCCATGACGAACAAAACGTCGGTGCCCGACTTTGCGTTGATCGCACCGAGGGCGCGGCTGGCGCTCAGGGAGATCTCCGCACCGTGGACGGAACGCGACAACAAAGCCTTCACGCTGTCATCGCGGGCGATGAGAAACGGTAGATAACTATATTTCGCCAAGGCGGCATGCAGCGTGCTTTGATAGAGGTTGAGGCGCTCTTTCGCCACCGCGCCGAGATCGTCGACCACGGCGCGGTCGGACCAGCGGCTGCCTTGCCAAGCCGCCATGACGCCCAGGGTCAGAACCGCCGCCCCGAACAACACTCTTTTCGCCGTTGAGCTCTTCGCCAAATCCACGCCCCTGAGAGCCCCGCTTTAAAGAAATACGCTCTTACTCGTTTACCAGAGGGCGCGACAACAAACCATGGATGATCGCATCCAAATCGGCACCGACGGTGAGCACGGCCTCGACCGCCAAACAGATCGGCATATCGACCAAATTGCGGCGCGCCAGTTCCGCCACCGTGTCGGCGTTGTGCACACCCTCGGCGACGGTTTTGCGCCCCGATAAAATATGCTCAAGCGTCTCGCCTTGGCCCAATCGGTAGCCGACCGAAAAGTTGCGCGACTGCATGGCGTTGCAGGTTAGCGTCAGATCGCCCAGACCCGACAACCCCATCAAGGTATGGCTGTTCGCCCCCAACACCAAACCCAGCGCGTTGATTTCCGCGAGGCCGCGGGTGATCAGCGCCGCACGGGCGTTATCGCCCAGACCCTTGCCGGTGACGATCCCGCACGCGATGGCGAGTACGTTCTTGGTCGCCCCGCCCAATTGTGCGCCGACGATATCGTCGCTGACATAGGTGCGAAAATTTGGTGACGCCAAGGCTTTGGCCAAGCGCTCGCCGACATCCGTATCGGGACACGCGACCAAGGTTGCGGCGGGCAAATCGCGCGCAATTTCGGCGGCGAACGTCGGTCCGCTCATGGTCGCAATGACAGCACCCTCACCAAGGCAATCTTCAACCACCTCGGCCATCAGCTTGCAGGTGTCTTGCTCAACCCCCTTGGAGCAGATCAAGGCCGGAACGCCCGCACGCCAATGTGCGGCGGCTTTTTCGATAACGCTGCGCAGAAACGCCGTGGGCACGGCGATCAACACGGCGGCGTTGTTGCAGACCTCCGCCAGGTCCGCCGTTGCCCGAATTTTGGGGTCGAGCGGCACGCCGCTGAGATATGTGGAGTTGGTGTGGCGAGAATTGATTTCATCGACGACCTCGGCCTCGAAAGACCAGATGGTCACGTCTCGCCCAGCGCGGCGCGCCACCGTCGCCATGGCGGTGCCGAAAGCGCCTGCACCGATAATACCGATTTTGTTCATTGCAATCCCTCCGCCGTTTTCAGCGCGCCAGGGACGTTTCAAACTTAATCCTTATCGCGCTGGACAAACACGCTCAGCAAAGCCAAGCCGCCCGAAACCGTCATCAACAATAACGATAGCGCATTCAGTTCCGGTGTCGAGCCTTCTCGCAACCGGCCATACATCGCAATGGTCAAGGGCTGGTCGGACCCCACCAGCATCAAGGTGGTGTTGAAGTTTTCGAACGACATCAAAAACGCCACAATGGCCGCGCCGACGATGGCCGGTTTCAGGTATGGGATGGTCACCGTCCAAACCGCCGTCAACCGCGACGCGCCGAGGCTCTGCGCCGCTTCTTCCAGTGCGGTGTCGAATTTGCGCAGCCGGGCGGCGATTACCAACGTGGTAATGGTGGCGATGAACGAGAACTGACCGATGATGATCAAGAACGTGCTGGGACGCAAAAATTCCAAATCGATGCCGACGGTGTTCTCCAACCAGTTGGCGATGGTGCTGGAAAAGACCAAAATCGAAATGCCGAGAATCACCCCTGGCACGACCAACGGCAGCAACATCAACATGTAGAGAAAACTCTTGAACGGAAATTCGCGCCGTTCGAACAAAAAGGCGTTGGTGGTGCCCACCGCGACTGACAACACCGTCACCCAGCAGGCAATGAAAAACGACGTCCAGATGCTTTCCAGCAAGCGCCCGTCGTGAAACAGGCCCAAGCGCGGTTCGGTGTCGTTGAAGAACCAGTCCAGCGTAAAGCCGCCCCACGGCAATGACGGAAACATGGAATCGTTGAACGCAAACACCGCGACCACCGCCAGCGGCATCACCAAGTAGACGAAGAACACCGCAACATACGCGCCATAGGTGACGCGAAAGCTTTTCGGCTGGGGGATCGAAGGGATCATGACGCGCTCCTATCCCATGGTCTCGGTAAGGGTTTGGCGGCTGAGCTTCAATCCCGACCACACGATCAACGACGACAGCCCTAACAACAGGAAGCCGAACGCTGCGCCCAGCTCCCAGTTAAACCGGGTGATGAACTGGGTGTAGATCTGCGCGGTGAACCACAAACTGTCTTTGCCGCCCAGCAACACCGGGGTCAGGTAGTTGCCCAGCGTCAACATGAACACCACGATGCAGCCCGACACGATGCCCGGCATGGCATGGGGAATGATGATCGTGCGCAACACCGAAAAGGCATTGCCGCCCAGATCGTAACCCGCTTCGACTTGCGCATCGTCCAAGCTGTCCAAGGTGGTCACCAGCGGCACCACCATGAACAGCATGGACGTGTAGACCAAGCCGACCATGATGGTGGCGTCGTTGTAGAGCATCTCCACCGGGCCATCAGCCAGACCCACCCATTGCAACAGGTTGCTGAACACGCCCGATTCGCGCAGCAAGATCATCCAGCCGAAGGTGCGCACCAACTCGCTGACCCAAAACGGCACCAGACACAACAAAAACAAGAATGCTTTCAATCGCCCGCGCAGCATCTTGGCGATGTAGTACGACACCGGAAAGCTGATCAACAGCGTCAGTGCCGTCGCCGAAATCGACATGATGGCGGTACGCGCAAAGGTGCGCCAATACAGCGGTTCGGTGAAGAACTCGGCGTAGTTGGCGAAACTGAACTCATAGGTGCGCAGGGCAACCCGCTCGCGCAGGGAAATCGCAAACATGTCGGCGTGCGGCAGAATGATCAACCCGATCAGCCATACCAGCAACGGGGCCATCAGCAAAAACAGGCTGAGTTGAGCAGCGGCTTTTAAGTTCATGCGCCGCCCTCTACATCCGCCCCATTGACGGCGGCAAACGCTTTGGCCTGGGCCATGCCCCAACCGAGATACACCTGTTGTCCGCGATTAAGCGTCGAAAACTCGCCCGTTTGCGGCAACGCCACATCCAGTTCGCCGCCGGTGGCACGGTCGCGGATCAAGGCGCGGGAATTCGCGCCGTTGAACAAGATGCTCACCAACTCGCCGTCGATGCGGTTTTCCATGGTGGAAATGCGATCCGCATCTTCGGACAACACCACCGATTCGGGGCGCACGAAGATATCGACTTCACCACCTTCTTTAAGCGACCCGTCCCCCGCAGGCGTGGCGAGCAACTGGACGCCATCGGCGGAAACGACCTTGACGCCGTCTTTGTCCGCGCGCTCGACCTTGCCGTGCCAGCGGTTGCTGTCACCGACGAAACCGGCCACGAACGCCGTGCTGGGGTGATAATAAAGCTCTTGCGGGGTGCCGATCTGTTCGAACCGTCCGGCGTTCATCACCGCGACATGGTTGGACATCACCAACGCTTCGGATTGATCGTGGGTGATGTAGACGAAGGTGGTTTCGAACTGATCTTGCATTTTTTTCAATTCGACCTTCATGTGTTCGCGCAGTTTCAAATCCAGCGCGCCCAGCGGCTCATCCAACAGCAACGCCGCCGGTTCCAACACCAAGCACCGCGCGATGGCGACGCGTTGCTTTTGCCCGCCGGACAGTTGCTTGATGGCCTTGTCGCCCGATGTTGGCAGATCGATACGGCTCAGCGCGGACTTCACCTTTTCGGCGATTTCGTGCTTGGGTAGGCCCTTGCGCACCAACCCGTAAGCGATGTTTTCCGCCACCGTCATCATCGGAAACAGCGCCAAGTGCTGAAACACCATGTTCACCGGGCGTTTGTTGGGCGGCACGTTGAGAACCGATTTTTCTTTAATGAGGATGTCGCCGGAGGTGGGATTGTCGAAGCCCGCCATCATGCGCAAAATGGTGGTCTTGCCACAGCCGCTGGGGCCCAATATGGAAAAGAAATCGCCTTGCGGCACGCCGAACGAAACGTTGTCCACGGCGGCGAAAGTGCCGTAGCGGCGCACCAGATTGCGGCATTCCAGATCGTAAGTTTCGGTGCTATTGGCTGTATCGGACATCGGTCCCCCGGGCATTGAGACGTAATATATAAAACAAAAAAATAGAGAGTGGCGCGAGGAGCTGTGAGCCCCCCGCGCCAGTCTAAAACCAAAAGCTCAGATCACTTCGCCGCTTGAACGCGGTCCATGACTTTGCCTTCCATGTCTTCCAAACCGGCGGGCACCGGCGGGTACCATTTGATGTTGTCGATGGCGGCCGCCGAGAACGTGTCTTGGTAGACTTTACGCTTGGCTTCGGTGACGTATTTGTCACCATCTTTGGCCGCCGTGAAGTTGCCAGCAGCTTCGGTGATCATGGCTGCGATTTTCGGCTGCATCACGAAGTTGATCCACTTGTAAGCGGCGTCTTCGGCCTTGGTCTTTTTCGGCAACGCAAAGGTGTCGATCCAGCCCAACGCACCCGACGTCGGGGCGATGGTTTTCACTTCAGGCTTTTCTGCGTGCACTTTCCAGCCCGAACCGTCCCACGCCATGGCGGCGACGACTTCGTTGGAACGGATCAAGTTGATCAGCGCATCACCACCCGACCAGTAAGCCTTCACGTTGGGCTTACATTCGATCAACTTGGCCTGAACCTTGTCGAGGATGTCTTGGTATTTGGCTTTGTCGTTGTATGCGGCGAACGGGTCCATCCCCATCGAGAACGCAAATGCGATCAAGGTCGGGCGTTTCATGCGATACGTCACTTTGCCTGCATATTTCGGGTTGCACAGATCCAGGTAATCTTTGATGTCACCGGCTTTGGCCGTGTTCACCGTCAAGGCACTGGTGCCCCATACGTGCGGTACACCGTAAACCTTGCCGTCGAGCGAGGTGTTTTTCTTGGTGCCTTCCAACATCGAGGTGATCATTTGACCGGCATCGATCTTAGACAGATTGATGGGTTTGTAGATGTCGTATTCCGCCTGCGCACTGGTGATGCGATCTTGCGACGGTTGAGCGAGATCGAAGCCTGCGCCGCCGGTGGCGCGCAGCTTGGAAATCATTTCTTCGTTGTTGGAGTTGGTCACCTCAACGTCGATGCCGGTCTCGGCCTTGAACATTTCAACGACTTTTTCCGGGGCATACCCACCCCAGGTGAGAAGACGCAGCGTTTCCGCTTGCGCCGAGGCGGCTGCCAGGACCAGGCCGGTGCTGACCAGAACGCCGGTGAGAAAGTGGGTTTTGGGTTTGAACATTTGGAACTCCTTCCAAAAATGGAAATATGTCATTACATGCGATACCACCCGCCTCGCTCGCATTTCGCGACACAAAACAGGTTCGGTAAACTCTGCCGGGTGTCGCCACTAGGGATGTGGACCCGACCCTTGAGAAAGTGAGTATCATTGCCGTTGGGTAAAGGCAGCCCTCTGCAGTTTCCCCTTGTCCTGCGTTCCTCCCTGACCGGCCGTAATGTACTCGACCACACACGACCGATCCACCCGCCAAATAGCGTATGTCCGGGAATTGGCATTGGCAACCGCAATGTGAAATTTGAAGGGGGGAGCTTTTGAAACCCAACAGGTTTAGAAGTGGCGACTCGATGTTCTCAAGTGCCGCATCCTCTCAGGTGAATGTTGCACTGATATGACGGCGGCGTCATTTTACCCATGCAAATGCGCGTTCGACGGCTTAAAATTTCTGGATGGTTTTAAAGACCTTTTCGTGCAGCGCAAAAGCCCCCTCCATCCTTTCGGACCAGACGCGATGTTCCGGATGGTCCCCGCCAATGGATGACAGGTCGTACTCCAACGCTTCAAGCAAAAGCGAGGCGATTTCATGCTTCTTCTCTTCACAAGCGATCTCATGGGCGGCGATGATTTTATCACTCAAGCGTCGGCTCAGCATTACGGACCTCCTGCGTCTTATCCCTATTTAAGAGTTTAGCACAGTGCTCACTTCAGTGGCGCAACCTATTTGAACGCAAATACCTGCCCGCTGACGGCTAATCCGCTCCCGTCACGCGCACCACCCTGTGGGCGCGATCAGTCGTCATCCCCTTCATCGTCGTCACCCTCATCATCATCGCCCCCATCATCGCCCCCGTCATCGCCCCCATCATCACCGGAATCATCGGAGCCGTCGTCGCCTTCGCCATCATCCCCACTGCTGGCGCCGCCGCCGCTGTCGATCGCCGTGGCCAACTCGCTCAAGGGGTTGGATATGTTCGACCCCAGCAGCGGCAGGGCGACCAGCAACGAACCTGAAATCAGGGCGATGATAACCCCATATTCGATGGCCGTGACGCCGTCGTCATTATGGTGAAAGGCTTTCAGCCCTGTCCATATCCAAGTCATCATTGGTTTTCTCCCAATGCTTCAAGGTTGACTTGCGCTTGTTTATAGCCCTGGTCCGCGGCCAACCGGTACCAACGCCGCGCCTCTTCAAGATTGATCTCGACCCCTTTGCCGAACTGATGCATCACACCGATTTTATTTTGTGCCCGTGCCGAGCCTTGAGACGCCGCTTTCAAATACCATTCCATGGCCTGGGCGTAGTCCTTATGCATGCCACGCCCCGACTGATACATGAATCCGAGGTTTTCTTGGGCCTTGGCGTCGCCCTGCTCCGCGGCTTTTCGATACCAGGAAACGGCCGCGGCATCGTCGGCTTCGGTGCCATATCCGAACTGGTACATAACGCCAAGACTGCGCTGCGCCGGCCCGTAGCCCTGCGTGGCGGCGGCCCGAAGCAAGCGAAATGCCTCCCCTTGGTTCTTATCGACCCCCTGGCCTTTACGGTAGAGACGCGCCAGCGCCGTCTGGGCGCGGGCGTAGCCGCTCTGCGCCGCCTGCCGGTACAATTCTGCCGCCCGTTTGAAATTCTGTTCGACACCGTGACCCTTGCGATAAAGATTGCCGAGGCTGTACTGAGAACGGGCGAAATTTTGGTCGGCGGCCTGTTGATACCAGCGCGCGGCACGCGCCGGGTCCTTTTTGACGCCGTGCCCGGCAAGATAGAGGTCGGCCAAATTATCTTGGGCTCGGACATCGCCTTGATCGGCCGCCGCGAGATACCAATCCTTGGCAGCCTCATAATCACGGCTCGTTCCACGGCCTTTTTCATAACGCAGCGCGACACGGCGTTGCGACACGGGGTCGCCGTTCTTGGCTTTGTCCAAAAGAGCTTTGAATTCTTGGCCGTCCTTGCCGAGGTTTTGATTGAGACCCGCTTCAACGTCTTGCCATGCCCGCAAAACCGCCGGATTGGGTTCAACAGCACGGTAATGATGATAGAGAACCTCAAACGCCTCGCGTTGTCCGGCACGCGCGGCCTTGCCCAGCCAAGTCACGGCATCCTTGTAGGACAGCGCCACCCCCTCGGCGTGCAAGTACATCAAGCCGAGCTTGTACTGCGCTTTTGGGTTGCCGCCATCCGCGGCCTTTCGATACCATGACGCTGCAAGGCTATAATTGTGCAGAACGCCCTTTCCCCGCATGTGCAGGTCGCCCATTTTCAACTGGGCGGCAACATCGCCGGAACGTGCGCTTTTCAAAAGCCCCTGAACATCAGGTTCCGCTGCACTCAGGACCACGGGCGCTTGCGGCACCGGAGTTTGCGCTTCAGCTTCAATAACGGTGACTGCGCACACGACCAATGCGACAGCGACCACCACCCCTAAGCGTGCAAAGATTGTCTTTGTGGTGTTCATACGATCCCCAAACACAATTGGCTGCAGCGTTCAAACGCCCCCTAAACCTTACAGATTTTGCGTGGCCTGAGGAAGTATATCAACCCATAATCGACATTACAAATGGCCCTGCGGCCTCCGCCACCAGGGTGAAAAGTCGAAGAGCTACCAACTGCGACACGCCCCGGAAGCGTCATAGGGCCCGCCCGGTTTATCGATCAAGGCGTGCTGCGCATCGATCTCCTTGTGAAACCGCGTCGTGACGCTTTTCACGACTTTCTTCAAAATACGTTGAGCTTGGGCTTGCCCCGTTTTCATGTTGGCGACCTGGCGCGGGTTGAAACGGGCTAGCGCCTTTTCCAGCTCGCGTTTCAGAGTTGAGGCGTATTTGCGCACCCCTTCACGATTGACGCGAACATGTTCCATTTCGTGTTTCAGCACCGTCTTGTACTGGCAACTGCCCCGCGCATATTCCCGGGGCATCTGAATGTTGAGCCGACTATGGCCGAAACGCGCTTCGACACGATATACATTCAAACAGATGCGCCCACCCTGATTGAAACCCCGATAGCGGATGTTCATGGACGTTTCGACTTCACTTTGGGTCAAGCCCAGTACCAAATTTCCACGTTTCAGCAACCCATGCGCCTTGGCTTTTGAGTTGATCTGCTTGAGGCTGGATGATGTCACCACTCTCGGTGCCGGATCGATCAGGCGCACCTCGACGCTGGCGCCGTCTTGCGCCGTGCACACGCCAGCCTGGGCGGCCGAGGAGATCGACAGCACCGGAATCAAAATTGCAAGCCCGAATGCGCGGCAAATAAATTTAACCATGACGTTTAGATAAGCATGACCGCGCAAAAAAGAAAGACCGCATCGTCGATGCGCCAAAGGACGACACCGTTCAAACGGCGTGAAGCTTCGTCACGTTGGTGGTTTTTTCCGCATACATGTTTTTGTCCGCCAGATTGACCAAGCGTTCGGCATCGTCCGCGTCCTGTGGAAAACGGGCGATGCCAACCGAGGCGTGCACGTAAATTTCACCGTTCTCCAGCTTCATCGGGCGATTGAGCCCAGACCTCAATTTATCCAAGACGCCATCCAAAGTCTGACGATCCGTCACACCCGGCAATAGGATAACGAACTCATCGCCACCCATGCGCGCCACGGTGTCGGACCTGCGGGTCTGCGCCATAAGTCGTTCCCCAACTTCAATCAGAACCTTGTCGCCGACATGATGACCGAATTCATCGTTGATGGGCTTGAACCCATCCAAGTCGATATACAGCAGCGTAAAGCCGAAATTCGAGCGGTCGCCGAGCGCCGCCAACTGATAGAGGCGATCATACATCAAGCGCCGATTGGGCAGCTTGGTCAGATGGTCGTGAAGCGCCAAATCCCGGTTGCGCCGCTCCAACGACAGCAGCAAATACACCAAAGCCCCAAAAACCAGTGCAATCAAAATCCCAATCGCACGCACGGCAAGGGGCGAATGATCCGACGCACCCCACCCCGCCACCGGCATCGCCGCCATCTGCCAATTTCCGTTCGGCAACGACACGATTTGGGTGATGACGCCTGGGGTCGCAAACAACTGCTCATCGCCTATGAACACATCTCCGTCAGCACCGAGCCCATCCTTGCCCCGAACCGCCACGTTCAAATTACCGACACGTTCCAATACGCCCGCGGCATTGAAAAGCGACGGCGTATCCATCACGATCGCCGCCAGTCCCCAATATACCGGTGGCGAGACCGGGTATGAGGTCCGGTCTTGGACGTAAATGGGGGTTCGGGCAATCAATCCCTGTCCCCCTTGAACCAAAGTCAGCGGCCCCGCGACGATGGTGTTGCCCAGATCGATGGCGCGCTTGACCGCAGGCCATTGCTTGGCGTTTTCGCGGTAGTTCAGCCCCAGCGCACGCTCGTTGCCCGCCAGCGGATAAATGAACTGAATGATGTTGTCCGGCGCCAATGCGAGGTTGCGGATATGGCGTCCCACGGTCACCATTTCCGTGGCCAGCGGCTCAAAATCGTTCCACGTGAGATTCGGGTGCGTCGCGACGTAACTGACCAGGCCACGCGTCAGATACAAGGTTGAATTGATTTCGCCTTCAAGACGGGCGCGGATCAGCGACAGTTGTTCGACCACGCCGGCGCGTTCTTGATCGATGGCTTTGTCGGTGCTGAGCGAAGCGACAAACTCCGTCACGATCAGAACGAAAACGACGACCGCAAGCGCAAGCATGATCCGCGCGCCACGACCGAAATCCTCAAGCCACCTCAGAACATTGTCTTTTGTTGTCATTTGGCCTTGCCCGTTCAACAATCACGTCCAACGTCAACTGCATTATTTACTCTAAAGCGATTATAAGGCGATGGAAATAAGCCGTTTTGCGGACAGGCCGTCACCTTGCATCGACTGTGCATTGAAGCGCGCAGGCGTCCGGTTTATGGTCTTGAGCAGATGTCACCCTATACGGACCTCAATGGATCGACTGCCAGATCCGTCACCTTGGGAGGAGCCTCATCATGCCTGTCACGCTGGTTTACATCTCCGTAAAATCGGATCGTATCGATGACTTTATCGCGGCGTCCAAGGCCAACCACGAAGCCTCTATTCAAGAGACCGGAAATCATCGCTTCGATTTTCTGCAAAACCAAACCGATCCCACGCAATTCGTATTTTACGAATGGTACGCCAGCGACGCGGACATCGCCGCGCACAAGCAAACGGATCAATACAAAATTTGGAATGAGACGGTCGAGAAAATGATGGCGGAACCCCGCCGGGGCGTGCGTCACATCGGACTGTTCCCGGAGCTGGATGCGTGACCGACACCATCGTCCCCACGCCGTTTTCCATCGCACGTTTGCCGAAAATTATTTTTGGCGCGGGTACGGTTCTTCAATTGGCGGACGAAATTCTGCATTTTGGGTCCAAGGCCCTGATTGTCACAGGGGCCAAATCGTTCGTCGAATCCCAATCCTGGGGCGAACTGCAAGGCCAATTCAACCGGGCCGATATCGCCCACACCGTTATAAAGGTGGCGGGCGAACCATCGCCTGAGCTGATTGATGAGACGGTCACCGCGCACAAAGGTGATCATTTCGATGTGGTAATCGGCATCGGCGGCGGCAGTGCGATGGACGCCGCCAAGGCCATCGCCGGACTGCTCATCCCCGCAAATTCCGTGATGGATCATCTGGAAGGCGTCGGGCCGGAGCTGCCTTACAAAGGGCCCGCCACCCCACTGATTTGCGTCCCTACCACGGCGGGCACCGGCAGCGAAGCGACCAAGAACGCTGTGCTCTCACGCCAAGGTGCGGACGGTTTTAAAAAATCGTTTCGCGACGATGCCTTGGTCGCGGCAACCGCCATCGTCGATCCCGACTTGCTGGCGACGTGCCCTAAGTCGGTGATCGCCGCCAATGGCATGGACGCGTTCACGCAACTGCTCGAAAGCCTCACCTCGACCCGCACCAACGCCATGACCGCTGCTTTGGCGTGGTCCGGACTGGAACGCTTTGCCCAGGGGTTTTGGGATATGTGGCTGCTGGCCGACGAGGATAGTCCGCGCGCCCAAGAAGCGCGCACGCACATGGCCTACGCTTCGTTGATGTCGGGCATTTGTCTGGCGCAGACCGGACTGGGTTCGGTGCACGGCTTGGCGCAACCGCTGGGCTCATTGTTTCCCATCCCCCACGGGGTGGTGTGCGGCACCTTGGTTGGCGAAGCCACCGACATCAACATCCGCGCCTTGATCGAGCGCGCGCCGGGCAGTCCAGCGCTCGCCGTCTATGCTCGCGCGGGTGCGCTTTTGCTGAGCGATAATCTGCACGGCAACGACGCGTTGGATGGTTTGGTGCGCACCCTCAGGGATTGGACCGAGCGCTTGGAATTGCCGCGTCTTGGTGAATTCGGCGTCACACAAGACGACGTTGAGCGCATCGTTGCGCGCAGCCGCGGTTCCTCCATGCAGACCAATCCGGTGGTGCTGAGCGACGCCGAAATTGGCGCATGGGTGAGACGGCGCATCTAACGGCTATGAGCCGTTTTCGAAACCGCCGGAACCGCCCTCGACCGCACCACTGACCGGTGCGGGTTCATCATCGCCCGCCAAAGTGCCGTCGAACATCAGATGCACCGGGCCTTTGACGTGAATGTCGCGTTGCGGATACGGGAAGGCGATGCTGTGTTCCGCGAACAGGTCCATGATGCGCAGATAAATTTCGCTTTTGATGTTGGACACGCCTTTTTCCGCGTCCTCAATCCATACCCTGAGCTCCAAGTTCAAGGAATTATCACCGTAGCCTTTGAGCAGGCAGCGCGGCGCCGGGTTTTTGAGAATGCGCGAAAACTCAGCCGCTGCATCCTCGGCCAGCTTAATCGCCAGCTTGACGTCGGAATCGTACGAAATGCCGATGGGCAGGCGCTGGCGCACCAGACGGTCTGAATGGGACCAGTTTTCCACCGGCGTTGAAATCAACACTTCGTTGGGAATCAGATGCTCGATGCCGTCGCGCGTGATCACGGAAACGTAACGCGCGCCGATGGAATTGATCCAGCCGTAGGTGCCGCTGATGGACACCACATCCCCGGGCTTGACGGAGCGATCCATCAACAAGATCACACCGGACAGCAGATTGCTCACCACCTTTTGCAAGCCGATACCAATACCCAAACCCAACGCGCCGGAAAACACCGCCAAGGCCGTGAGGTCGATACCGACGCTGTTGATGGCGATCAAAATTGCCAGCGTGACAAGCATCACGCGGGCCAACTTGCCGATCAGGACCTTTTGCGACGGCGTGAATTGAGCAATGCCCCTGAGCCGCTTTTCCACCAGCCGCGACGCCCAATTGGCCAGCCACAGCAGGACAATCAGCGCCACGATGCCCTTCGCCACCACCAAGAGCGACAAGCGGAAATCGCCCAGATTTATGGACAACCGATCGAGAAACGCCAAGGTCGGGTCGAGCAGCCCAACGATGTCCAGGGCCGCCACCACCCAAACGAACACCGCCACCGCCTTCGACCACCACGGATCGGCGATGAAATTGAGCATCAAGCGGATCACCACCCACGCCCTGAGCAAGCTGACCGCGATGCCGACGATGGCGCTGGGCCAGCCCAGTTGCAGGGCCGTGAACTGCGCCGTGCCCGCAAACAACAGCCACGCCAAAGGCATCAGCAAGGGCTTGAGAATCACGTTGATCTGGTGGCGATACTTATTGGCCCAGGCCCCGGCGAGGACTTTATCCAGCACCTTAACCAGCGGGCGCGCCGTCATGTTCGCCACGACATAGGTCAGAGCCACCACCGCCAGCTGGATCAAATTGGGGATCACTAGGATATGCGTGCGCACGAACAACCAAATGTCGTCCAAAATTTGGTTCAGTTGTGCAATGTCGAAGGAACCGTCCACGGCCCCACCCCCTTATGACGAATTTCAAGCTCACGAATGATCCGAGCCTAAGGCCCAAGCCCCCACATGTCCATGCGTTCGCGCACGCCGCCATCAAAACGATTTCCGTTGAGGTTGCGCGTGTTGCGTTGCACTATGCACCGCCCCCCACCCAGACACAGCTTAATCATGACCGACACATCATCCCCCGTGACATCCCCCGCGAACCCATCCGTCTTTGCAACGCCGCCCGCCGCGTTTTGGGGCGGTGCGCGTGAAGCGGCGGGAGTGCCGATGATGGTCATGGGGGCGAGCTTCGTCGGGTTCGGATCCATGATCCACGACCTCGACTGGTCGGTGTGGCATGCGCTCTATTCGACCTTGTCCACCTGGGCGCTTCCAGGGCAAATCGCCATGGCGGAAATGGCCTATACCGGCGCACCGTTGATGGCCATCGTCCTGGCGGTCGGCTTCATCAATGCCCGCCTGTTGCCGTTGGCGGTATCGTTGCTGCCCCACATGCGCCGCCCCGGCGTGGCAACGTGGAAGTACTATGGCGTCGCCATGCTGATCGCCGCGACCAGTTGGGTCGGCACCATGCGCCGTCTGCCCGATTTGCGCCAAGACCAACGGCTGCATTACCTGACCGGGTATGGCTTGGCGCTTTATCTGAGCTGCCCGTTCGCCACTGTTGTCGGCTATTACGTGGCCGGACAGGTGCCCCAGCCCATCACCTTGGCGCTGGTGTTCTTAAACCCGCTCTACTTCATGTTGCTGTTTTTGTTCGACCTGCACAACGCCGCCAAGGTTCTGTCGTTGGCGTTCGGTGCGGTGCTGGGGCCATTGCTCTATCAATTTGCACCCGACTGGAGCTTGATCGCCACCGGCCTGCTCGGCGGCACCGCAGCGTGGTGGATCGGGCGCAGTTCCTGGGTGCGCCGCGCCCAACACTCATGGTTCAAGAAGGAGGCAGGTCATGATTGAGCCGTCCTTCTATTCTCCCGTTGTGGCGATCACCCTAGCGGGGATCGCGACCTATGCATCGCGAGCCTTGGGTGCCTATCTGTCGGGCAAGGTCGGCACGCAATCGCCCGTGATCGACTGGATTACTTGCGTCACCTATGCCCTGCTGGCGGGGCTGGTGGTGCGCATGATTTGGATGCCCATCGGCGCGCTGGCCGCAACACCGGATTGGATGCGTTTCACCGCCGCTGGAACGGGATTGGCGGTCTTTGCGCTCACCCGCAAAAACGTGGGCCTGGGCGTACTCGGCGGCAGTTTGATGTTGATCGCACTGACATGGCAAACCTTCTAACACCAAAGTCCTAAGAGTCAGTTTTAAATCAGATGTTTACCGTTTTTTTAGGCCTTGCAAGCCATTGTATGGTGGTCTTCGCAAGACACTGACCAGAACGGTACAGATCAAATGGCACAAACTTTTGGCATTCTCGGCTTCGTTCTTTCGCTGTTGGCGATTTTTTTCGCCAGCGAGGTGATGCGCCGCGCTTCTCATCATCAAGTTGAACTGCAAGCCGCGCTGTTCAAGGCCATGGCCCGCATCCAGAAATTGGAAAGCAACGTCTTTCACGTCGAAAAGCTGGCCGCTGAAATTCGCCACCAACGCAAACGCCAGGCGGAAACCCTCACCGCGCTTGCAAAAAAGGGCGAGGGGCAAAAGAGCGCTCATGCCGAAGGATCGGGGGAGCGTTTTACGCCGTCGACCCATGCGCCTAAACGCAAAACCGGCTGAAGCCTAACCGCGCTTTTTCAGCACCAGCGTCAGCCAGCCATCGCGTACATAACGTCGTTTAAGTTTCAAGCCTTGAGCCAGATACGGAGCCAGCACGAAACGCTCATCACGCTCGATGAGACCGGAAAGCACCGCATAACCGCCCGGCGTCAAGCGCCGCGCCAACCCAGGTGCAAGGGCCGTCAGGGGGCGTGCAAGAATATTGGCGACAATCAGGTCGAACCGCGCCCGGCCGGGCATCGGCTTGAACCCCGCACCGACGCGAAAGTCCAACAGGTTCGCAACATCGTTGAGCAGCGCGTTTTCTCCCGCGACCCGCACGGCGGTCGGATCGATATCCGTGCCCAAAACGTTCAGCTTCCACAGCTTGGCCATGGCGATGGCCAGGATACCCGACCCGGTGCCGACATCCAGCGGCTTTTCAAAACGATGGCGGCGGCCCAAATCTTCAATCGCCTGAAGACAACCCGACGTGGTGGCGTGCGTGCCGGTGCCGAACGCCGCGCCGGGGTCGATGCGGATGGGGATGCGCCCCGCCAGCGGACGTTCGTCGATGTGGCTGGCGTAAATAAAGAAGCGCCCGGCATCGATGGGCGGAAAATCTTTCAAGTTTTCCGCCACCCAGTCGCGCGGGGCTAGCTCTTCGATATGAACGTCGGGCGCGTCCACGCCCAGACTATCGGCCATCGCCCCAAACGCATCGGCAAGCCCTTTCGGGTCGGGCGCGACGGTCGTGAAGCCTTCCATACGCTGAACGCCGCACGGCTCATCCACCGTCCAGGTCAACGAGTCCACCAACGGCTCAAGCACCTGCTCGAAGGCCGTCACGTGCCGGTCGGCAATTTCCAGGGAAATGCGCCAAATTTGCGTTTCATCCGTCATACCCAAGGTATGGAAGAGCCCAAGGGCCGCGTCAACGCACAATGCATTTTGCGCGCAATATTTTCATAACAAATTGAAAACACTCGCACATGAATTTTACCCAATATAATTAGTGGCTCATATTAAAAGTCCCTAATTTGTGCGTGGTTTTTAAATATGCTACATTACAACCAGAAGATTAAAGATGGGACAGAGATACTCTTACGTTGAGTGCGTTATGCATGAGCACTTAGCAATGACCTAAAAGGCCATATGGAGGACCTCGGGGGGTACCAAGAGCGGCAAAATAGGAGAAAAGTGATGACGGATATGACACAAAAGTACGGCTTGGCCATGCTCGGAGGTCTGTTGATGATCGCTTTTATTGCGGCCATGTTTCTGTAAAGTCTATGCCTAGCGACGGTAGGCACAACTGACTTCAAGACGCCGTTGACCTCAAGGCGCGGGCTTCGGCCCGCGTTTTTTTATGGGCGTTCTATGTGTCTGCTCACACTTTTTCGACAAAGCTGGCCATGACTTTTTTCAGCCCGGCCTTCTCGAATTGGATGTCGAGCTTATCGCCGTCCACCGATTTGATCGCGCCGTAGCCGAATTTTTGGTGAAAGATGCGCTGCCCGACGCCCAAGCCGTCCGCCGTCATGCGCGCGGGCGCGAACACCAAATCGTCTTCGCGCTTGCGATTTTGCGCCCGTTTCCAGCCCGCGCCATAGCCCTGTGACGTGCCCGACCCGGAACTGTACGACGACTGATCCTCGTCAAAGCCACCGCGACTTAGACCGAGATCCCCCGCGCGTTCGATATGATCGGACGGCAACTCATCGACAAAGCGCGACGGCAGGGACGACTGCCACTGGCCGTAAATGCGCCGGTTGGCGGCAAAGCTCACATTGGCCCGTTGGCGCGCGCGGGTGATGCCGACATAAGCCAAGCGACGCTCTTCTTCCAAGCCTTGTGTCCCGGTTTCGTCCAGCGCACGCTGGTGGGGGAACAGCCCCTCTTCCCAGCCAGGCAAGAACACCGTGTCGAATTCCAAGCCTTTCGCGCCGTGCAAGGTCATCACGGTGACCTTGTCGGCACCTTTGTTGTCTTCGTTTTCCATCACCAGCGAAACGTGCTCCAAGAAACTGGTCATGGTGTCGAACTCGCTGAGGCCAACCACCAGTTCCTTAAGGTTTTCGATACGTCCCGGCGCGTCGATGGATTTATCGAGCTTCCACATCTCGGTATAACCGGCCTCGTCCAACACGATGTCCATCAACTCGGCGGGGCTGTGGTTCTGCGCCTCGACCCGCCAGCGATCGAACGCGGTCATCAGATCGGTGAAGATTTTTTTTGGCCTGGCCTTAAGCTCATCGGTGGTGAGCAGTTCGCGGATCGCCACGGTCAGCGAAATGCCGCGCGCGCGGGCATGCATGTGCACCGTCTGCATGGTCGCTTGGCCGAGGCCGCGCTTGGGCAGATTGACGATGCGCTGAAACGCCAGATCGTCGTCGGGCTGAGCGATCACGCGCAGGTACGCCACTGCGTCGCGAATTTCTTGGCGTTCGTAAAAGCGCAAGCCGCCGATCACTTGGTAAGGAATGCCCAGCGTGATCAGACGTTCTTCAAACTCACGCGTTTGTGCCGAGGTGCGCACCAAAATCGCCATGGTGGTCAAGCGATCACCGTGGCGTTGGCGGGCTTCGATCTCATCACCGACCCAGCGCGCTTCTTCGGTGGAATCCCACACACCGTGCACGCGGACCTTTTCGCCTTCGTTCAAGTCGGTCCACAGGGTTTTGCCCAGGCGTCCTTCGTTGTTGGCGATCAAGCCCGACGCCGCACCCAGAATATGCGGGGTGGATCGGTAGTTGCGTTCCAAGCGCACCACTTTGGCGTCGGCGAAATCTTTCTCAAAACGCAAGATATTGCCGACCTCGGCCCCGCGCCATGAATAAATCGATTGATCGTCGTCGCCCACGCAGCAAATGTTTTGATGACCCATCGCCAACAGCCGCAGCCACAAATATTGCGCCACGTTGGTGTCTTGGTATTCATCGACCAGGATGTAGCGAAAGCGGCCTTGGTAATATTTCAAGGTTTCCGGCTGGGTCTGAAACAGATCGACGCACAGCATCAACAGATCGCCGAAATCCGCCGCATTGAGGCGTTTGAGCTGCTGTTGATAATCTTTATAAACCGCGATGGCATTGCCGTCCAAAGCGTCTCCGGCCTCGGAGCTCGACACCTTGTCCGGCATCAAGGCGCGATCTTTCCAGCGTTGAATGACAGTGGAAAAGGTCCGCGGCGGAAAGCGTTTGGGATCGATGTCGCGGGCATCCAAAATCTGCTTGAGCAGACGGATTTGGTCGTCGGTGTCTAAAATGGTGAAGTTGGACTTCAAGCCCACCGCTTCGGCGTGACGGCGCAAGATGCGCGCGGCCAAGGCATGAAACGTGCCCACCCACCAGCCTTCGACCGGGGTGCCCAACATGGTGCCGACGCGTTCTTGCATTTCACGCGCGGCCTTATTGGTAAACGTCACGGCCAGCATTTCGCCGGGACGCGCACGCCCTTGCAACAAGATGTGCGCAAGGCGCGTGGTCAGCACGCGGGTTTTGCCGGTGCCTGCACCCGCCAACACCAACACCGGACCGTCCATGGCTTCGACCGCTTCACGCTGACTTTCGTTGAGCGTGTCGAGATAAGGTGCGGGACGCGTCTGCGTTGGTGCAGACTCGTCCGCCGGGTCCATCAATTCAAAAGGATCGTTCATCAGCGATATATAGCACGAGCATGCGCCGCGAAAAGAGACGAAACGTGTCGCCTGTATCCGGTCGCCCGTATCTCCTAAACGTCGCGTTCTTCGTGGCGGCTTTGCAGCAGGGCGCGGTTGTAGGCGGCCATGACGTGCTTTTCGTCCACCGCGCCCAAGAATTTGCGATTGTCAAGATCATCCACCACCGCGATCAGGTGTTCGCCGGAGCCGCGTATTATTTTCAGCGCCTCTTCCAAATGATCGTCACAGCGAAGCATCGGCGGTTTGCGCCGCGCCACATCGGCGGCGTTGATCAGCAGGTCCATGGCGGGATCGAACGCCGTCTCGCTCAAATCCGCCAGCGTGATGGTGCCCACCAAGCACTCCTCCTCGTCAACGACGAACAGCTCGCCCAATTTGCTGTCTTGCAAACATACCCGCAATTGCGACAAGGGCATTTCGGGGCTCACCAACTCGCCGCTTTCTTCCATCACATCGCACACCCGGCTGGCGCGCAACAAGGCGCTTTCGAAACCGCCCTTCAAGTCCAGGCCGCGCCGTTCCAGTTGCAATTGGAAAAAGCTGTTCTTGGAAATTTGCCGCGTAATGCCGGTGGACACCACCACCGCCAGCATCAGCCCCATGGTCAGTTCGTAATCGCCGGTCAGTTCAAAGACAATCAACGTGGTCGAAATCGGCGCGCCCAAGGTCGCTGCGGCCACCGCGCCCATGCCGATCAGGGTGTAGCCGCCGGCACCGGTCTGCAAGGCGGGAAAAAGTCCCGTGACGGCGATGCCGAAAGCGCCGCCCAACATCGCGCCGACCACCAGCGACGGGGAAAAAATGCCGCCGCCGAAACCGAAGCCGAGGCTCAGCGCCGTCGCAGCAATCTTGCCCACCAAGACCGCCAGCAAAAGCCACAGCGCAACGTTACCGCTCAACGCATCGTCCGTGATGCCGTAGCCGACCCCCATAACCTGAGGTAGGGCCAAGGCGATCACGCCAACGAAAAACCCGCCGATGGCTGGCCGTATCCACGCTGGGCCCGGCAGTTTCTCAGATATGTCTTGGGCCGCGAAAATGGTCCGCAAAAATATGCTCGTCACCAGTCCCGCCAGCACGCCGAGCAAGATGAACGCGGGAAATTCCAGATAGGATGTGATCTCATGCGGTGGCAGCACGAATGCCGGATAATCGCCGAAATAAGCCCTGGACACCGCCGTGCCGGTCACCGACGCGATCACCACCGGCGCAAAAGCTTTGAGCGCGTAGTGCCCGATCACCACTTCGTTGGCGAACAGCGCACCCGCGATCGGCGCATTGAACGAACCGGCCACCGCCGCCGCCACACCGCAGCCTAAAAGCGTACGCGACAGCGACCGGCTGAGATGCAGATGCTTGGCGATCCATCCCGCCAGCGATGCGCCCAGGTGCACCGCTGGCCCCTCGCGCCCGACCGACGCGCCACAACCGATCGACAGCGCATTGACCAACGCCGCGCGCAAGCCGGTGGACACCGACATACGCCCGCCTTTCAGCGCGCTTGCCTCGATCACATCGGCGACGCCTTGTCCGCGTCCGCCGGGCATGGCGTAGCGGACCAAAAGCCCAACGGCCAAGCCCCCCATCGTCGGCACCGCCAAAATCTGCCACCACGGCAATTGGGCGATGATGTCATACAAGCGTTCGCCCGGCGCGCCGTAAAAATGCAACTGAAAAAACGAAATGCCTTCACGTAGCGCGACCACCATGGCCCCGCCCACCAGGCCGATAAACAGTGACAGCAACGCCAAAATCAGTTGGTCGTTGTGCAGAATTTTACGCGTGCTCTGAAAAAGACGTGTCGATGAAAACGGCGGGCGCAGCATGCGAATAATCCAATTGCGCGAAAAACAACCCCGCGCGGCAAGAAACAGGCGATCAATTCATTGATAATAAAAGAGAAACGCCGCCAGCGCTAGAGAAACACAAAAAAAACTCAGTTGAAACTCAACTCACCGCTTTTCACATCCGTTTGGCTGACCACTTGATTGCGGCCATTGCCTTTGGCCTTGTACAAGGCTTGATCGGCGCGCTTGATCAGATCGCCCAGCGGCTCGCCGAATTCAAATGTCGATGCGCCGATCGACACCGTGATGCGGCCGAGATTCTGGTCGGTGGCGCGGTTCACCAATTTTTTGGTGGAGATGCGCTCGCGAATATGTTCGGCGACATGCATCGCCCCCTCAAGATCGGTGGACGGCAAAATCACGGAAAATTCCTCTCCGCCGTAACGCGCGGGAATGTCTTCGCCCTTAACCGCCTTGGTCATCGTGGTTGCCAGAAGTTTCAACACCTCGTCGCCCGTTTGGTGGCCGTAGGTGTCGTTGAATTTTTTGAAGTGATCGATATCGATCATCAACAGGCTCAAATTCTCACCCGCTTCCATGGCGTCGCGCGCATGGCGGCGCAGTTCCATGTCGAACAATTTGCGGTTGGCGATGCCGGTCAGCGCATCGGTCAGGGCTTCGCGGCGCATATCCTCAAGATCTTCACGCAACTGACCGATTTCACTTGTCGATTCAGCCAGTTGCGATTCCAGCGTCTGGTTGATTTCTTCCATTTTCCGCGTGTCGGTGATGACCTTGGTCACGGCGACCTTCAAGCCTTCGACATCCTTGGCGCCCAAGATATCGCCCTCGGCCGAAGCCAAGGACTTCCCGAACTCGGCGGCGCCATCACCGGCGTCACCGACGTAGCCGAGGATATGGTGCAACTCTTCCTCGATGCGTGTGGTGGTTTCGTGCAAGACCGTATCTTGCTCTTCGGTGGTGAAGAATTTGGTGAAGAGGTCTGCGTTCACCGCATCGCTAAAGTCTTGATTGTTGTCGATCAAGATCGCGATCATCCGCGACAGATCAGGCTCCCGTCCCGAAACATGCGTGTACCAGACCAGAAAATTATTGGGCGAGGCGGGCACGCTGTACTCCACCATGCGCTCCAACGCTTGCCTTGCAAAATCGAGTGCTTGCTCGAATGAATCGTGCACAGTCGTACTGTTCCCAAGTTTAGCGCCCGCCCCCCTATTACTTTCGGATGATAACCCGATCTCCAAAAAGGCCAAGTGAGAAATGTAAAATAACCCGAAAATTAGGGCACTTTTTCGCCGAAATCGCCCCCTCGACACTGGCATGGCGCTTTGAGAGCGTGTACAAGGCGTATCGAGCGCGCCGAGGGCGCGGATTCTCATCAGGTTTGGGGACCATCCGGCACCACCATGACAACACACCCTGAAACCGGCCAACCGTTCGAAATCGCCGTCGTCGTGCCCGTGCACAACGAAAGCGAAAACATCCGCCCGCTGATCGAGGAAATCTCAGCAGCGCTCGACGGCGTCGCCGATTACGAGATCGTCTACGTCAACGATGGCTCCACCGACGACACCGCCGCCAAACTCGATGAGATGGCCGCCGAACAGCCCCGCCTGAGCATCTACAAGCACGAAACCGCTTGCGGCCAAAGCGCGGCGGTCGCCACCGGCGTAAAGTACGCCCATGCAACCTATATCGCGACACTCGACGGCGACGGCCAGAACGATCCCGCCGACATCCCCGCCTTGTTCGCGCGTCTCAAAGAAGCCTCCAATCCCGATTTTCTGTTGGTGGCGGGCTGGCGCGCCAAACGCAAGGACACAGAGTGGAAGCGCTTTCAATCCAAGCTCGCCAATGGGGTGCGGCAAAAGCTTTTGGGCGACAACACGCCGGACACAGGATGCGGGCTGAAGGTCTTCACCCGCCGGGCGTTCCTCGACATGCCGCGCTTCGATCACATGCACCGCTATCTGCCCGCCCTAATGATCCGGCGCGGCGGCGAAGTCGTATCGGTCGAAGTCAACCATCGTCACCGCGAACGCGGCATTTCCAAGTACGGTATGTGGGACCGCCTGTCGGTTGCGGTGCGCGATGTGCTCGGCGTGATGTGGCTCACGGCGCGCGGCTCCAAGCCGAAAGTCGGCTCCGTACGTGAAGCAAAGCCCGATTGAGGATGAGCAGCCCCATGAATCCCGGTCTGATGTTACGCGGTATTGCCGTTATGGCGACGCTGGTCGGGGCTTTATATTTCTGGCAAGCGGCCGATCTGGGCAGCGTGCTGAGCAACGACTGGATCGACACCCACATCAAAGGCCATGGCCTGAACGGCGAGCTGCTGTTCTTAGGCCTGATCGCGCTGGCGACCGGCGTCGGGCTGCCGCGCCAAGTGGTCAGCGGCCTCGCCGGATATGCATTCGGCCTGACGCTGGGCACGGCATTGGCGCTTTTGGGCACCGTTTTAGGCTGCATTGGGTCTTTTTATTATGCCCGCCTGTTGGCGCGCGCCCCGTTGCAAAAGAAATTTTCGGGCCGGGTGCGTCGCCTTGATGACTTTTTGCACGACCACACCTTTTCCATGTCGCTGCTGATCCGCATGTTGCCGGTGGGCAGCAACGTGGCGACCAATCTTGCCGCGGGCGTTTCCAGCATCCGCGCCGTGCCGTTTTTCACCGGCTCGACCCTGGGGTATTTCCCGCAAACGCTCATCTTCGCGCTGCTTGGCAGTGGCGTCGCCGTCGACCCGGGTTTGCGCATCACCTTGAGCGTGGTCTTGTTCGTGGCGTCCGGGCTTTTGGGTGTTTATCTTTACCGCCGCTTCCGCCATGGTAAATCGCTGGACAAAACCATCGACGAAGAACTTGGCGCGGCAGAAAACGACCAGCTAGGCCAATAAGGAAACAGCGTACCGTGAACGCCTCCTCGACAAAATCAGATACCGTATTGATTGCGCTGATTTGGTGCGCGCTGCTCGCCGCCGCGCTGTTCTTGCGCCCGTTGCTGCCGATTGACGAAACCCGCTACATCACCGTCGCGTGGGAGATGTGGCAAAACGGCGACTTTTGGGTGCCGACGCTCAACGGCGAGCTCTACAGCCACAAGCCGCCTTTGTATTTCTGGTTCATGAACTTGGGCTGGGCGCTGTTCGGCGTTTCCGAAATCTGGGCGCGTCTGGTTGCGCCGTTGTTCGGCTTGGGCACGTTGTTCCTCACCGCCAAACTGGCCCGCGAGTTGTGGCCTCAAGTCGCCCAAGAAATCCGCGACGCGCGCGCCGTGATGGCGCCGATGATGATGCTCACCGGGCTGTATTGGACGGTGTTTTCCACCATGACCATGTTCGACATGATCGTGACTTTTGCCGCGGTGACGGCCATTTTGGGCTACGTCAAGGCGTGGAAGGGCTTCGCGACCGGTGAAGGTTTTTGGGTTGGCGTCATCTTGGCGGGCTTAGGTTTGGGGCTTGGCGGTTTGGCCAAGGGTCCGGCAATTTTGGTGCACACCCTGCCTGTTGCGCTGTCTGCCCCGCTGTGGGGTCCTATGACTGTGCATGGCCGGGGGGCGTCGGGATGGGGCAAATGGTACGGCGGCGTCTTCATTTCCGTCCTGGTGGGCGTCGGCGTAACACTGGCGTGGGCAATTCCGGCTGCCCTTATCGGCGGCGAGGAATACCGCAACGCCATTTTCATCAAGCAAAGCGCCGACCGCATGGTCAAATCCTTCGCCCATCGCCGTCCATTTTACTGGTTCTTTTGGGTGGTGCCCTTGATGCTGCTGCCATGGACCCTGTGGCCGCGGCTATGGCGTGGCGTCGGCGCGCGTGCGGCGTGGAAAGAAGGCCGCGGCCTGCGCGCGGCGTCCCAAGACGGCAGCGTGCGCATGCTGTTGATCTGGATCGGCGCGGCGTTTGTGATTTTTTCCGCCATCAGTGGCAAACAACCCCACTACCTATTGCCGATTTTCCCGGCCTTGGCCTTGTTCGCCGCGTATCTGCTCAGCCACGAAACAACCGCGTGCAAGGGCCACCGCGTGCCGGTGCTGTTCCTCGGTTCCCTCGCCCTGATCTTGCTGGTGGGCCTTTTGGCGCAAGACGCGATTTCACCGTTGCTGAAAAAACCGCTGCCTGAGTGGGTGCACGCGGTGGAGCCGCTGTGGCTGATCCCCGTCGTGATCTTGTCGTTCGCCGCCGCGTTTACGAAAACCAACGGTCCACGCGCCGAGGTCCGCCTGATCGCAGCCGTGGCCGCCAGCGTCATCGTCATGGTGCACATGAGCGCGGCCCCGGCCTTTTCCCTGGCGTACGACTTGGAACCCGCCGCAAAGCGTGTCAAGGCGTGGCAGGATCAAGGCCGCCCGGTGGCCTATATCGGTAAATATCATGGTGAATTCCAGTTCCTGGGCCGTCTGACCCAACCGGTCGCAACCCTGCAGAAAATCGAGGACGGCAAAGTCTGGGCGAAGGCAAACCCAACCGGAGTGCTGGTCGCGACTTTGAACAAAAGCGATCTCGCGCTTTTGCCCGCACCGATTTCGGTTCAGCCGTACCGTGGCAAGGTGCTGGTGGCCTGGGACGCTGCGAATTTTTAAGCTGCACTGTCGTCGTTGCTACGATCACAGCCCACAAATCGCAGCGGTGCGATGCGCCTATATTTACGCTTTCATAACCTCAATGCGCTTCTCTTGGTTGCTTTTATGCAATATAATTCACCTTTAGGGCGCATCGTTATTTGCTCACAAAAGGTGTGAGCTATGCCCATCACAACGTACCATGGGGAGGCGCATCATGAAAAAGATCAAACTTTCAAAAATTCCAAGCAACCCAACGTTCAAATCGGACCAAACCCATATCTCAATTGTGTTCGTCCGCATAAGCCCGGAATGGTATGCACTCCCGACGGAAAAGCGCTTGAAGATGACCATGAGTCATATTGAGCAAATGTCACCTCATCTCAAGCGCGTGGCCAGAACGGCGATTTCCTCGACCGGCTCCAGCAAATACGATCATATCGAGATTTTGGAAGCCGAGTCCATGGAACCCATCACCAGAGCGCTTAGGGACTTCAAGGCCGGGGCCAAAGCCAAGTACATGGATATCGTCGATGTCGTAAGTGGCGTCAAAGGGATCCGTGAGCTTGTCGAAATGAAGTGACCTAAAATTTCTGTCTGAGGAGGGCATGCAATGGCTGTTGCATGCCCTCTCTGATATGGAATTCAACTGTTTTTGAATGCCCCATAGGTCATACCGCCCCAAATTCGATCCCAATCGGGCCAAATTGGCCGAAAATCGCCCTCTTTATAAATAATTTCCACGCCCCGGTTGACAGGTCGCGTCTGGCCCCGTACATCCCTAGCACTCGGTTTGGGGGAGTGCTAACAACCGTGACCGCCCCCTCGACCTTTTTATTTCTCAAGAATTTCTGGAGGTAACAGAAATGAAGTTCAGGCCTCTCCACGATCGCGTGCTGGTTCGCCGCGTCGAGACCGAAGCAAAAACCGCTGGCGGCATCATCATTCCCGAAACCGCACAGGAAAAGCCCTCCGAGGGCGTGATCGTCGCCGCCGGCACCGGCGCGCGTCGTGACGACGGCACCGTTGTGCCCCTCGAGCTCAAGGCCGGCGACGCCGTGCTGTTCGGCAAATGGGGCGGCACCGAAGTGAAGATCGACGGCGAAGATCTGCTCATCATGAAAGAGAGCGATATCCTCGGCGTGATCGAAGGTGCTGCAAAAGGTAAAAAGAAGTAAGCCGCCACGGGATATCCCAGGCCACTTCTTAACCTCCCCAAACATTGCTTTAAGCCAAACCAGACGTAAGGAAATTTACCATGGCTGCTAAAGACGTAAAATTTGGCACAGATGCGCGTCAGCGCATGCTCGCCGGCGTCGACACGCTGGCGAACGCCGTTAAAGTGACCCTCGGCCCCAAAGGCCGCAACGTGGTCCTCGACAAATCGTTCGGCGCACCGCGCATCACCAAGGACGGTGTCTCCGTCGCCAAGGAAATCGAACTGTCCGACAAGTTCGAAAACATGGGCGCGCAGATGGTCAAGGAAGTCGCATCGCGCACCAATGACGAAGCGGGCGACGGCACCACCACCGCAACCGTTTTGGCGCAATCCATCGTGCGCGAAGGCTGCAAGGCCGTTGCCGCGGGCATGAACCCGATGGACCTCAAGCGCGGCATCGATATCGCCGTGGATGCGGTCATCAAGGACGTGCAGAAACGCTCCAAAAAGGTCAAGACCTCCGCTGAAGTCGCTCAGGTCGGCACCATTTCCGCCAACGGCGAAGTTGAAATCGGCGACATGATCGCTCAGGCGATGGAGCGCGTCGGCAACGAAGGCGTCATCACGGTCGAAGAAGCCAAGGGCCTCAGCACCGAACTCGACGTCGTCGAAGGCATGCAGTTCGATCGCGGTTACACCTCGCCGTATTTTGTCACCAACGCCGACAAAATGACCTGCGAAATGGAAAACCCGTTCATCCTAATCCACGAAACCAAGCTGACCAGCCTGCAAGCGATGCTGCCGGTGCTCGAAGCCGTTGTTCAGTCCAGCCGTCCGCTGCTGATCATCGCCGAGGACATCGAAGGCGAAGCGCTCGCCACCTTGGTGGTCAATAAGCTGCGCGGCGGCCTGAAGGTTGCCGCGGTCAAAGCTCCGGGCTTCGGCGAACGCCGCAAGGCCATGATGGAAGACATCGCCATCTTGACCAACGGCCAAGTGATTTCCGAAGACCTCGGGATCAAGTTGGAAAACGTCACCTTGGACATGCTCGGCACGTGTAAGCGCGTCAACATCACCAAGGAAGAAACCACCATCGTCGACGGCGCCGGTGCAAAGAAAGCCATCCAGGCACGCTGCAACCAGATCCGCGCCCAGGTCGAAGAGACCTCTTCGGACTACGACAAGGAAAAGCTGCAAGAACGTCTGGCCAAATTGGCTGGCGGCGTTGCCGTGATCCACGTTGGCGGCGGTTCCGAAATCGAAGTCAAAGAACGCAAGGATCGCGTCGACGACGCGCTGCACGCAACCCGCGCAGCCGTTGAAGAAGGCATCGTCCCGGGTGGCGGCACGGCTCTGCTGTACGCAAGCAAGGCTCTCGCCAAGCTCGAAGGCGACAACTCCGACCAAAGTGTCGGCATTGATATCGTTCGCCGCGCCATTCAGACCCCGGTGCGTCAGATTGCCGAAAACGCGGGTGCCGATGGCGCCGTGATCGCCGGCAAACTGGTGGAATCAAAAGACACGTTGTGGGGCTACAACGCCCAAACCGGCGTCTTCGAAAACCTGGTCAAAGCCGGCATCATCGATCCGACCAAGGTCGTGCGCACCGCGTTGCAAGATGCTGCGTCCGTGGCCGGTCTGCTGATCACCACCGAAGCCATGATCGCCGACAAGCCGGAACCGGCCGGTGCGGCGCCCGCTGGCGGCATGCCCGGCGGCGACATGGGCGGCATGGGCGGCATGGGTGGCATGGGCGGCATGGGCTTCTAAGGAAGACCGGCCCGACCAAACCACCCGAGCCGCCAAGCTTTACGCTCAAGGCCCGAACGAAAGCCTCGCACTTAAGGTGCGGGGCTTTTTCGTTGTAAAAAGTCGCAATCGGACACATGTCTCTACTGTATAATATTGTATGTAGCGTAGGCCCCGTAGGCACAAAGTTTCCATTCGATGACAGACATCATTCTTGAATCCGTTCGCGCCATTGTTTTGTTGATAATCGTGATTTTTCTACACAAATCCGGTAGCGGCAGATTTCATCAATTTCGCAAGGGCTGGAGCTTGATCATCTTCGGATTCTGGCTCTTGCTGCTCGGCAGCGTTTTGGATATCAGCGACAATTTTGAAGCCCTCAACCCACTCATAATCGTCGGCGATACGGAAGTTGAAGCCTTCTTGGAGAAATTTGTCGGGTTCTTGGGTGGATTTGTCTTTCTCGCCATTGGCTTGGTGTTGTGGGTTCCAGGCGTTCAAAACATGTCCGACCTTGTCGAAGCCCGCACTCGTGATTTACAAGAAACCAACCGAAAGCTTGTCGACGAAATTGCGGAACGAAGCCGCGCACAAAAGGCCAAACAAGAGTTCACGGCAACCGTGAGCCATGAACTGCGGACACCGCTCACCTCGATCAAAGGCGCGTTGAACCTTATCCGATCCGGAACCATCAGTCCCGTTCCAGACGAAATCCAAACCATGTTGAAAATGGCCTGTAAAAACAGTGATCGGCTGGAGCGGTTGATCAACGATCTCTTGGACACGGAAAAAATCGAAGCCGAACGGATGGGCTTTTACATGGAAGCGATAGATGTCACGCTGTTGGCCGAGGAAGCACTTGAAATCAATCGTGGATATGCCACCAATCACGAGGTGACATTCGTCAAAGGGATCATGCAAACCGGGTCCTGTGTCGCAGGCGACAGAGACCGCTTGATCCAAGTGATGTCAAATCTGATGTCGAATGCCGCCAAATTCTCCCCACCGGGTGAAACCGTCGAAATTTCCGTCACCCACGATGACAAAAAGGTTCGGGTCGCGGTGAAGGATAGAGGCCCCGGCATCCCTGATCTTGTCGGCGAGCAGATCTTTGATAAATTCACTCAAATTGACTCCTCGGACAACCGCAAAGTCGGCGGCACGGGCCTAGGCCTCAGCATCGCCAAGGCCATCGTCGCAAAACATCACGGCGAGATCGGTTTTGAGGCCAACGCCGATGTAGGAAGCACGTTCTATTTCACCGTGCCTCTTTTGCAAGAAGAGCGATGAAAAAGAGACAAAATCACAATACATTCTGAACATTCTGAGCAGCGTCACTCATCGAACTGTTTGCATATCCAATGGGAAAATTCGATTGCGAATTTGGCTTGTGCTTCGTCTTCGGAAGCTTGCCAGTGGCCCAATTCATCGACCAGGCGGTCGAACATGATGGAATAGTCTTGGGCTTTCTTGCGTTCCATCAGCCATTTATTGTGCATTTTGTCGAGCTCGTCTTGAAGCTCGAATTCGGCTTTGCGCGGGGGGGCGATGGCCTGGCGGCGGCGCGCGGTTTGGCGGATCAGACGCAGACGTTCCGAAGTTTTCGGATCGTCCATATTGAGCTTGGGTGAAATGCTTTTGACGGCGTCGAGTTCGACCGCGCCTTCGAACCCCTCAATACCCGCACGGCACAGACGATCACACAGTTCACGGCGATCGATCCCGAGCAAGCGGGCGGCCTTGGCGATGCTGATACGCTCCCCCATGAGCGTCTCTCCTTTGGTTTTTTCCTGACCCCTAAAACGTGGGGAGGCGCAAAGACAGCTTCAAGACCTCTCTGACAGGAATGTCGAGGTCTGTAAGATGGCGTCCTTGAGGCCCACTCGTTGGATTTCGACGTCCTTGGGAAACGCTGTGGCGATGCGCGAGGGCAGCGCGCCATCCAGCATCACGAACACACCGCAGTCGTTTTTTTTGCGCACCAGCCGTCCGTAAGCCTGTTTGAGCTTGAGCCGCGTGAGCATTTCATCGTAAGCCCGCCCGCCGAAGCGTTCGCGCCGGGCGCGGGTGAGAATGTCAGGACGCGGCCACGGCACCCGGTCGAACACGATCAAGCGCAAGCTATCCCCCGGCACATCGACGCCGTCGCGGACCGCATCGGTGCCGAACAAGCAGGCGTCGGTCTCGGCCTTGAAGATGTCCACCAACGTGCCGACGTCAAGCGGGTCAATGTGCTGGGCGTATAGCGGAAAGCCTTGGGCGTCGAGTTCCGGGGCGATGCGTTCATACACCGTGCGCAAGCGGTGGATGGCGGTGAACAGGCCGAGCGCACCGCCGCCTGCGGCCAAAAACAGTTCGCGATACGCCGCCGACACTTGGCTGACCGAGTTTTTATTGAGATCGTTGACCACCAAAATACGTGTCTGGCGGGCGTAATCGAACGGGGATTTCTGTGCCACGTAAACGGTCGGGCTTTCCAGGTGCCGGGCCCCGGTGCGGGCGGCGGCGGCGGCCCAATCGCCCCCACCATTCAATGTAGGGTCGCGCAATGTCGCAGAGGTCACCAAAACCCCTTGCGCCGCTTGCGCCATGGAGGCCGCAAACGGCTTGGTCGGGTCGATCCAGTGACGGTTGAGGCCGACATCGAGATCGCGGCCCTGCATCCGCTCGACACTCATCCAATCGACGAAATCTCCATTGGCCTCTGACTGTACGCCCTCTTGCAACGCTTTGAGCATCGCCCGCCACGCCTGGATCGGTAGCAAGGCGCGACGCTCCAGGCTGCTCGCCAAAGCTTCGATGCGGGTGCGCTCCGACGTTTCCAATTCCGCCGCTTCGTCGTCGAGCTTGTCCAGCAAACGCTTGATCAAGCCTTTCAGCGGCGTCTCCAATGTGAGCAACGCATGGTCAAGTTCCACCGACACGTCGATCAGTCCGTCGATGGGCGGGTCGCTGGGGCATTCCAACGAATAGCCGCCGTCCGCACCCTTGTCGCGGGCGTAGACTTGTTGGCGCACGAAGGAGAGAAACGTCTCGGTCGGGCCGCTGGATTGTCCCTCTGTTAAGCGCACACGCCAGTTGGGACCGGGCAACGCGGTCGCATGCTGACGCACGTCTTGAACCAAATGGTCGAGCTTTTCGTCGTCCGCCGTGAGATCATCCAAACGCGCCTTAAGCCCGCGTGAGCGTGAGCGCCGCCCTTCCTCTGCGCCCAAAAGCCAACGCCGCAGATCGGCCGTTTCCTGGCCTGAGAGATGCGCGGCGAAGGCGCTGTCGGCGGCATCGAATAGGTGGTGGCCTTCGTCAAAGACAAACCGCGTCGGGGCACCGCCTTCCGCCGCCGCACCGCCCCCTGCATTGAGTGCGGTCTGGATCATCACCAGCGCGTGGTTGGCGATCACCAACTTGGCGCGCTTGGCGCGGCGCTTGGAATGTTCGATGAAACAGCGGTTGAAATGTTCGCAAAGGGTATAGGTGCATTCGCCCTTGGTGTCGGTCAGCTCTTGGGTCAGGCCACGGCCCAACAGACTGCCGATCCAAGCGGGAAAGTCGCCGCCGATCATATCGCCATCGCGGGTCGCCGCCGCCCAACGCGCCACCAAACCCAGTGCGATCGCGCCTTCGGGACGCACTTGCAGACGGCCCAGGGCTTCTTGAAAATTGAGAATGCAGAAATAGTTTTCGCGGCCCTTGCGCACCACCACGTAGCGTTTTTTCTGATCGGGATCGGGATAAAGGCGATCCATTTCGCCGTCCAGTTGGCGTTGCAGGTTGCGGGTGTAGGTCGATAGCCACACCGCGCCCGCGTTCTTGTCCGCCCACACGCTGGCGGGTGCGACGTAGCCCAAGGTCTTGCCGACCCCGGTGCCGGCTTCGGCCAGCACAAAGCGCGGCTGGCCCGGCACGTCGCACGGGTCGAACGCCGCCGTGATGCCTGCTGTAAATTTCTGCTGTTCGGGGCGGTTTTCCGCCCCCCCACCCGCCAACAACGCATCCAAACGCTGGCGGGCCTCCAGGGGACTGACCGGGGCGTCGCCCGGCGGGGTTTCGCCGCCGCGTTCTTCCCATTTGGGCAAGCCTTCCCAAACGCGAAAGGCGCGCGCGGCCAGTTGTGAATGCGGTGTTTCACCTTCCCCCAGCGCCGCCAGCACCGGACGGCCCCACGGCCATCCGCCTGCGTTCATAGCATGCGCAAGGCGCGCGGCGGCGCGGGCATCCTTAACGTCGGACGACAGCCGCGCCGCCATACGCTGCAACAACGTGCGCGCCGCACCGATCAGCGCGGTCGCTTCATCCTCATGGCCATGCGGAACCGACAATCCCAAGGCCTGCGCCACGCCGCCCGGCGTCGGCAGGCAAAAGCGCGCGGGCTCGACAAAAGCGAACAGCTCCAACACATCAAAACCGCGCAAACCGTCCAAGCCGAGACGTGCAGCGGTCTGGCGCGCATGGCAGACCAAAGGCATGCCATCGGATCGCACCCGCCGGGCGGCGTCATCAAAAGTCAGTGTCACCACCTCGCCGGTGGGCTCGACCACATACGCCGCCCGAACGCCCGCCACCAGGGCGAAGGTTTCAGGCATCAAAATCTCAGGCTGGGCGGACGGATTCGGCATGGGACGAGTATACCCACCACTCATGTCAGGGGAATATGGAGAAAGGCTTCAATAGCCCCGCATCATATCTTCGATGGCCGTGTGAAACTGGGCATCCGCCTTTTGGGCGTCTGCGTTGTTTTGTGAGAAATTGAATATGGAATAAAATCCGTCGTTATCGGCAGGATACAAAGAAATGACCCGGCTGAACGCTTCGTCATTGTGACAAAAAATCTGAAGCCGCAGACCCTGACTGCCATCGCGCAGTTTGAACGGCGTCTTTGAAGAATCAAACGCCCCCTTGCACAGCACCGTATTTTTCCGGGTCAACGCCATGCCAAGATCATCTAAATCGAGACCTTCCAGACGGCTAATGACACCGAACACCCCCTCACCATGCCAAGCGACAGCGAACTTATCAAAATCACCGTCAAAATCGCCTGGTGCAATTTGTTGATAATGACGCAAGGGCGGCATCATAAGCGCATTCAAAGCAAAGGCCTTGCTGCCCGCATCATCTGGGCCGGTGTACGTATAATTAAGCCCGCGTTTAAATAGACCACTTGCGGAATCGAAAAGTCTTTTTTTTGCAAATGGATTAATCGGCCCATCTCCAGACCGCTCCGCTTGGAGCATTTCCTCGGTGCAGGCCCGCATCCTACTCAAAGCCTTAAAACTGCCCGACAGGTCATAACCCAAGTGTTCGCCTTCCGTATCGATGTAGAACCCATCCCCCTTCTTCAACAATTCAAACAACCACTCGCCTCTGCGCACGGGGATATAAACGCCACCGCGCCCCTTCACCTCGGCGCGTGCATGCAGTTTCTGATGGTCGTCCACATACAGGCGCACCGGGTACTGCGCACCTTGTTCCAAGTTCCACGCCTCATTGATGAGCCAAACTTCCAACTCCATATCTCGGCTCCAACTGATCATCACCGTAGTGCCTGTTTCATAATCGGAACTGGCGGAACATCTGGAAAATTTATTGCTGGCGGGGTCGAAGTGTTTTCGACCGATCCATTCTTGCCATTCAAACACCACTTGGGACTCCGCGTGGCACACGTCGGCGAATGCGACAAGACCGGCCAAAAGACTACAGACCCAAATGATTTTGACTCGTCCAACCACGCCACGAATCCTCACTTCGCACCCAATCCCATTGAACCTGCGACCCCCTCCACGATAACCGTATAAATGCGCTCATCCATTTCTTCGGCGCGCCCCGGGACAAAACTCCGATGAAAGACGAGATAATACGCTTCCATGTCGCTCAAAGGGTAGAGCGTCAGGACCACGGTTTGACGGTCCGCGCCGTTACACTTGGATACGATCCGGTGAACGACACCATCGTTGGGCAAGCGTCTCTGTTCGGTGCGCGATGCGCTTTTTCCGTCACACACCCGGTTCAAATTCGCCACCACGGTGGCGCCGACATCAGGGCCGATTGCTCCCATTTTATGCAACGCCGCGCCGATAACGTCGCGGAACCGCCAGGCGGCCTCGAAATCATCAAACCCGGACGGCAAATTTGAAACCGGCATGCGCCGCGCATCCGAAAATCCAGCCTCAGCCAGCATATCGTCGGCAAATTCATTCATACGCTTATCCCAATATTGCGAGGGACGGTCTTCTTTCGGCGCACCGCCCTGAAATGGATTGCGTGACGGCAGTTTCGGATTTGGCGCAAAAGGATTTGATGGCGCTACACGTGTTTTTGGAAGGTCTTGCGCCACGCAGTTTTCGAGTTCTCGTACCAGGTCGCCCATGTGCTCCAGCCGCACATAGGAATGGACCCCCGCCACGGAAACACTCACATTCCTTGCCCGTATGAGCACATCGCGCATAACGCGGTCCCCACTGTTCCAGTTTCTTACAATGCCATGCTCATCGTAAGCCAGCCACCAGCTCGAAACGGCCTTATTGGAACTGAATGTATGAATAGCGGCAATTTCTTCATTTCGCGTGAAGGTCCATTGTGGGTTGCCCACGGCAATGTTGAAACCTAAATTAACATTAAGACCTACACCAAAAAAAATGCCGCGATCATTGCGCAAGCCGGCTGAGCAGCTTGTTAAGTTGCCTGACTGTTTGCCGCGGTGTACGAAAACGTCCCAGCCCTTGAACTTCTTTTTCGAAGTGATAACCCTGCCTTCAACGCCATTGTTCTGTGGTCCATACTGACCGCCACCACTGGAACGGATCACCACATTTTGTGGTGCCACACAGCCTTGCAATGTCAAAACCACGCCTGCCGTGACGGCCAGCCTGACGAAAAAAAACCTGAATGTGTGTGGGATATTTTCGTTAAATAAATAAATCATAATTGTGTTTTCTGCACCGCCACCCTTTTTGTATGCAGTCTATCAAAGACATACACCGTTGTCATGCCGACAGTGCTTTTCCGCATTCATCCGCTGTGTTAAGGCTTTATCCATGCTGAACGTACGAAATTTAAACCGCTTGAACATCGGCCCCATCGACCTAGATGTTGCGGGCGGTGAGATCATTGCGCTGACCGGGCCGAGCGGTGCGGGCAAATCGTTGTTGCTGCGCGCCATTGCGGACCTCGACCCCAATGAGGGCGAGTTGAGCCTTTTGGGGCAAAACCGCGACGCCATGGACGCGCCTGATTGGCGCAAACAGGTCATGTACGTGCCCGCGCACACCGGCTGGTGGGCGGACACGGTGGAGCCCCATTTCGCGGGCCTGGAACGCGCCCAAGTGAAAGAAACCCTGCATCATTTGAGTCTGGAGACCACGGCGCTGGGTTGGCAGGTCGCCAATTTATCGACCGGCGAACGCCAACGTCTCGCCCTGGCGCGCGCCTTGGCGCATGCGCCGAAAATTCTGCTTTTGGATGAACCGACGTCCGGTCTGGACGCCGACAACGCCGTGCGCGCCGAAAAGCTCATCGCCGAAATCGCCAAAAAGGGAACCGGCGTGGTGTTCGTCACCCACGACGCGGTGCAAGCCGAGCGCCTGGGCACACGGCGTCTATATTTTTATGACGGCCAACTGCATGAGACCGCGCCATGACCGGTATCTACGTTCAACTGAGTTACTTCGATCTCGCCATTGCTTCGGTGTTGCTGTTGCTGGCGGGCGGGCTTTCGGTGGCGTTGAATCTCGGCTTGGAAAAATCGCTCGGCATCGCCGCGCTGCGCACCACCGTGCAATTGACCCTGATCGGACTGGTTTTAAAAATTCTCTTTCAACTGGTTTCGCCATGGTGGACCGGCCTGGCGGCGCTGGTCATGGTCTTGCTCGCCGGGCGAGAGGCCACCGCCCGTCAAACCCTGCGGCTGCGCGATGGATGGGGCTACTCCATCGCCACCACATCTTTGGTTACGGCAAGCGGCATCGTCACCGTGCTGGCGTTGACCACCGCGATCCGGCCGGAACCTTGGTACGATCCACGCTTTGCTTTGCCGTTGCTGGGGATGGTGATGGGCAACACCATGAACGGCGTGGCCGTGGGTATGGAACGGCTCAGTTCGACTCTGAAACGCGAAAAGGACGCCATCGAAGCCCGGCTTTCTTTGGGTCACAGCCGCCGCGATGCGGTTCGCCCTTATGTTCAAGAATCCCTGCGCGCCGGGCTTATGCACATCATCAACGCCATGTCGGCAGCAGGCCTGATATCCCTGCCGGGCATGATGACGGGCCAAATTCTCGCCGGCGTCAGCCCGACCGAGGCGGTCAAATACCAAATTCTCATTATGTTCCTGATCGCCGGCTCCACATCCATCGGCGCGCTGGTTGCGGTGCTGGCGACCTCTTGGCGCCTTGGCGACGAGCGCGACCGCCTGCGCCTCGACAGACTTAGGGAACGCGCCCGTTGACTTGCTCATCACCCCCGTTACCCTTGATGTCTAAAAATGACAGGACCTGACGCATGATCTCCTTTCGTCCATCTTGGATGTTCGCCGCCATCTTGGGGTTGTCGTTGCTCGGCGGTGCGAACGCCTACGCACAGGCTGCCCACGACACCAGCCTTTTGACGGATGCGGAACGCAAACATTACAGAGAGCTGCTCTCGAGATCGAACGATTCCGCCGAGCGCGCCAAGGTCAAATCGGAAATGAATCGTCTGATTCAAACCAGACGTCTCGAGCTGCGAAAAAAGCAACACGCCCAGGACGCCCCACCTCGGAGCTAAACGAAGCTCCCCCATTCAATATAGGCCCCTTATCGATTTGGATCGCTTTAGTCCCCAGTCAAATTGCGCTATGATCGTGGGATGTTAAGCGCTTATGGCTCGCGCGCCATTGACCGAAAGCCGCCCTTATGAAGATTGAGCTTCTTGATACATTTCTCACAGGACACCCGGTGATTGATGCTGATCATTGGAAAATCGTGGATTCGATCAACAGCGTTTCCCAAGCCGTACAATCGGGCGAATATGATCGCTGCTCCGCTCTTTTAGACAATTTTCTCGCCGTCTGCGTTACTCACTTCAGTACGGAAGAGAAATTGCTGGAAGACCTCGGTTACCCCGGCTTAAAGGACCATGCCGCCTTTCATGGCGAGTTGATCCTTAAGGCCAAATCCGTCAGGGCCCTGTGCATGGACATGGGCCAGCCCGACAGCATTCAAAGATGTTTCGATGAGATGGTTACACTGTTGATCGAAGACGTGGTGAAGGGCGATCTGCAGTTCGTGTCGTTCTTGGTCGAAAAAGGCGTGGTGGACCGGCCTCCTCACATTCCGGAATCGCCCTGAGCCAACCCGATCCTTACCCATCCATCCGAAGCACCATGGGCTGTGGTTTTCACGGGAAACGAATGTTCCGCCAGCCCCTGTACCCAATCCAGGCGCGCCCCTTGGCCCATGGCGACCGCCCGTTGATCGTAACTCAGACCCTTGATACGGCGCTTAGAGCCCTGCATCACGGAATTTGATGCGCGCACTTTTTAGAATTTTCAACCTCTAAAATATTCATGTTACCAAGGGGTTGACCGACGGGCCCCAAACAATGCGCCACGCTCGATTCTGTCAATTCACCCACCTTCATAATTTAGAATCATTAAATTCACACAATCTTGTTGCATTATTTATTTCTACATTAGATAATCATAATATAAAGAACGGCGAAACACCCCCGATTGCTTCATTTTGTGTGAGAAAAAGGAAAGCCAGATGTCTAAAGTCTCCGCGACCGCCCTGATCGTCTCCGCCTTCGCTCTTGCCACCCCGACCTTCGCCATGGCGGGCTCCGCAGCCAGTCAGCAGACGCTTGATAGCTACAGCTTCGGCGATAGCACCATCAACGCCAACTACGCTGCGTTTGAGCCTGATTCCCCGGACTACGATCAAATTGCAGAAGGTGATGGTGTGGTCGAACAAGTTGCGGCTGTTCCCCACAACAGCGCCCCCAGCGCTTCAGTACTTGAAAGCTATGGATTTGGCGACGATGCCATGCACGTCAACTATTCCGCATTTGAACCTGATTCGTGCACCTCGGACCTGCCCGATTAAGTTTAACCAGATTCCCCGGCGTCGGCGTCGCGATGTTCAATCGCATGTCGGTGCCGTAGATCAAGCCTCCCGCTTGTTCGTCAACTTCAGCCGCCCCTTGAGGGCGGCTTTTTTTTGAGCGCCGTGACAATTTCAACAACCTTGTACCAACCTGCATTCACCCCATCTCCACCTTTGTCGATTTAACCGCATAAGTTATAAATTACCTTATCTAACACAATCTATGGATTTCATATTTTACACAATATTCTTGCATTTTTTGGATATGTATTACAAAATAGCAGTACGATATGGGGGAAAGAAGCGTTCTTTCAGAACGGAGCGGCTGTGCGTGTAGGCGGACCAGACGAAGCCCTTCAAGGCGCACTTAATTTAAACTGTCCGACAAGAGGAGGTGCTTATGAAAAAATTTATACTGCCCGCTCTCGCGGCATTTACGACCCTTGTTGCCGCGCCCATGATCGTCCAGGCCGACCCGGTCGGAAAGGCCGCATATGATACGATGGCCGATCAAGGCATCATCATGCCCAAAATGCGCGCCGCCGACCCCCGCAAGGTCGGTGCAAAAGCCTATTTTGAAGCCTTGAAAAGAGGCGAAATCACCAAAACAGGCCGCCACATTGATCAGCGTGTTCTGTCCGCCTTGGCGCGACGCAGGGCAGCGGAAAAAGGCATGGAGCTCGAAGCGGCATCTCAGGAAGTGCTCGACAGCTTTGGTCTCGGCGACAGTGAAGTCGACGTGAATTTCGCCGCGTTCGAGTTGGATGACTACACCGCCGATGAGATGGAGCAATCCCCCATCCTCGAGACCCTCGCGACAGGACATGCAAAAGCGGCAAATGAACCAATGACCGAGGCGCGTTACGACGTCCTGGTGGACCTGGGCATCATGCCCAAACGCGCCGCCTCAAGTACGCCTAAGGTCGGCGTCACCAACAACTCCAAATACGACGAGAATATGGAGCGTGGGCGAACCTCATCGCCAGAGCAAGCCGTGAAAATCCGCACCACCACGCCCACCGTGCACGAAAATAAATACGGCAACTGAGAGCATCTCGCATACGTATGACGTTTTGGCCGTCCCGGAGGGGCGGCCTTTTTTTGCTTAATCGTTCGAGTGCGCGTTATGACAACTTGACGTGCGCACTTGCCACCAGCTTGTCCATCAACGCCAGCAACACCCCCGAAACCACAAACGTGATGTGGATCAACAGCATCCACTGCAAATCGCGATCCGAGGTGTTTTGCACGTCCATGAAGGTGCGCAACAGTTGGATACCGGAAATGGCGACGATAGACGCGATCAGCTTCAACTTCAAACCGCTGAAATCGACCTTGCCCATCCAATCGGGCCGATCTTCATGACCGCCGGTGTCAATTTTGGACACAAAATTCTCATAGCCCGCAAAAATCACCATCAACAACAAGTTCCCCGCCAGCGACAAATCGATCAGCGTCAAGATGGCGAGGATCACAGCGGACTCGCTCATGGTGAACACCGCCGGGGGCCACATGCACCAGCTCCTGCATGAACTTCACCAGCAACATCGCCAAGGACACCACCAACCCCAAATAAAACGGTGCCATAATCCAACGGCTGGCGAAAATCAGGCGTTCGAGATTACGTTCGATCATGTGAAAATCCTTTGTGGCGGGCTGCGCAATTTGGAGGAAAGTAACGCACGTTGAGGAAATCGCAACACTCTCATGGCATTTTATCCACAGGCTGCGTGACCTGCCCTGAAAAAAAGTGGTCCAGGCTGAATCCTCATTTTGGTGAGTTCTCTGCCGTGGAATCTTGAACGCGCTCCGCCACCCATTGCTCCAACGTCGGCTCTGGGTAACGGACGCAACGGGCAGACAAATGAACAAAAGAAGGACCTGTTCCTCGCACACGCCAATGCGCAAGTGTCGGCACCGCGACTGATAGACGTGCCGCGACTTCCTCAGGCGTCAACAAACAGGCATGACTTGATTGCCCATATTCTCGTTTTGCCTGGTTATGTCTTGTCGTCATACCGAATGCCTTCATCCATAATTCGGCATCATGATATGTATATAAATATAAATTTATAAATAATTTTATTTAATAAAATAAATATATTACATATGGTCATGGGATCATATGAATATTGTTTACTATAGACATATGCTCATATGACCATATGGATCTAAATTTTACTTAATATTTTCAATAAACAAGAACCTAGAAAGGTTAATTACATACAATATTGGAATTACATTTTTCCTTTTTTCGCAATCTCCGCCACACGCTCAGACGCTTGGCGCAACGGGTCATCCAACAAGTGTGCATAGCGGGAGGTCGTCTTGGCCTGAGTATGGCCGAGCAGTGCGCCGACGACTGGCAGGCTTTCGCCGGAGGATACCAGCAAGCTCGCAAACGTATGGCGCAGGTCGTGGATGCGGACTTCTTTGATTTTGGCGCGTTTGCAGACTGCGGCCCAGAACGTGCGGATTGTGGTCATGTGGCCTTGCTGGCTTTTGCCGGGGAACACCCATTCCGATTTGTCGCGTTTCTTGCCTGACTGTTGTTTCTTAAATCGTGCTTTGAGCAGATCGACCACGGGTGGCGACAATGGCACGCGGTGGATCTTGTTTTGCTTGGTTGTGGCGGCGGGCTTCACCCACACGCCCGCTTTCAGATCGAGGTGATCCCAGCGCATGCACAGCACTTCGCCGACACGTGCGCCGGTGAGCATGAGGACGCGCACCACGTCGGCTGAGTTTTGCGACGGACTTTCATCGAGCGCCGTTTGCAGCGTCTTAATTTCATCGAGCGTTAGGTAGCGTTCACGGCCATGCTCTACGTTACGCTCGATGCCGAGCGCCGGGTTCTCACTGACTAGGCCCCAACGGAGCGCCGTGGTGAAGATGGCCGAGCACAGTGACACGGTGCGGTTTGCGGCCACCGGGAATTTCTTCGACACTTTATGGTGCATTTCTTCGATATGGCGCTGGCTGATTTCCATCAAACGTTTGTTGCCCAATTGGGGCAGCACGTGATTGTCGAGCAACAGGCGGCGGTGCTTTAGGGTGCTGTCTCGGTTCTTGCGCTTCGCCACGTCTTCAAGCCATCGATTGGCGAAGTCTTTGAACAGTGGGTTTTGATCTTCGCTGACGTTACGCGCCTCACGCCGCTCTATGGCGGGATCGCCGCCCAGATCAGCAGCCGAGATCAGCTTACTCGCCTCCCTGCGGGCTGTATCCAAGGCCACACGGTCACAGCGCCCGACCGCCATGCGGCGCTCTTTGCCGCCGCGCACCTTAAATTGAGCCACATATGTTTTGATACCTGTACGAGAAATCCGCACGCCGAAGCCCTTGAGCACAGAATCCCAAACAAACGCTTGAGCCTTCTCGGGCACAGGAAGTCCTGCCACTACTGCCTTTGAAAGTTTAACCCGCGCCACTGAGCCGCCCCATCTGATGAAGATGCAAATTCTGCGTTGTTAGAGAAAATCCAGTGTCTCTTTTAAAGGCACGCCGAGACATGACGATGGGCAGAGGAAACAAAATCATGAGTGCAACGAGTGCCATCAACGCTAAAGTCGCATCTACAGCGTCGCGGCCGAAAACGCCACCAACTGCGAGATAACCTATGCTCACTACGGTGGTAATCATTAGTGCCACGGAGACACCAAACCACAACCACGCAAACCATTTTATTAGGGGCATGGTTGCAGTAGCCATGACAGTCGCTTTCAAATAATCGCGGTAACGCAACTTCGTTTTAGGTGCGTCCGGAAAGGGCCAGGCTTCCATGAGATTCAGGTAGCTAGTTTTTGTGTTTCTTGATTTCAGAATATAGGCGAGTGCGTACAAAGCCCCTCCAAGACCAATGGCTACATAAATTTCAATTGCCCCTGCAAGAGCTGCAAGGACCGCCCCAACCGCACCGAGCACAGCTCCTAATCCAATCCATTCCCGAATGGTGAGCGCCCTATTAGCGGCCTTCGAGAATATATCGACATACCAGTTTTCATATTTGTGAAGCTGATCATCATTCAAAATGTACGAGGGTTTAAAGATCGATGCTGGCGTGACTACGTACACACCATTCTTTTTCATATGCACCGTTCGAATCATCAGGTTTTGATGCATCGAGTTTGGTGCTGCAGTTTGCTCATCTGTCGGATCGACCATTAGCCCCTCCTACTTACGTCTGACTTACGCGGCCATACCAGCAGAACCCGGAAGCTCACGACCTAAAAGTAAGTGAATACGTAAGTTATCATACAGCAAAAACGGGCACAACGGCGCATATCCCGGCAACACGGGAATGGCTGAAAAGCTTATATTTCCTGCGAGAAAGTGATGGAGCGGGTGAAGGGAATCGAACCCTCGTCGTAAGCTTGGGAAGCTTCTGCTCTACCATTGAGCTACACCCGCTGAAGCAGTTGCATACCTGCGTGCTACTCGGCTGGTGATATCCAATTAAACTGAGGAAGGCAAGGGTAATAAGCGCACCAGCGGAGGAGGACACGAGCAGCCTCATATAAGGCCACCGCACACCAAAGCAGATGAACGTGTATTTTGCTAATCAATTAGGTAATCGTAAAGTCAGACCCATCAAGGTTGGCAAGGCTGACATTTGTGAGGGTCATTTCCATATCGACGACGGCATCGCCGTTGGTGTCGATCTGCAACAAGTCCGTGCCATCGTCAAAACGTGCTTCGGTATTGTAACCGCCGACGCTGCCGGTAAATGCACTCGCCCCAAGCCAATTGAATGTTCCCAAAAGCATGCCTTCGAGCACCACGTCTTCATTGGCGTCTGTGGCATCGAAATCCGTGATGACATCCCTTTGGCTGGCGGTGCTTTGCGAGATTGACGTGTACCTAAATAAGTCAGAACCCGCGCCGCCGACCAAAACGTCGGCGCTATCGCCACCCGTCAGCGTATCATTGCCGCCCATACCTTCGAGTGTGTCTACCGAACCGCTACCCTGGATGATGTCCCCAAGATTTGAGCCCTGAACCTTTTCTATCGAAGACAGAGTATCGCCAGCCGCATCGCCACCGCTGCCCGATCCCGTCGCAAGATTGACGGTGACGCCAGTTGTCGAAGACCAATACACGACCGTGTCGGTGCCGGTGCCGCCATAAAATTGATCCGCACCCGCGCCGCCAATAAGAAGGTCGTTACCCTCATTGCCGTAAAGGATGT
>Ga0316204_10000814_pt1 | contig 101060 bp, 82 predicted proteins | sample 6monrhotite_MG_2_FD_205661 | JGI IMG/M metagenome (GOLD analysis project Ga0316204, IMG submission 205661) | Microbial mat bacterial communities from mineral coupon in-situ incubated in ocean water Damariscotta River, Maine, United States -... | ecosystem: Environmental > Aquatic > Marine >... | reverse complement strand
TGGCTAAAACCGATGCACGCTTCATCCTCGAACTTGGCGAGAAGCGCATTGCATATAGCCACGGGCCAAAACTGTGGAAGACACTCAGCTGGGCGGGCGACGATGAGCACAATCGTGTGCGCATCATCTTTGAAGACCTCGATGAAGTGCAACACAGCACCACATTTGAAGGCCCCTGGGCATGGTTCAGATTGCTAAGTCAGTCGACGCTAGTCAAGACAGAAAAATCAAATGTCTATCTGGTCACTTATAGCATGACCAATACAGTGAAGCAGACTGATTCGCCTGACACCCGTGTTAAGCATGCGATCACTTATCAAATTAAAGCGAAGAGTGTAAACAACCCCTTTAATAATAATTTGCTCAGCTCGTTCAGATGCCCCGAGACTATATAAGTGACGATTGAACAAAAAACAGGGATCTATGGAAAGCTCCCAATGCATGGCGACTTTATCCATCGTAACCTGCCACCCGCTTTCCTGACGGCCTGGGATGAGTGGCTACAACTATACATTGCTGGTGCTCGCGAGCAGATCGGCGAAGAGTGGTTAAATATCTATTTAACCAGCCCCATCTGGCGCTTCACGCTCTCTTCTGGCGTGATTGATGAGCACCACTGGTGCGGCATCATTTTGCCCAGTGTTGATCAGGTGGGGCGCTACTACCCCTTTTCGATTGCGATGCCACTGCCTGCGCAGGCTAACCCAGTTGAGATCATGTCCGCTAACACCCGCTGGTACGAACAGATCGAAGAACTTGCACTGCAGGCGCTCGATGAGCAACATCAGGTAGACGAGCTTGTTGAAAAAATAAACGCGATTGAGATCGATGGCACATTTATCTATCAAAAATCGGGAAAAGGCGTTGATAGCGACTCAATCAAGATAGATGTACCCGGTAGCGAACAGTTATCTGATCCCGCTTACGGTTGCCTACTAGACTCGATCTTAACCGCAACACACAATAGCTATAGCCTGTGGAGTACTCAAGGATCGGAGTTAATCGCGCCCTGCCTGCTCTCGACACAGGGGCTACCCGCTATAGATAAAATACCCGCCATGATCGACGGCCAGTGGGCAGATAGTGGCTGGTCACAACCTTACCGCACTCTATAGGCAGTCAATTTCAAGTGAATGACATTACAATCAGACGTCCGATCCAGTGGGCCAGCGCAGCAGTCACCAACACGGGTACGGTGAGGGCGATCAATGAAGACGCTATCTTTTCGAAACCCGACATTGCCCTGTGGGCTGTTGCTGATGGCATGGGCGGTCATGAAGCGGGGGACGTCGCCAGTAATATGATTGTTGAAGCACTGGCCATAATTACGCCACAAACGCAACTAGGCGACTTCATTGCAGAGATCGAAAATGCGATCAACGACGTTAATCGCCGCCTGCTTGAGTACGCCCATAGCCAGCACGACGGTCGCCTCATCGGCAGCACTGTCGCGGTCCTGTTTATTATCGAGCATACCGGCGTCTGTCTATGGGCTGGAGATTCACGTTTATACCGCTATAGAAACAGTGAGCTTAAGCAGATGACGATAGACCATAGCCATGTTTCAGAGCTGCTAAGAGACGGGTTAATTTCAGCTGAAGAAGCTGACAACCACCCGGAAGCCAATGTCATTACCCGCGCAGTCGGGACCTATGAACAGCTTCAGTTAGATGTCGATATTTTTGACGTGCGGGTAGGCGACTCGTTTTTGCTATGCAGTGACGGCTTATACAATGCCGTGCCACTCGACAAGATCAGCCAGTGCCTGCTAAACGACAGCGTGACAAGCGCAACGGATTGCCTCATCGAAACAGCTTTAGAAAATAATGCTGCGGACAACGTATCAGTGGTGCTGCTAAAAGGCTCACTCAGCAACATTACAGATTAATTTTTAGGCACTAAACAAGATACCATGAGCGATTCTGACAACAACAAACCCACTACGCAGGATAAGCGTTCGACTGGCCATAAGGACAACAGTGACTCGCCTGCAACACCGCTTAAAGGTGGCGAGCAGGATAAAACCAGGATCGCTCAGCCGCCACCTCAGCCCGACAAAACGCGCATTAGTAATCGTTCTGATAAGCCGACAGCCACTGACAAACAGCCATCAACCAATGCACGCCCTCCGCAAGCCGCGGGCGATGTGACTCGTTTTCAGGCACCGACAAAGCAGACGGGCACAACAGCAAACAGCGGCGGCGATGATAAAACCCGATTTAAAGCACCTTCTTCTCATCAACCGACAACCCCAGCGACACCGCCGGTCGCAGAAAAAAACCAAGTATTAAAAGGTCGCTTCGTCCTTGAATCGATCCTTGGATCGGGCGGGATGGGAGTCGTCTATAAAGCCCGCGACCGTTTGAAGGTTGAGGCCCAGGATCGAGACCCCTACGTTGCAATTAAAGTATTAAGCGAGGAGTTTAAAACTCATCCCGAAGCGTTTATTTCGCTGCAACGTGAATCAAGAAAAGCGCAGCGTATTGCACATCCAAGCACGGTAAAAGTCTACGACTTTGACAGGGATGGCGATGTTGTATTTATGACTATGGAATACATGGTCGGCAAACCGCTGGATCAAATGATCCGGCAATACCACGCAACAGGTTTGCCGCGTGATGACACATGGCTTATTTTGTCCGGCATCTGCTCTGCACTTGCACATGCCCACCACGAGAAAATTGTTCATTCGGATTTCAAACCCGGCAATGTCTTTATCACAGAGAGCGGTATGGCGAAGATTTTTGATTTCGGCATCGCCCGCGCCGTTGCAAAAATAGACCGCCATGCAGACACATCGCAAGATCATACCGTGTTTGATGCCGGCGGCCTGGGGGCGCTAACCCCGGCATACGCCAGCCTTGAAATGTTACAGGGGCAGACACCTGATGTGCGCGATGATATTTATGCGCTTGGCTGTGTCGCTTACGAGATGTTTACGGGTGAACACCCTTTTAATCGCATTCCTGCTGATGAAGCCTGCAAGAAAAATTTAAAACCCAAACGAATCCCTGACATCAGTAAACGCCAGTGGAAAGCGATCGAGGCGTCTCTCGCATTCAAGCGCGAAGATAGAATCGCCTCGGCCGATGAATTTTATCACCAGCTAACGGTCAAAAAGAAACCAAAGCTCTTGATCGCAACACTATCATTAGCGTTAATGGGCGGCGCATTTTTCGCTTACACCCAGTACCTCACCGCACCACTTCCTGATGCACCCTCGTCAGTGGATCTCAATGAATTTGAACTCAAGATCCGGTATCAGCTATCACAGGAAAAAATCGACTCACTGCTCGTCATGCCGAGTTTTTCTAACGAGTGGGAAAACAGTGTGTGGCACGAACTAAATGCCCTCGTTGAGATGTTAAAGGGCAAACAGGATGACTGGTACGACAACACACGCGATAAAATTTATCAGCTCTACATTCAGAAAATTGCTCAAATGATAGACAGTGGTCAACATAACCATGCTAAAACATTAATAGAAAATGGCGCGCGTTATACCGATGACACGACGCTTCTGGATAACGCCAACACTCAACTCGCCAAAGCGATTCAACTAAAGGCAGAGAAAGCAAAGGCCGCGCAAAGGCTGGCAGAGAAAAAGCGGCAATCAACGATAAAACAGCAGAGCCTGACGGCCGAAAAGAAAAACAATGCCGGCCTGTTCAATGTTGCACTCAGCAATGTCAACCAACAGTTAAAGTGTGTCGCCAAGCTCAATATGCGTGACTTTAATATTGCTATCTCAAAGCTACGCACACTGGACAATACAAGATACAAAAAGCTGGAAGGCGAGCTCACCACTAAGCTGGCGCAGTGCATCGCTGCCATCGGCAAAAACAATCCGGAACATGCGTTAGATTCCAAACGATATGCCCTGCGTATATTTCAGAAAAATCCGGCAATTATGGCCGTTGCAATCAAGGAAAGAGATGTCTGTGACCTTTCAATTGCAGGTTTTGGCTCAAACGGTGACCGTGCAGCATGCAGAGACAAATTAGCCAGTGGAGGCGAAGGCCCAACACTGGTCGTTATCCCGGGTAATAAACGATTAAAACCATTTGCCATTGGCAAGTATGAAATTGCCTATTCGGACATCGCGCTGTTCTGTAAAAAAACGGATCAGTGCAATGCCGACTTTGATGGCAATCCTAAACTACCCGTCACGACCTTAGACATCGCAACGGTTAAGCGCTATCTGGAGTGGCTCAGTACAAACAGCCAAAGAACCTATCGCCTGCCAACAAAACGAGAGTGGGTTTATGCCGCCAAGTCGAGTCATTACGTGCTTGATCCAAATAGAAACTGCCGCCTAAGTACACGCGGCATTGAAAAAGGGGGCGAACTCGTTAGAACAACCGTTGGCAAACAGAACGCCTGGGGCATGGTCAACTATGCGGGGAATGTTCAGGAATGGGTCTACCATACCAGCAAAAAACTGGTTGCTGTTGGCGGCTCACATATCACATCAATGGATCAATGCACCGCCACCGCAACAGTCGATCATGATGGCAATGCCGACAAACAGACCGGATTTCGAGTTGCAAGGGAACTAGTAGATATATGATACTCATTCCAGAACCGCAGACAGCACAGTGATATTAATTACCGATGAATTCCCTAAATTGGCCGAAGTAATCGGAACATTCGCTCATATCAATAGTACCGTTATGAGCCACACAAGCTTTGAAACCTATATAAATGCGTAGAACTGGAGGACACATGTCTCACTTACCCACCCAGCACCACCACATGGAAGAGTATTTATGGAGATCGTAAAATTATTCCAGGATGGCGGGCCATTCATGTACCCGATACTGGTGGTATTTGCGATTGGTGTCGCGATCGCACTGGAGCGCTATTTTTATTTAAGCACAACCAGTCGCGCCACAAACAAGGTATGGAGCCAGTTAGTGCCAATGCTAAAGGCACTGGATTTTGAGCGTGCTTTTAAATTAACAGAGTCCGTTAACACACCGATTTCCAGCGTATTGAATTACGGGTTTTCAAGACACAATGAAAACAAGCGCAGAGAGATCATCGAAGCCGCAATGGAAGAAGGCATGATGGATGCGATGCCAGCACTGGTACAACGCACACACTACCTCGCCACATTTGCTAACGTCGCTACCCTGCTCGGACTATTGGGCACCATCGTCGGTCTGATTCAGGCCTTCACCGCGGTTGCCGCGGCCAACCCGGCTGATAAAGCGGATCTGTTATCCGCAAGTATCTCGGTTGCGATGAACACCACCGCCTTTGGATTGATGGCCGCCATTCCATTACTACTGGCCCACTCTTATCTGGTGACCAAAACAGCACACCTGGTCGACACCCTGGAAAAAGCGGCGGTGAAATCCATTAACCTGATGGTCAGAGATTAAAAAGCGAATCTAACCATGAAGAAGTTCGCTTTTAAGCGCATACAAGAGACCGAAGAGCTCAACATCACCGCCTTTCTGAATTTAATGGTGATCCTGATCCCTTTTCTTTTGATCACGGCCGTTTTTTCAAGAATGACAATCCTTGAATTAAACTTACCCGCGCTTGATGCTAAAAATCAGGATCAGCAAAAGATCGAACTACAACTTGAGCTTGTCTTACGCAGCGATAGCTTTGATATTCAGGATGCCAATATCGGCCTGATCAAACGTTTTCCTCGCACGCAGGATGAAACACGCTGGGATCAGTTCACAGACTTGCTAGTTGAAATCAAAACACGCTTTCCTGAAGAAGATGAGATTAGCCTGCTGCTAGAGCCTGAGATTAACTATAAAACGTTAACTCAGGTGATGGACCATGTACGCAGTGCTGAGGTGGTCTCTGTGTTAAGCGTCGAAACTATCGCGCTATTTCCCAATATTTCTATCGGCGATGCACCCAGTGAAATACCTGGCAACGCGGCGAAGTGATCAGAGATGACAACGAAACCAAAATTATCTGATCGAGCCAAGCGAATGGAGCACTTTAAGGCGCTGCATTCACGTGGCGGTTTAAACCTGGTCTCGCTGATGGATATCTTCACTGTACTGGTGTTTTTTCTGTTGGTCAGTTCAGGCACCCAGTTACCAAGTAATAAAGACCTGACGCTGCCGACCTCTGTCGCCACCAAGGTGCCACAGGAAACGCTGGTGATCACCATCACCAGAAACGACATTCTGGTCCAGGGGGCGAAAATCGCCGAGGTCGCTCATCTACTCAATAGCGATCAAACCGTTATCGAAGGACTTAAGGATGAACTGATATTTCAGGCATCCAAACAACGTCAGCCTCAGACAGAAGCGAGCCCAGGGCATGCGGTCACCATCATGGGCGATGAAAATATCCCGTATCGATTACTCAAAAAGATTCTCGCCACATGCCGTCAGGCTAACTACACCAGAATCGCATTTGCTGCCATGCAAAAAGCCAAGGGCTAGCATTGATGCCTACTGTTTCTTACCAGGGCCTGGCCCTTTCATGGCACCCACAAAATAATAACGACAAGCCGTTCGTTATTTTTCTAATACTGGTCCTGACACTATTCATTGGCCTGGGACTCTTTCTAAGTTCAATTAAAGTGCCTGAGACAAGCCACAGAACAACAGTGGAAGTGCCTGAGCGCATTGCTAACTTCATCATGGAAAAGCCCAAGCCAGCACCCAAACCACCCGCACCAAAAAAAGAAGTCAAAATCAAGGAAAAGCCTAAGCCTAAACCCAAACCGGCGGAAACACCCAAGCCAAAACCGAAAGCGACCGTTAAAAGAAAAAAACCAGCGCAACCCAACAAGCTCACTAAAAAAGAGAGCACTGCTCGTGAAACAGCAGCTAAAAGCGGCCTAATCGCACTCAGTGGTGAGCTATCTGATTTAATCGATACCTCAAATATCGATACCATGATGGGCAAACCGCTTAAAAAAGCGGGCAAAGGAAAAGGCACACAGATTGCCACCATTAACACCAACCTGATAACTGCTGGCACCGCGCAAGCGAGTGCCCAGATCGATATTGAAGCCAATCTACCGACGGTTAGTAGCAAGACAACACTGGACACACAACAGCGTCAGGCCGCTGCGGAAACACTACTCGCCTCACGTGCTGAAGAGCCCACCACTGACGAAGCCAAAAACAGCAGCGAAGAACCGCAGCGCGCCAGTAACCAGCGCTCAGAAGAAGAGATCGCCTTTGTCATTGATCAGAACAAGAGCAAATTACACGCGATTTATCGCAGTGCACGAAGAAATAACCCCGGCATCATGGGAATGATCGTACTGGAGATCACCATCCTGCCATCAGGTGAGGTCGAAGAGATCAAAGTCAAATCAAGCGAACTCAATAATGCGCGTCTTGAAGCACGTCTTATCGCGCGCATCAGAAAATTCGACTTTGGCAGCAGAAATGTCAATAAAGTGACTGTGACCTACCCGATCGAATTTTTACCCTCATAAGGCTAAACATTTATACAAAAAATCAAAAATGACGACCTACTTCGGGAAATTTAACACTTAAAATTCAGTGTTTTCCGTTTGATTGAGGCTTTTCAACTGAACTATTTATGGTATAAATGAGATGTAAATCCTGATCATTATGAAATAAGCAGGCTAAAGCGCAGGCAAAAAAACAGGCCGGCATTTCAAGATAAGTACTAGTTGAAAATGGCGAGTTCGATTCCCTCAATAGGGAAATCAGCTAACAACTTGAATTTTATAATTAATTAAAGAAATTAATAGTGAAACTCCAACAAAGGAAATGGCTACCCATCCTGTATAATCTCATTTGAATAAGCTAGGTCGCGAGCCTCATTCAAGGTTTGCTCGCTAGCCAGTCGTAATACCCAACAAATGATGAACTTAGAAATTAACGATATGACAAACTTAACCCCCGAAAATCAGGATTCCAGGAGCAGGTAGATGGCATCATCAGCAATTATTGACATCGATGCGCTGATGCAACCGATCTCGGAAGAGAATCCTGTGGGTGATGATCTCCGTTTGAAGAGCACGTCAACGTCCCAGTACTCAACCATCAAAGATGCGCGTCAGGCAGCGAGAGCCGCAGAACGTAACAGCATGTTTGATGACAGCAGCACTGAAGCCGCTGAACACTGGAATAAGATCATTACACTGGCCCCGAAAATTCTGAGTTCAGAGGCAAAAGACCTTGAAATTGCCAGCTGGTACACCGAAGCGCTTATCAGAAAATCGGGCTTCCCGGGGTTAAGAGATGGCTTTTGCCTGCTCAGATCCCTGGTTGAAGTCTATTGGGAGCAGGGGCTATATCCTGCTGCCGACGAAGATGGCATTGAAACACGTGTCGCCCCAATATCAGGGCTTAACGGCGAGGGCACCGATGGCGTCTTGCTTGCGCCGATGCGCAGAACACATATCACAGATGATTTCCCGCCTGGGCCATTTAACCTTTGGCAATACAAACAAGCCATCGATCTCAAGCGAATGACTGAGGGAAATGACCGGGATCAACAGATTTCAAAAATTGGCTTCAGCATGGACGACATTCAAAATGCTGTTGAGCAGTCCTCCGCAGACTATTTTGTGAACCTCAGAGACGACATCACCATCTGCCTAAGCGAATACAGGACATTGAGTACCCTGCTCAGCGATCACTGTGGAAGCCATGCCCCAGCGACCAACAAGATTATTGAACTGCTGGAAGAGACTCTAAGCGCGGTCAACCACATCGCCAAACACAAATTCCCTGTAGAAGCAGTCGTCAGCGACGATGTGCCAGAAGAAGAAATGACAATATCAGCCAGTGAATCGACTCTAAAAGGGCCGATCAGCTCAAGGGATGATGCTTTTCGCCAGTTACAGGCCATTTCAGATTTTTTTCGTAGAACCGAGCCGCATTCACCGATATCATATGTGCTCGATAAAGCCGTCAGATGGGGCGATATGCCACTGGATGAATTAATGAGTGAGTTGATCCCAGACTCCACCTCCCGAACAACTTACAGTTCACTAACGGGAGTTAAAACAGATGATAATTACTAATAATATTTAGTATTAATGGATAACCTAATTTTACTTTAAACGCCCCAAAACTTAATAAACCGGGTATCTACGGAGGAGCAACACCATGGCCGACAGCATACATGACCAATTAAAACGAGTAAGAAAACCACGTGTACACATCACGTATGATGTGGAAACAAATGGCGCAGTCTCAGAAAAAGAACTGCCATTTGTGATGGGCGTCATGGGTGATTACTCCGGCGACAACACCGAAGATAAGAAACCACTTAAAGATAGAAAGTTTTCGCAAATTGATCGTGATAATTTTAATGAAATCATGTCAAAGACTGCACCGAAGCTAAACATGAAAGTGGATAATACGCTGGCTAACGATGGTAGTGAGATGTCTGTTGCTCTGGATTTCAAAGAGATGGAAGACTTTGAGCCTCACAAACTTGTTGAGCAGGTTGAACCATTAAAAAAACTGATGGAAACACGCAACAAATTGCGCGACCTTCTGAGTAAGGCGGATCGTTCCGATGAACTGGAAAACCTTCTGGAAGAGATCCTCAGCAACGCAGATACCATGGCGGCATTGTCAGGCGAATTAGGGATTAATAAAGACGATAGCAAGGGTGATCAATAATGAGCGAAAAACAACAAGCAGATAGCCAGCTAGAAGCCGAGGTCACTGAAGGTAGTTTTTTAGAGCAGGCGATCGGCGCGACCAAACAAACGCCGAGAGATGAAACTGAAGCGCTACTCAAAACTTTAACGCAGGAAGCATTGAATGGCACCGTCACATGGGATAAGAACCTGACGGTCACAATCAACTCTGCCATTGATGCAATTGATCAGGCGCTATCAACACAGCTATCAGCGATCATGCAGCATGAAAAACTGCAAAAACTGGAAGGTTCATGGCGTGGTCTCAACCATCTGGTAATGAATTCTGAAACCAGTAGTCAGCTGAAAATTCGCGTTATGAATGTCAGCAAAAAAGAAGTCGCTAAAGATCTGGAAAAAGCCGTGGAGTTTGACCAGAGCCAGACCTTCAAAAAGATCTACGAAAGTGAATTCGGCACCGCCGGTGGCGAGCCTTATGCCGCCTTAATCGGTGACTATGAGTTTTCATCTCACCCCGATGATATCGAACTACTCGGCAATATCTCAAGCGTAGCCGCTGCAGGTTTTTGTCCTTTTATCGCAGCAACAGCACCAGAGATGTTTGGTTTTGAATCCTTTACTGAATTATCAAAACCTCGTGACCTGGAAAAAATCTTCGATTCGTCAGAATACATAAAATGGCGTAGCTTCCGTGATAGCGAAGATGCTCGATTTGTGACCCTGACCATGCCGCGTGTCCTTGCACGCCTTCCATATGGCGAGGCAACAAAACCCATCGAGGCATTCAACTTCGAAGAAGGCAGTGTTGATCAAAGTGGGCAGCAACTTGCTAATGAGCATGATAACTACTGCTGGATGAACGCAGCCTATGCAATGGGCGCAACACTCACACGCTCCTTTGCAGAGTATGGCTGGTGCACCAGCATTCGTGGTGCCGAAGGTGGCGGTAAAGTCGAAGGCTTGCCAAGCCATGTTTTTACCAGTGACGATGGTGATCTGGATCAAAAATGCCCGACCGAAATTGGCATTACTGACCGACGTGAAGCTGAACTAAGTAAACTAGGCTTCCTGCCACTCTGCCATTATAAACATACTGACTACGCTGTTTTCTTTGGTGCACAAACCACTCAGAAGCCTAAGAAATTCGATGATCCAGATGCCACCGCGAACGCTGAGATATCAGCACGCCTGCCATACATTATGGCAACAGCTCGCATCGCGCATTTCCTGAAAGTGATGGCACGCGATAAAGTAGGGTCATTCATGGAAGCCTCTGATGCAGAAGCATGGCTTAACACCTGGATCTCTAACTACGTTAACAGCAGCCCGGATGCCAGCCCTGACATGAAGGCGCGCTATCCATTGGCCGAAGCATCTGTTGAAGTAAAAGAAGTACCCGGTGAGCCAGGTGTCTATAGCGCGATTGCAAGACTGCGCCCATGGTTGCAAATGGAAGAGCTTACCGCTTCACTAAGACTCGTTGCTAAAATCCCCAAAGGGGGCTAAGTAATTCAGGGCTGCTCTCACTGTTCGAGAGCAGCCCAGTCGTTTACGAATCAAATCAAGCTTGACGCTTTATAGGTCAATAATAGAGCGATGTCAGAATCACAAAACCACACCTCGGCCCCAACGCAACGAAATAATGTCATCGACCTTGACAGTGTACTGTCGCAGCCAGCCTATCTGACCAATTTAACTGCATTTCTAAACGAGCAAGATGATCACAGGGCACTACGCTACTGTGTTGAAAATTTCATTCCCAAAAATAGATTAACCTCGGCCAACAATGCCAAGGGTGCCGCCTTTCAGTTGATTGCGGATATCGACGAAGCGATTAACGCTCAGTTAAATAGTATTATTCATCACCCTGAATTCCAGAAGCTCGAAGCATCATGGCGCGGTCTGTGGTTTCTTGTCAAAAAATCAGATGGCACAAAAAACATCAATATTAAGGTGTTGGATATTAGCTGGGCAGAAGTCGCAAAAGATATCAGCCGAGCGCTTGAATTTGATCAAAGCCACCTCTTTCAAAAGATCTATAGCGAAGAGTACGGTTCACCCGGTGGCCAGCCATATGGTGCGATTATTGGTGACTATGAAATTAGCCATCGCGTATCTCGGCAACATCCTCATGATGACATTGCAACGCTAGAGGGAATGGCTCAAATCGCGGCAGCGGCACTATCGCCTTTTATCGCCTCCGCCTCTAGTGAACTCTTTGGCATGGAGGATTTTTCAGGGCTTGGGCAGCCACTCAAATTAGAAAACATCTTCAAGCAGAAAGAATATATAAAATGGCACTCATTAAGGGAAAAGGTAGATTCCCGCTTTATTGCACTAACCCTGCCCAAAACACTGATGCGGCTGCCCTATCGAAAGACCCCTGGCAGCTATAAAGGGATTCACTTTCATGAGTACACTGACACTAGCCGCCAACAGTATCTATGGGGTAACGCCTGCTACGCCTTCGGCGGCGTATTAATCAGAGAGTTCCAACATGTTGGCTGGTTTGGGCATATCAGAGGGACACCGCGCAATTACATTTCCGGCGGACTGGTCACTGAAATCCCCATTGACGCTTTCGACACATCACCCGGCGACATGGCATACAAACCAGCGACCGATGTAATCGTTACCGACGCGCAAGAGAAGGTCATCAGCGAACTGGGTTTCATGCCGCTCTGTCAGGGCTACCTGTCCCCTTACGCAACATTCTATAACAATCAGACGGTGCATCAGGCTCAATCACATAGTAGTGCCGATGCGCGCATCAACGGCCAGCTCTCGGCGATGCTACAGCATGTATTATGTGGTTCACGCGTCGCTCATTACATCAAAGTAATGATGCGAGATAAAATCGGTTCGTTTTCCAGTGCCGAGCTATGCGAACGTGCATTGAGTGACTGGCTACTGAAATACACGGCAGGCCAGGAAGACCTTGATTGGGAAACGCAGGCAAGATACCCACTAAAGCAAGCATCAGTTGATGTAAAAGAGCATCCAGAAAAACCGGGGGAGTATGTTTGCGTCATTCGCTTACAACCCCACTACCAACTCGACCAGATGGTGTCTGAATTAGAACTGGTCACCGAGCTTGCGGCATTAAAGAATTAAATCATGGCGCGCATCGATAAGACAAAAAAATTACGTCCATCGGTTTTAGATCGGCTGTTTGATAATGAACCCCATAATCAAACCGAGCGAGACCTTGATGACCACCAACTGCTTAAGCAGCTACGAACGAGTATCCGCCGCGATCTTGAAAGCCTGCTGAACACACGCTTTCATATTTCCGAACCCGGCGACGAATTCCCGGAACTGGAGAAGTCGTTACTGAACTATGGCCTGCCAGATTTGGCGACAGTGAATATTATTGATATCGATAAAAGGCTCGAGTTCACTCGAGCATTAGAAAAAACATTACGATACTTTGAGCCCAGATTCAAATCAGTAAAGGTCTCTTTTCTCGATCGTGCTGACAATACAGACCGTACTTTACGATTTAGAATCGATGCGGTCATTTATGCAGACCCGCTGCCTGAAAGTGTCGTCTTTGACTCAATTTTTGAATCAGTCACCAGAACAGTGAACGTCAAGGAAATTAGCTATGGCTGATGAACTACTGCCCTACTATGAAAAGGAACTCGCCTACATCCGACAGCTCGGCGCGGAGTTTGCCAAGGAACACCCCAAAGTCGCGGGTCGCTTAGGGATCAATAACGATACCATTGAAGACCCCCACGTCTCTCGTATGGTGGAAAGTTTTGCCTTTTTAAATGCTCGCACACAGCACAAACTTGATGATGATTTTCCGGAGCTGAGTGATGCCATGCTGAGTGTCCTTTACCCACACTATCAGCGCCCGATTCCGTCAATGTCTATCGTACAATTTGAGCCTGACGAGGAAATGCTTGATTCGCACTATGCGATCCACAAAAACACATTATTAGAAACCGAACAGTTCAATGGTGAGAACTGTCAATTCACCACCGCGTATGATATTGAGTTACTCCCCATTAGGGTTGAAACTGCCACCTTAATCGGCTCGCCCTTTTCAACACCGGGATCAGAAAAAATAAAAGGTGCTAATAGCGTCTTAAAGCTATCACTCTCCACCTATTCTGAAGAGATCACTTTCTCTGATCTATCCCCTGAAAAACTTCGCCTCCACCTAAAGGGGCAGTCGCAACATATCAACCCGCTTTATCAAATGCTGCTCAGTGGTTGCATCAACATTGCAATCAAAGATCCCACAAGTAGCGCCCCACCCACTATGCTAGGGCGAGATAATATCAAGCCCGTTGGCTTTGAACTCGATGAAGGACTGCTGCCCTATCCTCCATCATCGTTTACTGGCTACCGATTATTGACCGAACACTTCATATTTCCTGAAAAATTTATGTTCGTTGATATCACCGGGCTCAGCGAGAAGCTACCGGCACAGTGCGGCAGTCAGCTCGACCTGTATCTCTATCTCGATACAGCAGATGTTGAACTGGAACACAACATTTCAAAAGATACTTTTTTATTAGGTTGCACACCGATCGTTAACCTTTTCACACACACCGCCGATCCGGTACGACTAGACCATACACATCACGAATATCAGATCATTCCTGATGCTCGCCGCCCAAAAGGCTATGAAATCTATTCGGTCGATGATGTGATTGCCACCTCATCAGCTGGTGAAGAAGAAAACTACACCCCCTTTTATGGCATCAATCATCAACGCCACACATCAGGGGCTCACTCGTTCTGGTTCGCGACAAGAAAAGACTCTAAACAAGGCATTTTTGATCGTGATGAAGGAACGGATATGTATTTATCACTGGTTGATCTTGAATTTAATCCGAATCACCCGGACGATCGCACCATCACAATCAAAACCACCAGCAGCAATCGAGACTTGCCAGGGAAGCTGCCCTTTAGCGCCAACCAACCCAGATTGCAGTGCACTAATATCGCACCACCCTGTAATCGCGTGCGCTGCTTAATGCCGTTTACTCAGGTTGTTCGGCCACCACTGCGCAACCATGCCCGCTGGCGTTTAATCTCACACCTGAACTTAAATCATCTGTCGCTAACAGGTGGTAATGATGCGACTCAGGCATTAAAAGAGATCCTGCGTCTGTATGACTTCAAAGAGTCCGCCATCACGCAGACATTGATTGATTCAATTTTATCGGTACATGCCAAACCGATCAGCGCGCCGCTGGAGATCGATGGGCGCGCCACTATGTGTCGCGGCATGGAGGTTAAAGTGGAATTAGATGACTCGCAACTGAGCGGCAGCAGCGCCTATTTGTTTGCGACCATACTGGAGCAATTTTTCGCGTTGTACTGCTCAATCAATTCATTCACCAGATTACTGGTTAAAGTAAAAAATAGAGAAGGTTACTTAAAAAAATGTCCACCGAGAGCCGGCGAAAAAGTATTTCTATAATAGAGATACTGACCGAACGCCCTAACGAGCACACCTTTATACAGGCAGTGCGCTTGTTAGAGCGCTCGACTACGCTCAACAAAAAGGAAGACAAGCAACAGGCCAACAAGCCGGTTGCTCGATTCATACCGCCCACGGCTGAGTTTTTGCGCTTTAAAACGCATCAATCACTGGCATTTCCAACCGCAGCAATAGAGACCATCAGAAAAAACATAAACGATGATAATGTTCACCAATGGGAAATGATCATTAATTTTACTGGTCTAACCGGTAGCAGTGGCTACCTGCCCTTTCACTATACAGAGATGGCACTACAGCGATTAAAACTCAAAGATAGCTCAATGATCGATTTCTTCAACCTCTTCAATCATCGAATCATTTCCCTCTACTATCAGGCGTCATGTAAATACAGTCTGCCGATCGAATATGAGAGGAAACGACTGGAATCTACAGACGAAAATGTTACCGATAATTTCACCCAGGCCCTGCTCTCGATGATTGGCTTTGGTACCGGAAACATTAGAAACCGCTTGCATATAAAAGATGAATCACTCGTCTTTTATGCTGGGCTGTTCACCGAAAGTGTGCGCACTGCGTCTGGTTTAAAACAGATTCTACAGCATCATTTCTCTATTCCTGTTGAGATAGAAGATTTTATTGGCCAGTGGCAAGAGTTGATTGATGACGTGCGCACACGGCTCTCTGTTGAACAGAATACCGCGCAAAACAACGGCCTTGGTAAAAATGCGATACTCGGCCGTAAAGGTTGGTATGTACAGGGGAAGATACGCATCATATTGGGCCCTTTAAATAAATCGCAACTCAGTACATTTGCCCCCGGTACCAGCACATTAAGAGCGCTTGATGAGATCGTTCGCCTTTATCTCGGTCTTGAACACGACTATGACTTTATCATGCGGATTAAACGAGAGGACATCCCATCACAGGTCAACCTTTCGCGCCATCAGCCTGCCGTTATAGGGTGGAATACCTGGCTATCCAGTAAAGCCGGTAGAAGTGATTTCGATGACATAAATAAAACGATTGATATACCGGTCTCAGCCAGACGACTTAATTAATAACGCGTTCACTGCCCTTAAGTTAACACAATCATTATATAATGCGCGGTGATGCGCGCTTATGATAAACCACAACACTTTACAATATTGACTGCGAGGAAAAACATGGTAACTATTGATCTAAAATCACTTGTAGGCAGGTTAAACGAGCCATCTCGCAATGCGTTGGAAGGTGCTGCTGGGCTTTGCCTCGGCCGTACACACTACAATGTTGAAGTTGAACACTGGTTACTCAAGTTGCTAGAGATTCCTGATAGCGACCTTTTATCAGTACTCGAAAAATTTGAAATAAACCTGGGCAGACTCACACAGGAGCTAAATCGTGAGCTAGACCGAATCAAAACCGGTAACACGCGCGCACCCGCTCTCTCGCCAACCATTGTTGATATTACCAAGAATGCCTGGATGCTTGCCTCTGTTGAGTATGGGCACCCAGTCGCCACCTCAGCCCACATCCTGGCAGCCCTGATGCTCGATGACTCGCTACGCAGAACCACAGAGGCCACCTCAGGCGAGTTAAAAAAGATCCAGCCAGAATCCTTACGCGAGGTGCTGCGAGCGGTTGTTGGCTCAACCAGTGAATCAACGTCAGCGGCTGTCGGCGATACATCGAGTGTCGAACATTCAGCAGCATCGGGGATCCCCAGCAAGACACCGTCACTAGACAAGTTCACCATCAATGTCACTGAAGATGCAAAGCAGGGAAAAATTGATGCGGTACTTGGGCGTGATGAAGAGATCAGGCAGATCATCGATATTCTCACTCGCCGCCGCCAGAATAACCCTATTCTCACCGGTGAAGCTGGCGTCGGCAAAACAGCCGTCGTAGAAGGCTTTGCGCTACGCATTGCATCGGGTGATGTGCCAGAACCACTCAGGGGTGTCTGCGTACGCACACTTGACCTCGGCCTGCTGCAAGCGGGTGCCAGTGTTAAAGGTGAATTCGAGAACCGGCTAAAATCAGTGATCGCCGAAGTAAAGGCCTCCCCTCAACCGATCATTCTCTTTATTGATGAAGCGCACACATTAATCGGTGCGGGCGGCAAAGAGGGGCAGGGTGATGCCGCTAATTTATTAAAACCAGCACTTGCAAGGGGCGAGTTAAGAACCATCGCTGCGACCACCTGGGCTGAGTATAAAAAATACTTTGAACGCGATCCTGCACTGACCAGACGTTTTCAGGTGGTTAAAATTGAAGAGCCTGACGAAGAGAAAGCGATCAACATGATGCGCGCCATTTCAGTCATGCTACAGAATCACCACGGCGTGCGAATTATGGATGATGCCATTATCGATTCCGTCCGCCTATCAAGCCGGTATATTACCGCCCGTCAGTTGCCCGATAAGTCAGTCAGTCTACTCGATACCGCCTGCGCACGTGTCGCCTTAAGCCAAAGTGCCACACCCGCAGCCATTGAAGATACGCGTCGCAGCATCGACCAGTGCCGAGCCAATATAAAATCACTGGCGCGAGAGAATGCAACGCATGGTCATTGTAACGATAGAATCTCTGCGCTAAATAGCCAGCTAGAAAGATATATCACTCATCTTGAGACTCAGGAAATCCAGTGGGATAAAGAGAAAGAGATGGTGAAGCAGATTCATCAACTGCAAAAACAGATCGAGGATGACTTTCATACTCAATCATTAACCGATGATAAACAGCGTGCTGAGCAGGCAGATAAGCTGCTCGACGATAGCGAGCGCGATACCATCAAAAGTCAGCTGCAGCAATTAATGGCCGACCTGACAACGCTACAGGGCGAGACCCCGATGATTCAGGTCAACGTTGGTAGTCAGGCGATCGCCGAGGTCGTCGCGAACTGGACCGGCATACCTGTTGGCAGAATGGTCTCCAATGAGATTCAGTCGATTCTGACACTGGAACAGGCGCTCGAAAAACGCGTCATCGGGCAGTCGCATGCGCTTAGTAGCATCGCTGAAAATATTCGCACGGCACGCGCTGGTTTAAGGGATGTCAGAAAGCCTATCGGTGTCTTTTTAATGGTTGGACCCAGCGGTGTTGGTAAAACAGAATCGGCGCTTGCCCTGGCCGATACGCTGTACGGTGGCGAACAGAACATCACCACCATCAACATGTCTGAGTTTAAGGAAGAGCATAAAGTCTCGATGTTACTCGGCTCACCACCCGGCTATGTCGGCTTTGGCGAAGGTGGGGTACTGACTGAAGCGGTACGTCGAAAACCATATAGCGTGCTGTTGCTCGATGAGATGGAAAAAGCACATCCCGGCGTGCAGGATATCTTTTACAACCTGTTTGATAAAGGCACCATTAAAGATGGCGAAGGGCGAGACATCGATTTTCGTAACACCATTATCATCATGACCTCTAATGCTGCGGAAGAACATATCCGCGCAATCTGTGCCCAGAGCGAAGAGCTGCCAGACGCTGAAGTATTGCTCGATAACTTCAGACCTCAACTGCTTAACCACTTCAAACCTGCCTTTCTGGGTAGAACAACCGTCATCCCCTACTATCCTCTGGGCGATGAAAATCTACTGAAAATATGCAAAATCAATATGGACAGAATCGCGAAGCGCATCAAAGATAACTACAACGCAACGTTTAACTATCCTGAGGACCTGTTACTTCACATCGTTGCCCGCAGTCAGGAGGTTGATACCGGCGCGAGGAATATTGAAAACATATTAAGCCGTACCTTACTGCCTGAAATGGCAACCGAATGTTTAGCACGTTTATCTGACAACCAGGAAATCAGCGACATTACCGTTGCAGTTTCGGATGATGGTCAATTCACATACCATATTTCGTGATCGCTTCAGGCATCAGAAAAAATAGTAAACGATCAATCAATGAGAATAAACAACAACGATGCGGCACCACTTGATAGTGGTGCCGCATTAGTTAAATGCCAAATTCACATCGCCTAAACAATTTCACATGCACTATATTTTAATTACAGTTATAGGCCTGCTAGCATCGTTTTCTGTGTATGCTTCGTCTGAGAATACTCAAGATATTCTTACGCTTCAGTTTTATGAAGTCGATCAGAAACATCAGGAATTTTCCAGTCACTTTCATAACTCACTACTAATAGAATCAGAAACAACCATCACCAGTCACACGATGGAATCTTTAGAAGAAGCGGCTCAAATCCTGATCAATAAAAAAACACCGGTCATGGCGGTTAATTTGATTATTAAAAATATGCCGCTGTTAAAGGAAAATTACGACAACCCCAAAATAATTCGATTTATCGAGATTCTATTAAATCAGAACGAAATCGTTTCAGCTGAAATACTATATAACTTAATCATTCAGGAAGGTGATCAATTACTGATCTCAAATGCAGCGTATCTGTTTGCCACCTTTGAATTCAAACGAAATAGCTGGAACAAAACATTAAAATACCTGGCGGGCATCATCAACGATCTACCTGCCAAAGATTATCACAACGCATTACTAATAAAAGGGATATGCCAGCAGCGCCTAGCTCGACACCGCAACGCGATTGACACCTACCAGCTAATACCACCTTCATCGGCTGAATATATCGCTGCACGCCTGAATCTGGCCATTTCAAATATACGGCAAGGCTGGTGGACTGAAGGACATAGCATCATCACCCAGGTCGTAAACAGTTCTGAAGCGCAACGGAATGAAGAGGCGATCAACCGCTTCTATTTAACACTCGGGTATTCGCTGATCAAACAGCAATACTTTAGAGATGCGAGAAGCGCCTTTAGAAATATCACTATCGATAGCCAATATACCAACAGAGCCTTGCTCGGCATCGGATTGGCGGCCGCAAGCCAGGAAGACTATAACGGCGCACTCAGCGTAATAAGCGCGCTAAAAGAAAAACAGACCTATGACTTACCCTCCGATGAGTCATACCTGCTTGCCCCCTACTTCCATGAGAAGCTATCACAGTCAGCAATAGCCTCTGCAGGCTATTTTGAAGCGGTTACCTACTATCAGGAAAGAATAGAAAAAATTGAAGCGATCATTCACGCTAACACAGCGCCAAAAAACTACCTGAGCCACACTGGCGCCATCATTTATATCGGTAAAAACCCAATCAATACTTCACCTAATGTGCCACGTTTTCTAATAGATAACTATCTAACACTCGACAGCTATCGTTCGCATGTAGAAAACGTCAATAACAAAGCATTAACAATCGAATTTGAACAACTGAATAGAAAATATGAATCCATCATAACAACAATGGTCAATACCGCTCTCAAACAACGCATCGCTGATCTGAATAGCTACATGGACCAGGCCCGATATGGCCTGGCTCGGCTTTATGATAGCAACCTGAGCGCCAACTAATGTTAGTCCGAAACATCATATTAGCCGTCGCATCCATTGCACTACTCTCTTCCTGTGCAAGTACGGAGATCATCAAAAGCAACAAAAAGACAACCTTGCATGAGGTTGATAGAGTCAGCAGACAGGCTGTCACCAATATCGCTCCCATTACAGAGAAGACAGATGATGACATTCGCTCTGCATACGAGAATTACTTAAAACACGCCTCGAAAAATGACAAATCCAGAATCAATGCACTGACACGCCTCGCTGAGCTCGAATTTGAATTATCGGAGGAGATATTAAAGAACAGCGATAATGAAGCGTTACTCCAAAACAGGCTATACAATGAAAAGCTCGATAGAACCATCAGCCTGTTGAGTACATCACTAGAAGATTATCCGGGTACAAAAGGGAATGACAAGGCCCTCTACCAGCTTGCGAAAGCTTACGATCAGAAAGGCGAAATGGCATTAAGCATTGCAACCATGGAAAAACTGGCCAATGGCCACCCTAAATCAAAACACTATATCGAAGTACAGTTTCGACTTGCCGAAGCTGCTTTTAGTAAAAAACAGTACACCGTAGCAGAAGACAAATACACAGAAGTCATTGGCTCAAGAAAAAACAAAGTATTTTTTGAGAAATCACTATATAAGCGCGGCTGGTCAAGATTCAAGCAAGGGTTTTATACCGAAGCGGTAGATGACTTCCTCCAGGTTGTGAACCTGAACCAGTTCGATGACTACTCAAGACTAGCGCAATCCCAAAAAGGGATTTTTGATGAATATTTTCGTGCAATAGGACTCTCTTTTTCATACCTCGGCGGGCCAGAACCACTCAATCGTTATTTCGCTGACAACACAGACTTTAAGCATCTCTACTATGCCTATTTAAGCCTTAGTGAAATATACATGAAAGAAGAGAGAAACAGCGATGCGGTAAATGCACTCACCTATTTTGTAAATCAGAACAACTACTCAGTTCACGCACCAGTGGCATTATTAAAGACAATTGAGATCTGGAAGTCCGCAGGGTTCACTACACAGGCAAGCATGGTACTAGAGAGCTTCTACGCGACGTATCATCCGAACAGTGCTTACTGGAACAATCACAACAACATTGATATTAAAATATTCAATCAAGTGCAAAATGCATTAAAGGAACATATATTAACAATCACTGCCAATCACCATCAGCAATACCTTAAAACACGTAAATCAAACGAGTATCTCCAGGCGGTACGATGGTATAAAAACTATCTCAAACATTATCGCTCTTCATCCAGGAAAGACAACATTCACTTTTTATATGCATCACTGCTTGCAGAAAACAACCAATATGCCGATGCCTTTCAGCAGTACGAACTAGCGGCATATGATGAAAATATCATTATCGATAAAAAATCGGCCTATGAAACAATCATACTCAGTGGCAACTTAATAAATTCAATTAACAACAATGATCAGCAGAAAAAACTGCTTATCAATAAGCTCATCCACTATTCAACGCTGTATGCTCAACAGTATTCGACCGACAACAAAACCACCAGTATTATTTCGCACGCCAGCGAGATTGCGTATCGACATAAACGATACAGCGAGGTGATTGCATTAGCCGAACTCATCACTGGCACAAAAAGCACCGCATCACAACGCATCAATAACATTAATGCATTAAAGGCGAATGCCTATATAAAACTGGGACAATATCAAAATGCAGAGCATACCTATCAAGCCCTGCTAAAAAGTAACCATCTGGACTTAAGCCTTCAGCCCTCTTCGTTTGATGGTCTTGCGCTATCCATTTATGCTCAGGGAAAAAATGCCGCAGACAAAGGGAACCTTGACGAAGCAATTCAGCATTATGCACGTATCATTCATGCAGCACCAAAAAGCGAATCGGCTGCAACAGGTCTCTACAATGCGATAGTGCTCGCCATGACAAAGGAGTACTGGCAGCAAGCGATAAGCTTCATAAAATCATTTCAGCAACAGTATCCGCACCATCAGCACGCGCGTGATGTTTCAAAGAAACTGACGGTGATATACCTGAACTCAGAACAAAATATCGCGGCGGCTCGTGAACTTGAAAAGCTTTCGAAACCCGGACAAGATCAGGCGTATAGTATCGCTGCGCTATGGAAAGCTGGCGAATTGTATGAGGAGAACAAAGATTATCACTCTGCCATTCGCACCTACACGCAGTTTTCAGAGACATATACCCAGGAATTTCCACAACAGATGGAAGCGATGCTGAAGTTAACAACGCTATACAACAAAATTAATGATGATGATCAGGAAAGCGGGTGGCATGAAAAAATCACTCAGACAGATAGAAAAACCACATCCTCACTAAAAACTGAGCGAACGATGATGATCGCATCAACGTCTGCGCTGCATCTCGCACAAAAAAGTCACATTAGATTTTCGACCATTAAGTTAGCCTTACCATTAGAGAAACATTTAAAAATGAAAAAGGCAGCCATGCAGAATGCCGTTAACCTCTATGGCAGAGCGGCGTCCTACAGCTCAATCGAAACGGCCACTCAAGCGACGCATGAAATTGGCAATATATTTAATGAGTTCAGTCAATCATTACTACAGTCAGAGCGCCCCACAGAGTTAAATGCTGATGAACTTGAGCAATACCAGTTTTTACTCGAAGACCAGTCTTTTCCCTTTGAAGAGAAGGCCATTGAGTTTTACGAAACCAACATGGCGCATATCAAGGATGGTATTTATGATGAGTGGGTGAAAAAGAGCTACCAACAATTAAAACTTTTGTTCCCGGTAAGATACCAGCGTGAAGCCAAGCTTGATGGATATATCAATGTACTACACTAAACTACCATCAATCGTATTGCTATTACTGCTCGCTGGGTGTAGCACATCACCCTCGAATCTAAAACCAAATGCGAATGAAGGTTCCGTCAGTATCTCCGATACTGAAATCTCACTCTATCGCCAGGCGATCACCGACCTAAGCAATAGTGATTTAGATAAAGCGGAAGCGAATTTTCTAAAGATGAGCAGAGCAAAACCAAATCTTTCTGGGCCATGGGCGAATCTGGCTTTAATCTACATCAAACAACAACAATATGAAAAAGCAGATAATGCCATTAAAACTGCGCTTGAGAAAAACCCCAATATGCCACAGGCACTCAACCTCGCAGGCGTCATGGCGAAAAGAGAGGGACGCATAACGGAAGCTCAGGCGTTTTATGAACAAGCAATATTGAATAAGCCTGATTACGCTATCGCACATTATAACCTGGCATTACTCTTCGACATCCACCTGCAAGACATAGCAAAGGCGCTCGTGCATTATCAACGCTACCAATTACTAACTGACGACACAGATAAAAACACCGCCATGTGGATCAAAGAACTGACGTTCAATCTTGAGAATAATGACTCATGAAAAAATCCAGCTTATTACTCGCAGCCATGCTAACCACTAGCATCAGTGCAGCAACAGCCGAAGACGCTGTCGAACTACAGACAACCTTTATCAAGGGGAACAAAGAACTCCCACAAATTCTCTACATTGTTCCCTGGAAATCGATGGAGAAGATAAACCCCAAACAGGAAAAACTGGTACTGCATAGTCTCTTTGGTGACATCTTTGATCCGGTTACATCAGAAGACCTTGAGTAATAATCTTCTAGGTTACAAAAACCGATGCTTACCTTTTTTAAACACTCATACCTGCCACCTACTTATGCCTCGCATGTAGTCCGCGCCAACCATTAACAATTAATATTTCCAGCCCTAATAATTCACGAGTCCGCCCTTGTTAAAGGAAATTCAGGCGATGCTGAGTGGTTAGTCATCCTTGGATCGAGGGGAGTTTTACCGCATTCTCTCTAGAGATCACTCCTCGAGAGCAGGGCCTGAATTAACTGTTCCGACCACATTAGAACCAATCGCTCTCTGGTTCTGTTTTTCCAGGTCATACCGTTCGCCAGATTTACGAGACCAGCTACATGCTGAAACCCCCATTATTAACTATCACGATAAATTGAAAAATACGTGGATAATTTACCACTTACTTTAGTGACAATTGACGCACTTGATTCAATATCCACTGAGTCTCGGGATCGCTTTCATATAGCGGGTGCCAGGTGAGATTTAAGCGAAAGTCTGGGAACCCTTTAGGTGGCTCAAGGAGGCAGAGCGGAAAATGATTCATTAGCTTTATCGCGACACGGAGTGGAACACTCAATAGGTAGTCGCTTTCGCTGACAATTTGTGCAGCCGCCCAATAACTTCGCGTCGTCACTGCGATGGATCTTTGTAGCCCCTGCTCCGCAAGCCAGGTTTCCACAATATTGGTACGCAAGCCCAGGGGTGAGGGATAAACATGACGTAATCCCTCGAATTGTTTGAGGGTTAAACGCTTACGGGCCGCCAACGGGTGGTTCTGGCTGACCAGGCAGACAAGCCGATCACTGATCCAACGCTCAGCGCGCAATCGTTTGGAAATCTTACTGTACGCCTCCACGCCGATGACGAAACTGAGCTGACCGCTCTCTAATAAAGGCTCAGGGTCCTCCGCTGTTAACATATGTGCGACAAGCTCAACATTTGGCGCTGACTGACGTAGGCAAGTAGCTAACGCTGGTAGCACGATATTCTCACTGTAGTCATTCATACCAATGACAAATCGCGCCTTCGAGGTGTCTGGCTCAAAGGGCTGTGCGGGCTGGATGTTGCGAACCACTTGTTGCAAGATGGCGCGCACTGGCGCTTCCAAAGCAAGTGCGCGCGGCGTCGGTTGCATCCCCTTCGCGCCGCGCACCAGGATTGGATCATCAAGCATCTCGCGTAATCGCTTCAGTGCATTACTCATGGCCGACTGACTTAGAAAGACACGGCCAGCAGCCCGAGATACATTTTTCTCTTGCATGAGCACATCAAAAATCAGCAATAAATTGAGATCAAGCCGACGCAGTGTCGAACTATTATTGATTTCGTAAATACTTGAATCATTACTATTCATTTCACAAATCATAGCAAAGCAACTAAGCTTTCTCCATCGAATACTCGATCACAATTAAAGGAAAAACAAAATGAAAGCAACTCATGGATTTGGCGTTAAAAAAAGTGTCCGAATGTTAGCAGCCACCGCTCTGTTCTGTGCCTTTAGCTTCGGTCATTCTGCCTATGCAGGAGATAAACTGACCTCGCTACCTGTAGTGCCTCAGCTGACGCTGGAATTGGCCCAGAAAGCTGCGATGTCAGCTTTACAGCAATGTGGTCGGGAAGGCTATGCGGTTAGTGTCGCCGTGGTCGACCGCAGCGGGTTACTACTTACCCAGGTGCGCAACCCCGCAGCGGGCCCCCATACCATTGGCAGTAGCCTAGGCAAGGCGTTCACATCTGCCAGCATGGGACGAGCAACAGCCCCCCTGGCTAAGGCCATCGCAGAGAACCCCGCGCTTAACGGTTTGCGTGACATGGACGCCAGAATGGTGATTCTTGCTGGAGGCTTGCCGATTGTGATTGATGGCCAACGCGTCGGTGGCATTGGCGTCGGTGGTGCACCGGGCGGACATCTGGATGAAGCCTGCGCCATGTATGGTCTGAAACAGATCGGTGCAAAGTAATGCGCGAACGACAACCAAAACAGATGGAGCCCGCCCGCCAGGGTTGGCTCACGAACTTATTGCTCGTTATCGTCTTGAGCTGTATTGGCAGTGTGCATGCGAGCGGCGAGTCAACAACGTCCACGACGTCTGGGTCGGACCTCTTACTAGTCAGCCAATTCAAGGCGCATCACCTGGCTTATGTGGACCCTCAAAAAGGTGTTATCGCGCGGGTAAAGGTAGGTCGCGCCCCATACGGGGTGGCCATTAGCCAGGATGGGCGTGCTTATGTTGCCACCGCTGAAGGCGTTGCGGTTGTCGACATCCGTGCGCGTCTGCGCACTGCACTGATTCCGTACCAAACATTATTGGCCGGAAGGCGATGGGGCGAGTATCGGCAAGGCGGTATGGGCATCGCCGTCTCTCCAAATGGGAAAACGGTGGCCGTCGGCATCAATCGCGGCCGCCGCGCTGGGCAGTTGGAAATCATCTCGACGCAATCGCAAACCGTCATAGCCAGTGTACCGGTTGGTATTCGACCCTTTCAGGTATTATTCAGCAACGAGGGCCACGAGATTTATAGTATTGACCACGACTCATATTCAGTAACCGCTTATAATCTGAACGACCGGTCGTTGAGGGTCTTTGACGTAGCACCGTTCGGCTATGGCGGGTTTGCTAAACCACACTATGCCGCGATTAACGCAAAGGGAGATCTCTTGTTGCCGATACAAGGCCGCACGCTACTTCAGTTGAACCCGAAGACGGGAGAGCAAACACAAATCCCGCTGTCTGCTCAAACACATCAGCACGGTGTTGCATTGAGCAATGATGCATCTACGCTGTTTGTTGTGGGTACAGGTCCCGCTGGCGAGGTTAGTGGTACCGCCGTACTGAGTCGTATTAATCTGCGCGATGGACAAGAAACACATCTTCCGTTACATGCAGAGCACGAACAAATTGTGCTGAGTGACGACGATAAGACTGCGTATCTAACTGGCGGAAATAGCTTTACCGAAGGCTGGAATGGTATTAGCGTCATCGATCTTACGCGCAATAAAATTCGATTCCTCCAGGTTGACAAGCAGCCTCTGGGGGTCGCGTTATGGGGGAATGCTGCAGGTAATAGAAAATAAACAAATTCAGTTGATTTCAATCGCTATGCTTGCTCATAACTAAGGAACCTCTGATTCATTGTCAGTCGACCGAAGGAAGTGCCCCGTGGTACGAGAAGCGGAGCGACGAAGCAATCTCATCACTCGATGATTCTTATAGCGTCGAGATTGCCGCGCTACACCTACGGGCGCAGTCCAAGATATTGATTTGAATAACGTAGCGAAAAAATCGTGGTCACCTTGACGGTGAATGAGACTTTTCTCGAGGAAAAGGGGCGGAGTCAGGCTCCTCCATTAGAAGACTCATCAAAAGCAGCAAGTAATAATTCTTGTTCTTTGAGGCTTTTAGGTTCGGTTAACACTAATGAAATAAAGCAGAGATTGTAAAAATCGTCATCCACTTCACCTTGTTCATGGCTGTTATGGCGCTCGAATCAAACTGAAATTCAGAAAAATTCGAGCGCCTTTATACCTCCTGGATTAATGAGCCAGATCAAACCGATCGAGGGTCATTACCTTAGTCCATGCATCAACAAAGTCATGGACAAACCTCTCTTTTGCATCGTTGGCTGCATAGGCTTCTGCAACAGCCCGCAGCTCAGAGCTCGATCCAAAAATCAGATCAACTGGTGTGGCCGTCCATTTGAGCTTGCCAGTCTTACGATCAAGCCCCTCATAAATGCCCTCTGATTTAGATGACTTCTTCCACGTCGTGGACATGTCGAGCAAGTTCACGAAGAAATCATTATTCAAAGATCCGGGACGATCAGTGAATACACCATGTTTCGAACCGTCACTATTTGTATCCAAAGAGCGCATACCACCCACAAGTACCGTCATCTCCGGTGTTGTCAGGGTTAACAGGTCGGCTTTTTCCACCAGCATGTCTGTTGGTGTTCCGTAGCTAGGGCTGTAGAAGTTACGAAAGGCATCCGCTGTTGGTTCCAGTACCGCAAATGACTCCACATCAGTCATCTTCTCTGTGGCATCCATACGCCCAGGCTTGAATGGGACAGTTACTTTGAAACCGCCTTGCTTCGCCGCCTTCTCAACCGCAGCCGCACCACCCAGCACAATCACATCTGCCAGCGAGACTTTTTTGCCGCCGCGGAGTGATTTGTTGAATGATTGCTGAACACTCGTCAGTTTATTCAACACGTTTGATAGCTCGGCAGGGTTATTGGCCGCCCAGTCTTTCTGTGGGACCAGTTGAATACGTGCACCATTGGCACCGCCGCGCATATCCGAACCACGGAAAGTTGAAGCAGATGCCCATGCCGTTTTAATCAGTTCAGACGTGCTCAAACCAGAGGCAAGGATTTTAGCTTTCAGTTTTGCAGTATCCTTATCGCTAATCAGCTTGTGGTCTACAGCAGGAATCGGATCTTGCCAGATAAACACTTCGCCGGGGACTTCGGAACCCACATAGCGTGCACGAGGACCCAGGTCACGATGCGTTAGTTTAAACCAGGCACGTGCGAAAGCTTGATCAAACTCTCTCGGACTGTTCAGAAAACGCTCAGAAATCTTACGGAAGCCCGGGTCTTTTTTCAGCGCGATGTCCGTCGTAAACATGATCGGCGCATGGCGCTTACCCTCGATATGGGCATCCGGCACCATATTGACTGCTGATTTATCCGTTGGAATCCACTGATGAGCACCGGCTGGGCTCTGGGTTTGCTTCCATTCGAATCTCATCAGGTTGTCCAGGAAGAGAATCGACCAGGCAGTCGGGGTAGAGGTCCACGCGCCTTCCAGGCCACTGGTCATGGTATCTTCTGCGTTACCTTTGCCACATTTATTCTTCCAGCCGAAACCTTGCTCCTCGATAGCGGCAGCAGCAGGTTCTGGACCAACACATTCACCGGACTTGGCGCCATGGGCTTTACCTAGGGTATGCCCACCAGCAACAAGGGCCACAATCTCTTCGTCGTTCATCGCCATGCGACCAAACGAGTCACGCATATCTGCAGCAGCAGCGAGCGGATCATGATTTGCATTCGGGCCCTCAGGGTTGACATAAATCAAACCCATTTGAACAGCAGCGAGTGGTTTTTCCAGTTTGCCACCTTTATAGCGCTCGGCATTTGCAAGCCATTTGGTTTCTGAACCCCAGTACACTTCATCTGCTTCCCAGTCGTCTGCACGGCCACCGGCAAAACCCAGCGTTTCAAAGCCCATCGATTCCAGCGAAACATTCCCCGTCAGAATAATCAGATCACCCCAGGAGACACTGCGGCCATACTTTTGTTTGACGGGCCACAGCAGTCGGACTGCCTTATCCAGATTGGCATTATCCGGCCAGCTGTTTTGTGGCTCGAGACGGATCTGACCGCCATCGGAACCACCACGGCCATCATATATACGGTAAGTACCAGCGCTATGCCACGCCGCTCTGATCATCAGGCCACCATAGTGCCCCCAGTCAGCTGGCCACCAGTCCTGAGATGTCGTCAAGGTTCGCTCAATATCTGCTTTCAGCGCTTTCATATCAACATTGGCGAAAGCCTTGGCATAATCGAAATCATCACCATAGGGGTTTGATGAAGAATCGTGCGCGCGCAGCTGATCAAGATCCAGCTTTTCAGGCCACCAGTCTTGACTGGACATCGGCTTATTCTCAGCAAAAGTAGCGCCCGATGCCATTGCTAGTGATATCGCTATCGCGGTAAATAACGGTTTGGTTTGTTTACGCATATATACTCCTCTTTCCTTAAGGTTATTAAAACAACTTAGTGGTAATGTTAGATCGTTTATTCGAGTTCAGTAGCAAATATAGATCGGCTATGTCAATCTGTATATTGAATTAAATAGATGATTATGTTCTAAAATACTGAACGTGATCATCCTCAATACTCAGGTATCTTAATGATTTCCATAAAACAACTTTCCTATGCGCTTGCTGCAGAGAAAACGCTGCATTTCAAAAAGGCGGCTGAATTATGCAACATCAGTCAGTCTGCGCTGAGCACGGCCCTGAGCGAACTGGAGAAACAACTGGGATTGCAAATTTTTGAGCGCGACAATAAAAAAGTGCTCATTACCCCAAGCGGGAAAAAAGTACTCGATCTGGCGCGCAGCATCATATTGACGATGGAGGATATGCAGCACCTAGCAGACACCCAGAAACAGCCACTGAGCTTCCCGATCAGTGTCGGCGTAATACCCACCATAGCCCCTTTTTTGCTGCCCAAAATATTGCCCGCACTGAATCAACAATACCCGCAAGCCCAGCTGAACATCGTCGAGGAACAATCCCATGTGCTGGTAGATATGGTCAGGTCAGGTGAGATTGATACGGCCATATTGGCGCTACCCTATCCCTGTGACGGCTTGTTATGTATGGATTTTGGGGAGGAGGATTTTTACTGGGTAGCATTGAAAGAAGAGAAGTTCGCGCAGCAGAAGGAAATAACCAGTGACGAGCTTAGCCACTGTAAGCTGATGTTACTTAAAGATGGGCATTGCCTGAAAGACCATATCCTTGATGCCTGCAAGCTTTCTGAGCAGAGCGTCAACCATCGTTTCGGCGCCACCAGCCTGAACACCCTGGTACAGATGGTTTTAGGCAAGTTGGGAACCACGCTTATCCCTGAAATGGCGCTGGATCAACTTATCTCTCAGAATAGTGCACTTTCCGCAGTGCATTTAAATGAACCCAGCCCCCATCGACGCATCACCTTTGTGATCCGCCCTAATTACACGCGCATGTCCAGTATCGAAGCTTTAGTTGGAATATGTAAAGCAGCATTGAAAAAATGAATGTTGTAATTTTTAACAGCTACATGCAAGGGTTCCATACAATTGCGGCACATATTTGACGACCCAACGGTTGATCGTGCTGCCCATGGTGAATTCACAGTTACCACATCTTTTCTTCAAAAATAGCAGCCTTGTGCGATGCCACGAAAACGCCATAATTAGGCGCCACACGGTCAAGTCTCGTTTATTCCCTCAGCTATATCGAATGCCTACTTCTGCGGCATGTATCTCAAAACTCAACAAAATCGGCGCAAAGTAACTAAAAAATATCACATTCCAGTTTCAGTATGCTTTTACAGTGCCTCACTCTTTATTCGCTAAATGCACCGTCATTTGATTAAACGGAATATTCCAACCATGATGGTTGCATGCATTGACAGTGGTGAGTTGCAGAAAACGTCCAATGACATAGTAGTGCTCTGCAGCCTTACCTTCAAAGGTTGCAATAATTACGACATTAAGTGACGAAGCGGCGGCTTCCTTGAATTCAACATTAATCTTACGAACCAGTGGAAAATAAGGTTCATTAACCATGGCCTCCTCAATAAAGGCTTTAAGCTTGTACAGAATCTCAGAAGTGATCATAGCTTGATCGGCGTAATCAAAACCAAAGACCACAAATACGCCAAACCCATGGGATAAGTTCTTGGGGTTTTGCGCTAAAAAGTCAGTGGTGGCATAGGTTTTTGTGCTGCCGCCCCTGACCTTCATGGTGACCATTTCCGGTGTTTGCATCAGCACGGGACCAAAATAACCATCATCGAGCATCATGAAATCGCCGCGGCGACAGGGGAACCAAAGCTCGTCCTTTGAAAAACGACGAGATTGTAATTCCAGGATAATCTGGGTGGGCAGCTTAAGAATACCGCCGGCAAGCGCAGGATTGGTCAGGGTGCTATAGAAGTTTAATGCGGTAACTTGATAGGGAATGCCGTTATAAACAACCCGTTCATTTTCGCGCACAGAACCCAGATTCAGCAAGAGTTTAGCTTCGGCGACAAAACGTGGCAAAGATTGGCGCAATGTCCAGGCAAAGCCAATAAGAAACAGCAAGCTCAAACCAAGCAGAATCCAGTCACCTTGCACATAAAAAACTATCACCACCGCAAAAACGGCCAGCAAAACGGCGAGTACTCTAAAAAGTATAATGATGGCTTTTTCAAAAAGACGGGTTTCTTCATTCCGTTTTTCATCGATAAAGTAGACGAGTACCCGAGAAATTAGCCTGAATATGAAATAGACAAGGAAAAAAGCAATGATTCCATAAACAATATTAAGCCCTCTGCCTGTTAACAAATCTTTTAATTGCTCAGCCACGCTTACCCTGGACTCTTCTGGTGGGTTGAGTTTTTCTTCTAATTGAAAGCTCACCAGGCTCAATTGATTGTCGATATCGTCACGACGCTTTTGCCAGTTTTGCTCCAATTTTTGCAGGTAATTGTCCAGAGAGTTGTTGTCCGCTTCAGATTGTAGCGCTTTTATTTTTTCCAGCGCGTTATCAGCAATTGGCAGACGTGATTCTAAGAACGTTTTTTCGCTGCGCAATCGCTCTATTGTTCTTGGCCGCTCGGTAAGTCGCTTCATCTCGTCTAAGATGGGTCGAAAAACCTCTTTAATTTCTTCCTGCCAGTCAAATCGTTTTGTAACTTTTTGCTCAAAAGCGTCTACATCAACACCGCCAATGGCAACAGATTCAAAGTTTTTTTGCAGCGTTTGAATTCGCGACGAAAGTTTATCGCGTTGCTCAATCAAGGCTTTGGTATCCAGTTCGTCTTTAGTATTTGTTAAAGCAACTTTCACTTCTGCCAATTCTTGCCGCGCACCATCAATAGACGCACGTAACTCCGAAAGCTGATCAAATACATCATTTTTCTTGACAACTTGAACTTCTGTTTCAGCGCTGATAACAGCTTCTGCCGAGGAGTCAGCATAGATGGGCTTGGTAAAGCTTAAGATTGTAAATAGGACGCAAAAGGTCACGAAAACATTATGGCGAGTCAAAGCTGAGTTCCATCTTTATATTTAAGTGGGAAAAAATGCTGAATGGTGCTGTCAGTTGACCAGACAGCACCCAGCGTACAGTACATGAGAAGCTTGTAATTTTATCATCTTCACACTAAAAAATGCAGCCTTGTCGCATACCACAACAGCACCAGGAGAATTTCCCTGGAAAATTAATTTGATCACTACCTTGCTTAAACTGCTTGGCCCCGCGGTGTGCATGCAGTCATGACAGAGGAATTACTGATTTAACAATAGTTAATCATCCGGAAAAGAAAAATTTTCCCGAATGGTTCACCAGGAAAGTGACCGCCGTGAACAGCCTTTTATTTGCATCAATTGTGCAGCAATCCCTGATGATCTACTAGAGCCTGAACTATTTGGTTATGAAAAAGGTAGCTTTACAGGTGCTCAACAAAAAAAGAAGGGAAAAATTATCCTTGCTGATGGCGGCACTTTATTCCTGGATGAAATAGGTGATATGCCCTTATCCTTGCAGTCCAAACTATTACGCGTATTACAGGAAAAAATTGTTGACCCCATCGGCAGTGTTCAGGGCTTGCCAGTAAATTTCAGGCTCATTAGCGCCACTCATAATAATCTAATGGAAGCAGTGAACAAAGGCCACTTTCGTCTCGATTTGTTTTATCGCATGAATGTGGTACCTATCTACTTACCACCTGTCAGGGAGCGTATCGGCGATATGCGCTTATTAGCGCTGCACTTTTTAAACGAGTTAAACCATCAATACAGTTGCAATGTTACGCTTTCCAATGAAGCACTCGATATGATGGAAAACTACAATTGGCCGGGTAATATTCGACAAATCCAAAATGTGCTAGAGCGCGCGGTATTAATGGCAGATAGCGAAGTTATCAACATAGAACAGATCAAAACGATTTTAAAAGGTGAAAGTTCAATCAAACCCGACATCAATCAGGAGCAAAGCCAGAGCCTAGCACCGCAGCCTCAACAACACACGCCCACTCAGAGCAGCAGTCGTAACTATGAATGGGTAACATCCGATAATACTGAGGAAGTAGTGCAAGCGCTTCGAAGCACCGGGGGCAATAAAACCGCTGCAGCTCGCCAACTTAATATGAGTCTGCGGCAAATGAATTACCGCATTACCAAACTTGGCTTAGAAGAGATCGTTGATCATCTACGCGGCGAGCACTAAACTCCTGATCTATTCAGGATAATAGCCAGCCTGATTTTTCACAAAGACAATCCACTCGATACGTTCTGTAAATAAAACTGCCGCGGGCTGTTTCAAATAGCCTAACTTTCTAAATTTAAGGAACCTTTGATTAATTGCCTTATCTGTCATTGCGAGCAACGCGTGACGGACTGGAAGTCCAAATCCTTTAGGGCGGCAATCTCGACGCTATATGAATCATTGAGTTAAGAGATTACTTCATCGCTTCGCTCCTCGTAATGACAATTAATCAAAGGTTCCTTAAATAAAATATGCGCGCTATTTTTCACCATGCCACTTATAATGATATAAGCCATGTTTTATGGAGGGAATAAACCGAATACATACGTTATTTATCATGCTTTTTGTTATCCTTAATATTTCTCGATCGTTCCGATACTCCTGCTACTAATCAAAAATTATCCGGTGGCGAGACAGATCTCTTTACTAAGTTAGAAATGCTAGTAGCAGCCAGCATACAATATCTGAATTTATAAGTTTAAGGGCCTGGCTGGATGCACAAAACTCAGCGAATACTGCTAGCGCTATTGGTATGCCTGTATTCCACAGCACTCTTTGCACAGGTCAACATCACTGTTGAAATCCGCGGCATCGACAAACGACTTGAAGACAATGTTCGTCTGTTCCTCAGTATCGAACAACAAAAAGATCATGCACTGGTAAGCGAAGGTCGCCTGCACCGTCTTCATAAAAAAGCGCCACAGGAGATATCTCAGGCATTACAACCTTTCGGCTACTATCGACCCCTGATTAGTTCACAGTTTACGCAACCGGCCCCCGGTTCCTGGCAGGCAATCTATACTATCGATCCCGGCCCACCACTGCCGGTGGGCGAGTTCAATTTTGTATTGAGCGGCAGCATGAATGAGGATCCTGCATTCCACTCACTGAGTGCAACCCTGCCATTTAATCAGGGAGAGGTGTTCGACCATCTACGTTATGAAGAGATAAAGGCAAGCCTGGCCAGGCTCGCGGCAGAGCGAGGCTATTTCAACGCCAGCTTTATTGAACATCGTATCGAGATTGACCTCGACACCTATGAGGCACGTATTCACCTTCATTATGACAGTGGGCCGCGTTACCATTTTGGCGAAGTACTATTCAACCAGGATGTGCTTGAGCCGGAACTTCTGCGACGTTACATCCCCTTTGAAAGCGGCTCTCCATATACGCTAGATCACCTCATCAACCTGCAACAGGCGCTTAACGACAGTGATTATTTTCGCACCGTTGAAGTATCACCGGGACAGCCGCTACTCGACAGCGCTGAAATACCTGTCAGCGTGATGCTCACGCCACATCGTCGCCACCGCTACAGCTTTGGGCTAGGCTATGGCACCGACACCGGCGCTCGCACCAAATTCGACTGGGAAATGCCTCTCCTGAACCGTAGCGGCCATCGTGTCGGTACCGAAATTAAAATCTCAGAAATAGGATATAGCCTGAGTGCCCATTACCGAGTACCAGTACTCAATCCTCGCACTGACCAGATGATCTACAGCGCTGGCGTAGTCAATGAAAAGACCGACACTCATGACAGCACCGTGCGCACCATCAGTGCCACGCTCAACCGCGGTCGAGGCCGTTGGCGAGAGTCCCTTTCTCTGAGCTATCAACAGGAGGAGTTTGTCATTGCCGAAGAGAGCGGCCGCTCCACACTGCTCATCCCCAGTATCAACTGGAGCCGTACCTGGGGGCGTAATTTCATCTATACCCTCGATGGCCTGCGCTTTGATATTGGCCTGCGCGGCGCCAATGAAAGATTGATCTCCGACACCAATTTCTTTCAGCTACAGGGCGGAATCAAGGCGATCAATCCACTCGGTCGCCATAACCGTGTGATTCTCCGCGGCAGACTCGGCAGCACCTGGACAGAGGCGTTTCACCAACTCCCCTCCTCGGTACGCTTCTTTGCCGGTGGTGCCCAGAGCGTTCGCGGCTACGCTTATGATTCACTCGGCCCGGTGAATAACAGTGGTGAGGTGATCGGTGGCAAACATCTGATGATCGGTAGCATCGAGTTCGAGCATAGACTTAACGACAAGTGGGGCGCTGCGGTGTTCTATGATGGCGGCAATGCCATCGACAAAATCGCCGACAAACTTGAACGCGGCGCGGGCCTCGGTCTGCGCTGGCAGTCACCAGTGGGGCCAGTCCGTATCGATCTCGCCACTGCCGTCAGTCGTGATGGTCGCCCCTGGCGACTCCACATCAACATCGGGCCGGACTTATGAAGCGGCTACTGCGCAGGCTCACAGTCATATTTCTGCTGGCACCCGTTATCGCCCTGGCATGGCTGACGACGACAGAGAGCGGTCTGCACTGGGCCTATCAGCAGAGCAACGCCTCCCTGCCCGGTGAATTGACGCTGACGAAACTTGAAGGACGGTTGCTCGGTTCAATCACGGTGACAGGCGTCGAATATCGACAGGACGGCGCACTCATTAAAGCCGATCAGATCACACTGGCGTGGCGACCCGCTGCACTACTGGCCACTAATATCCACATCGATCAGCTCCATGTGCAAGCGCTTTCCATCGTATTACCGCCATCGGCGCAGAGCGATCAGCCGCTTACCCTGCCGCAGCTTCATCTCCCCTGGCGTGTCGCGCTTAACGATCTATCAGTCAATGGTTTGAGTGTTAGCCAGCATGATCAGACCTTTGCGCTTCAACAGATCAAGCTTAACGCCACAACACTGTTCAGCCAGATTGAAATCGAAGCGCTGAGCATTAAGGGCGATACCTTCAGCCTCAATATCAACGGAACACTCAACTCAACTCAGCACTATCGTCACGCACTGGCGATGCACTGGAAAACTGAACTCCCCTCCAAAGTGGTGATTGACGGTCGAGGTCAGCTCGTGGGTGACATCAAAAAGACCCTCCTGAAACAGCATTTAAGCGGGCCGTTGGAACTGACACTCGAGGCTGAATTCAATAACTTGCTCGACCAACTCAACTGGCAGGGCAAGGTCGATGTTGCAGCATTCGACACCTCAAAGTTGCAACTTGATCTGCCTGCTGTCAGCGGTAAACTCACACTGGCGGGCAGTGGCAACCTCACCACCGCCACTCTCACCGGCGCGGCGAATGGTAGCACTGCCGAACTCGGCCCCTTCGATGCTGGTTTCGCATTGCGACGGTTGAGCGATAACACTATTCAAATTGATCGCCTGACGCTACACACCCCGCTCAATGACACTCGCCTTCGCGCACGTGGCCAGTGGCTACCCGGGGCGGGGGGTGGTGATATCAATCTGACATTCGATTGGCAAAACCTGCGTTGGCCACTCACGCAAGATGCATGGTTCGATAGCGCTATTGGCAGCGGCTGGATAACCGGCACGAGCGATCACTACCAACTCGGGCTGGCCACTGACCGCCCCTGGCCTGAGGCACCACCCTCTACATGGTATGCCAGTGCCGATGGCAACCTTGATGGGCTGACTATTCACTCATTGCGCGTGAACGCCCTGAACGGAGAGACGATCGCCAGAGGTCGGCTCAGTTGGTCACCTCAACTAACCTGGCAGGCAGAGGTAAACGCAGCCGCGATTGATCCCGCATCAATCTGGTCGCAATGGCCCGGCCAGATTGATGCTATGTTAACCAGCAACGGTCGCATTGAAAATGACCAGTTACTCATCGAGACAGATATCACCACACTGAGCGGTACATTGCGAGGCTATCCGGTATCACTCAACAGTCGTCTCAACTGGAATGATGCCGGTTTCGACATTCACCATTTTGACTTTCACTCAGGCACATCGCGGGTCAGCGCCAAAGGCCACATCGGTGAAACACTTAAACTGGACTGGTCCATCGCAGCGACCGATCTGGCTGAACTCTACCCCCAGGCCCAGGGGCAGCTCCAGGCAAAGGGGCAGCTCTCTGGCCCTCAAGATAGCCCTCAAATCAATGCCTCTGTAAAAGGCACCACGTTGAGCCTGCCAGATTATGAAATTGGTCACATCGAAGGCGTTGTTGCACTGGATCTTTTCCGTTGGCAGCAGGTCGATATCAGGCTGGCGGCACAATCACTAAACTTGAAGGGCTATCTCCTATCGTCACTGAATATCGATACCGACGCACACCAATTGGAGTTGAAAGCCGTCTCCGATGCCGTAACGGTGATCATCGGACTCAAAGGCGCAGCGAATCTCCAGGGCTGGCGCGGACACCTCACTCGGGCCGATATCCAGAGCCGCCAGTTTGCCAACTGGCAGCTCACGGCACCGACTGCGATTAATGTCAGTGCACAGACACTGGAGGCCGACACATTGTGCTGGCACAACAACGAGGAATCGAGCCTCTGCGCCACACTTCAGAACGAGGCGAGGCGATGGCAAGCGCACCTTGATATCGACAAACTCCCCCTCATGTTGGCGAGCCACTGGCTACCACCTGACATGAAACTCGAAGGTGTCGCAAATGCTACGGCTGAGGTGCAGTTTCAACCACCTGAGCAGCTCAGCGGCCAGGTCCACATCCAGTTGCCGCCAGGGACAGTCAGTTATCCGCTGCTGGAAGGCGAGCGCGACCGCTGGGAATATCGAGACGGAAAGGTAGAGATCACACTCAATGAACAGGGGCTAGAAAGCAGCGCCAGGATAGCCTTAACCAATGGCGATCGATTCAGTGGCCGGTTTGCATTACCAGGGGTAAACCTGCTGACGCTGGAGCGTCAGCACCAGTTATTACAGGCCGATGCCCAGTTGAGTATTCACGACCTGGGGTTGATCGAAGCCATGGTGCCAGAGGTACAGGATCTTCGCGGCGAAGTAGCCGTCAATCTCACCGCCGTCGGTACACTCTCCCAACCAAAGATCAGTGGCCAGGGCCATCTGCTCAATGGCTCCCTACGCATCCCCAGGCTTGGGCTCACCATCGATCAACTCAGTCTAAAGAGCCAGAGCAACGGCGTTGACACACTCACCTTTCGCCTCGACGCTCGCTCCGGTGACGGCGACCTCGCTATTCAGGGTCAAACCACTCTGGACAGCGTTGCCGGCTGGCCAACAGCGATCACGATCAAAGGTAATGAGTTCGAGGCCTCGCGCATTCCAGAAGCCAGAGTACTGGTCTCGCCCGATCTGCAGGTGACACTACAGCAACGCACCATTGAAATTAAAGGTGACATTCATATTCCCTATGCCAGACTACAGCCAAAAGACATCACTACCGCCGCGCGTGTTTCGAATGATACAGTCATCGTTGGTGGAGAACAGGCAAGCGAAAAATGGCTCATCTTCACGCGGGTGCGACTGACGCTGGGCGAACGCGTTAATTTTTACGGTTTCGGATTTGAAGGGCGCTTCGGCGGCAGTCTATTACTTGAAGATGAACCCGGCCAGTTGACCACCGCGACGGGGGAACTCAGTATTCCAGAGGGACGCTATCGCGAACGCCTCGATGTGGAGCAGGGACGCCTGTTCTATACCGGTGGCCCCATCACCAATCCTGGCCTCGACCTTCGCTCCGTGCGCCGTGTCAATAACGTCACCGCTGGACTCAAAGTGAGGGGCAGCCTCAGCCAACCGCAGATTGAACTCTTTTCCATCCCGGCGATGGGTGAGGCCGACGCGCTCTCCTACCTGCTACGGGGGCGACCCATCGAAAACGCCTCCGGCGAGGAAGGCGCCATGATGGCCAAGGCGACACTGGCACTGGGCTTGAGTGGCGGTGATCGCCTTGCGCGTATATTGGGGGATCGATTTGGACTAGATGAGATGCGCATCGAAAGCAGTGATAGCGGTGATCAGGCCTCACTGGTGATGGGACGCTATTTATCCCCCAGGCTCTATATCAGCTATGGCGTCGGATTAATCGAATCCGTCAACACATTTAGCCTGCGCTATAAAATTTCTGACCAATGGCAACTTAAAGGTGAAAGCGGTGAGCATCAGGGTGCCGATCTACTCTACACTATCGAGCGGTGATGATTACCACTGGTGCCGCTTGCTATTTCTCAAGATCGATATCAGTGGCAGCCATGCAGAGTATATTGTTCAGCATTTCCGCTCCCCCAATGCCTTCAAAGCGGGCGATATGATAAGCGCATCACCTTCGCTGACTAATGGCAAACTGGTTCTGCCGATGATCGCCATGGAGAGCGTTCGCTTATTAAAGAAAAGTGGATGAAGCGATCATTGAACAACTGCTGGGTGATATCGTGTCGCCCGAGTTCGTAAGTAAAGCTACAGGGGGCACCAAAGATGTAGCAAACTCGTTACTTGAAAACCCTGCTGAAGCGTTTCGCCAAAAAGTAGCGAACGTCAATAAACAAATATCGAAAGCGATGGACTTAGGACTTAGCAGTCAAATTAGATAATCCTGATCCAGCACTCAAGAAGATAAATGAACTAGAGACACAGCGGAAATCCCTGGAAGATCAAATCACCCGCCTGAAGCATGAACATTCAATGCGATCAGCACTCGCCAATATCACTGAACCGCAAGCATCCAGCATACTTAAAAACTTCACAGAGAATTTTAGATCGATACCGAAAAGAGCGCTGGAAAGAATCTATAAGACCTCTGGATCGAGCACATTCTACTCGATCCAGAAATTTTGGATGCGTTGCCCACTACAGGCTTGCAGTGGATAACGGCTATGTATGGCGTCCCCAAGGGGATTCGAACCCCTGTTACCGCCGTGAAAGGGCGGTGTCCTAGGCCGTCTAGACGATGGGGACTAGGTTTTACTGCTTCGCTTTATCGAGTTTAGTAACTGGTGGAGCTAGGCGGGATCGAACCGCCGACCTCTACACTGCCAGTGTAGCGCTCTCCCAGCTGAGCTATAGCCCCTCAAAAGCGAAGCCGTACTTTACGAAAAGATCACACCCCTGTCAACAAAAACTACGCCGCAGATGCTTTTTCTTCAATAATTTTTAATGCATGATCAATACGTTGCAACACTCGCTCACGGCCAATCAGGAATAACGTCTTATCAATTGAAGGTGAAACCGTACCACCCGTTACCGCTACACGCAGCGGCTGGGCTAGCTTTCCGAGCTTTAGCTCCTGCTCTTCGGCAGTCGCCTTCACCGCGCCATGAGCACTCTCTGGCGTCCACTCGGCAAGTGCGGCAAGGTTGGCACGCAGGGCACTCAATCCCACCTGAATCTCAGGCTTCAACTGTTTGGCAACCGCCTTCTCATCATAGGTCTCGATGTCTTTATAAAAATAGACGCTCGCTTGCGCCATCTCAACCAGTGTTTTGCAACGCTCCTGCTGAACCTTCACCAGCTCAATCAGATTCGGGCCGGTGGTCGGGTCGATATCGACATTACCCAGATGCCAGCTCAGGTGATGGGCGATATGCTCCGGCGAGCTCTCTTTGATGTAGTGCTGGTTCAACCACAATAATTTACTCGTGTTAAACGCGGACGCAGAGCTGTTGATATCTTCGACATCAAACAGATTAATCATCTCATCGACACTAAAGATCTCCTGATCTCCATGCGACCAGCCAAGGCGCACCAGGTAGTTCAGCAGCGCCTCCGGCAGATAACCTTCTTCACGATACTGCATCACACTCACCGCGCCATGACGCTTGGAGAGACGCTTACCGTCGTCGCCCAGAATCATCGGCACATGCGCATAGGTTGGCGCCTTACCACCCAGTGCGTCGAGTATGTTGAGCTGACGCGGGGTGTTATTGAGATGGTCATCACCACGGATCACGTGCGACATCTCCATATCGAGGTCATCCACCACTACGGTTAAATTATAGGTCGGGCTACCGTCAGAGCGCGCGATGATCAGATCATCCAGCTCGCTGTTATTGAACACCACTCGGCCACGCACCAGATCTTTAACCGTCACCGAGCCTTCGGCAGGATTACGGAAACGCACCACCGGGCTGCCACTATTAGCAGGCGGCACTGTGAGATCACGACAGCAGCCGTCATAACGCGGCTTCTGCTTGTTTGCCATCTGATCCGCACGTAGCGTTTCCAGCCGTTCTTTAGAACAGTAGCAATAGTAAGCCTTGTCTTGATCGAGCAGCTTATGAATCACCTCCTGATAACGTTCCATCCGCTCAGTCTGACGGAACGGGCCTTCATCATATTCCAACCCCAGCCAGGTCATCCCTTCAAGGATGGCATTGACGGATTCAGCCGTGGAACGCTCAAGATCGGTATCTTCGATACGCAAAACAAAGCGACCGCCATGCTTGCGTGCGTATAACCAGGAATAAAGTGCGGTGCGCGCCCCGCCAACATGCAGATAGCCAGTCGGACTGGGGGCAAAACGTGTACGTGTAGTCATAATCTCCAATAAAAAATCTACTCAGAAAGGAGGCATTCTATCAAATTACTGCTAAGGCCGCTTCGTCATCAGCAATCAGAGCCCCACGTCACCTTACCGCCTTGATTATAAAAAGAAAACCTAACGCAACTGGTTAAAATAAAGTGGGGTATTCATAAATAATGAATTGCCTGACCAGCTAAACAAGCCCACCCGTTGCCATTATCAATAACGATGAAGATAAATCGGTTATTGAACGACAAGATCAGGAAGTTAAGGAACTGGCCTGTTTGTATCATACGACCAAGGATTAGCCTCAGTGTGATCAAACCATGAATCCCAATCCTGATTCAGGTTCATGCTCCCACCATCAGAATAGGTATAGTTGCCATCACTGCCAATAAAACCCACTCCATCGGTATAGGTGTATTTCCCTGCTGTAATACTTTGGGTACTCGTTCCAGTGGGCTCGCCGGAGCCGACTATCACATCGAAAAATCCGCCATCGCTAGGTACATCAGCTCCCCCGAGCCACATCTGATTCACCATGGGTGCAGCGCTGGACATGTCGCTATAGGTAATGTTTCTCATGTCGATATCGAACTGCTGTGTAATTTCAGCTCCATTAAGCGTCTGCGTAATCCTCGGTTTCCCGTCAAACGTATCCTTAAGAAACTCCATCATGACCTCACCATCGTCCACTATCTGGCGTATGATCACCTTGGTAGGGTTCCCCGATCCATTCCCAGAATCAATCACATCGAGAGCCGACCCCAGCGGATTCAAATTATTACTGTTATTACTAAAGTCCGAAGCCCCTCCTGATGCAGAAACCGTTCCGGCACTGTTGTTTGACATCATGCCACTGCTCCACGTGTAGGCCTGCGACGCATGACGCTCAATATAGACTTCCTGGATAAAACCATCCGCCAGGCTGCCCATAATCATGTGGTAGTACTCCTTACCATCACTGCTGGTCACGATCTCTCCTAACTCATATATACCGTTACGTAGATAGGGGGTCTGATCCGTGAGGGTAGTACCACTATCCATCATGCCACCACCACCACCACCACCACCACCCATGCCACCACCCATACCGTCACTATGAAAGGCATCGGTTGTAATTGAACTGCCTGCAAGGTCTTTCTGAAAGTCGAGTACAAATTCGGCTTGACTTACTTCTACCCACATCATCAGTCAGAAGACGGTGCTAAATTGAAGGAGATAGAAACGAGTTTTTGCGCGCACTAGACGCACTGTACAAAAACAGATGCGCCACACCTTCTCAGCCACACAACAGCAGGCAACGCACAGCGTTTGAATCACCAAAATAATACCTGTGATCGTACTAGCCACGAATTTATCGCTCCCTTTTTTCACCTACAAACACTCACTGATCAATCGCTGAAAATCACGTCCCTGACGTCTGATAATCCCGCCATTTCAGGCTCTCTCTCGGACGCCCTGTCACACCGCCAAGATGCCTACCATCACTGCCCAGCACTATTGATATTTTTTACTTACATGTTTAACTTATCGGCACCAAGCTCTCTTTTTTAGGAGTTATTACTAATATTAGCTGTTTATTAAAATTCACACGAAATTTAGCCCTTTGATTAATCATGAAAACCAAAGAATTTTAATAAAACAATGACTTAGCGTTACTTGAGGAAACAAAATAGGGAGGGGGGATAGCATCGCAAGAAAATGGAGCGACGCAACTGCGGCGGTGGAACCGGCTCGTCAGCGGAGAGTGGGGTGATATGAGCTAAATTGAAAAATCGACGTGAAGCGAGCGTCTAACGACGAAGTATCAGGGATACATGGGCGCAAGAATCGATTCGGCAGCAACAGGTGCCGCTTTATGGCGAGCGAGTTCAACATTAAACATCGCCCATAACTCATCCCCCTTCCAGCGGCCATCATTTGCGGAATCAAGGCCACTATAAAGCTCGCGATTAAGGCGCATAATCTCAATCGAGAATGAATCATCGACCTGCGGTGCAATCTCAGCAAGCGAGCCCGGGCGGTTTTCAGGCCAACGCAGAGCCGCCCATGCAAGCATCGCCTCTTTAACTGCTGTCGCATCGTTCTGAGCACAAGCAATCTGTAGTGCCTTTTTCACTGCGCTAAAATCAGGTGCCGCCGCTTCATTCTGCACGCCATCACTTCGCTCATCTTTCCTACGCGTGACAATCCATGCAATCGCAGTCAACAACCACCCGACCGCTAACAGGCCACTGACAATACGCCAGCTACTATCATTTGAGCCTGATGAAAGCCCCGATGCCGTCTCACTCACAGCCAAATCAACATCACCCATCATAGGCGAGGATGAAACAGGTGTGTTTGCAGTATCAGCCGCCGCGACGTTTAGTTTTCGTGCGGGCAGACTCACCACCTCACGCATACCTGTGCGGCTATTCCACCAGGGAACACTGATCGCAGGCAACTGATACTCACCCGCCCGCGTTGGAATCAGCGCTATCTTCTCCTGACGCACGCCAATCAACGTATCCTGTTTTTTATCGTTCATTTGCCGCGCCTGATCGGGGTAGGCTTTGATTCCCTCCGGCATCGTTGGCGTAATGGTCGGCAACTGAGCGGCCGTCAAACCATCAGCGATCAGAGTTAACGTCCAGGTCAGTGGCTCGCCCGCTGTCACCGCTTTGCTGAGATCAACGCCTTCAGGCCACTCTTCAACCAATTTCATTTCTCGTGAAGGCAACCATTGCCGCGCATCCTCCGTAGGCGGCACCCCCTTAATGTTGAGCGAAAGTCCTTCGGAGTTGACACGACGAATCTGCCCACCTTGTTCAAACACATCAAACATACCACGTGAACGGTTAACCACCTGACCTTCAAAGGTAAGCGGTGAAATAGTGAGCGTACCGCTTTGCTGTGGGAAAATCGCATAACTGCGCTCAAGCACCACATAACGACGGCCACCGCGCGTGGTCTCAAACTCGCGATCATCACCCAACTTTTCGATCACCGCATCCGCGTCACTAATCTCCGGTTCAGAAAGCGTGGCATTCGCAACGTTCACTGCACGAAACAGACGCGCCTTATAAATCACCTGCGACTGCACATAGGCCTCTTCTTCACCCGACGCAGACTCAGCACTCACCTCAATAAATAGCGCCGAATTATTTGCAGCCTCGGCTGAGGCCGCCTGCTCCGTCACACCAATCACCAGCGACTGGCTTTTATCTTTACCAAACGGAATCGATGGCACCACTAAACGCCCACTGCGCTTCGGCATCAATACCAGCGTCCACTGACGTGCCTGCGATACACTGCCATTGACGATCTGCATCGTCGTCCCCTGACTCTGACTTCGGATATCAAAAGACTGTTCAAGCGCGGTAAAATCGGGATCATCATCAACCCGTCCATCCGCTTCAAAGACCAGACGGAACGACTCATTAATCGCAACGGGATTACGATCACTCTTAACGCTAATCGTGGCCCCCCATGATGGCAACGCTAACAACATCAGCGCACCACATAACCACCAGCGCACCACGCGACTTTTACCTGCTACCATGACTCACCCTCACTACGCGACTGACCACCACTGCGGTTTCTTTCCTGCTGCGATTGATATTGAAACTTACGTCGCAACAGTCCACCCGGATCATCCGGAATACGACGCAACCATTGATCATTTGCCTGTTGAATTTCAGCCTGCGCTTCACTCAACTCAGCAGCACTTGCCTCTTCCGATTGCGCATCGTCTTCAGCTTCCTCACCCTGTCGCGCTTGCTGCACGTCATCAGCAGCCTCTTCATCAGACTCGGACATCTGCTGCGCCGGCTCACTTTGCGATGCATCTTCCGAGGACTGTTCATCAGCACCAGCTTGCGATGACTGCTGCGGTACATCACTCATCTCATCCGATGAAGATTGCCCGCCCTGCTGCTGATCTGACGATTCACCCTCGGATGAGTTAGATTGCGATTCGTCTTGCTGTGACTCTCCTGGCTGTGACTCACCCTGCTGTGACTGCTCGCCACCTTCATCGGATTCACCCGATTGCGAATCATCCGATGATGACTCACCAGACTCCTGTTTCAACTGTTCCTCTACCAGCGCTCGATTATGTTTTGCATCCTCATGTTTCGGTTGCAATGCTAACGCCTGATCATAGGCATCAAGCGCTGCCTGCCACTGCTTTAACTGCGCATAGGCGTTCCCCGTATTATAAAAAGCATCAGCACTTTCAATCCCCGACAGCGCATCAATACTTTGCTGATAATTGCCATTACGATATTTGGCCGCGGCCTGCCATTCTCTATTTTCAAACAAAGTCGCCGCCTGCGCCAGATCATCCGACTCGAAGGCACGTGAGGCGCGTTGATCCGGCGTTGACCAAAGATCACTCCACCACGATTGCTCACTACCACTCGCCACCCCTTCTTCTGCCTCAGCCGTACTCGGTGACAGACTCATCAACGGCAATGCCATCAAACAGACAATAAGCAGATGGCCTCGTCGAAATGCCATCAACACCATTGGTAATAGTAGTAACAGTAACCACGGCCCCTCTTCTCGCCATTGATCCGCCTTAAAACCTTGCGACTCTTCTAATTCAGACTCACTTGTCAGACGAGCACTGTCAAGCAACGTTGTAATATCAAGGTCATCCACTCTCATCGCCTGATAATGCCCGCCGCCTTGCAGCGCAAGTTCTCTCAGGCCAGCCTCATCCAGTCGCGGTATCACAATTGCACCGCTGCTATCCTTTAAAAAGCCGCCATCAGGTAACGCGATCGGTGCGCCTGCCGCGCCTCCCACCGCCAGTATCGACAAACGATAGCCGGACTGTGTTAACTCGCTAATAGAACTTTGAAGCGCATCTGGCGGCACGTTCTCAAGGCCATCCGAAATCAACAACAGCTCACCACGCAGTGCACCCGCCTGTGTTAACAACTGCTGTGCCATATCAATCGCCAGATCGGGGCGACTACCCTGCTGCGGCATCAGGCCTGTCTTCAGCGAACTAACCTGCGCAATAATCGTCTCACCATCTTCAGTCAGAGGCGAAACCACAAATGCATCTGCCGCATAGACAATCAACGCAGACTGCCCCTCTTTGCGCTGCTTAAGAATATCAATCAACTTAAGTCGCGCCCGCGTCAGGCGTGTCGGCTTCACGTCCGTGGCATCCATAGACCGCGACAGATCAAGCATCAGCACCAGCGCCGATTGATCGCGAAACACTGGCTGCTCCAGCTGTTTCCATGCGGGCCCGGCCAACGCAGCAATCGACAGCAGCCCACTCAAGCCAACAATCAGCAATAGACCTCGCCGTTGCCTGGTACCACTTTCGCTGATTAACAGGTGCGGCAGCAACTGCTCATCACAGACATTCTGCCAGCGGCGACTTTGCAATCGACGACGGCGTAAGAGCCATAAAACAATCAATAACAACGGCAATAACAACCACCACCAGGGGCGTAGAAAATGGAAACCCAGCATTATCTCATCGAGGTTCATGCCGCCCCCTGCCTACGACTATGACGCAACAACAGTAACGTTGCGATCAGCATCGCAGTGCCCAGTGGCCAGGGGTAAAGCGAGTGCCGAGGTCGGAAAAACTGCTTCTCCTGCTCTACCGGCTCCAACTCATCCAGCAGTTGATAGATCTCTTCCAGCTGAGTCAGGTCACGCGCACGAAAGTAACGGCCACCCGTGGTCGTCGCAATCGCGGTCAATGTATCTTCATCTAAATCTGCTGATGGATTGACCTTGCGTGAACCAAATAGCGAACGCACCATCATCTCATCCGCACCAATACCGACGGTGTAGATCTTCAGCCCTTCACTGGCTGCGAGTTCGGCCGCCTTGAGCGGTTCAATTTCACCCGCCGTATTCGCGCCATCGGTCAATAAAATAAGCACGCGACTGGTACTACTCTCTTCACGTAGACGCTTAACTGCAAGGCCGATCGCATCGCCAATCGCCGTTGACTGCCCCGCAAGGCCTATCACCGCCTCATCGAGTAACGTCTTCACCGTGATGCGATCAAAGGTCAGTGGGGTTTGCAAATAGGCCTGCTGACCAAACAACACCAGCCCGACACGGTCACCGACACGGCGTTCAATAAACTCACCCGCCACCAGTTGCGTCGCAACCAGGCGATTCACCATGCGGCCCCGCCACTCAAAGTCCTCTACCTCCATAGAACCGGAGAGATCCACCGCCAACATCAGGTCTCGACCGCTCACGGGTAGCTCCACTGCATCGCCTTGCCACTGCGGGCGGGCGCAGGCGATCACCAACAATGCCCAGGCCAGCAATGCGACCCATAACAGCCAGCGCCCACCGCTTACCGCACGCGATGCCGCGACACCCGATGAACCAAAGTCACTTAGAAAAGGGACGCGTAATACGGCATCATTTGCACTCGCCACAGGGTGAACAAACCAGCGCACTAACAGTGGCAGCGGTATCAACCACAACAGCCACGGCCATTCAAACTGAAGCGGCAGATCAATCATCATCGCACCGCCCTCAATCCAGGTAAGCGGGAGAGCCACTCACCACACAAAGCATGCAGCGCCAACACATCGCCATCAATCTGCTGTTGATAGGGGCCGGCAAGCAACAAGCGGCCAGCGCCATCGCTAAAGGGTTTTGTTTGCAGCAGTGAGTGGGCGTTATCTAAATAACACAACCACGCCTCGCCACTAAGGCCCGCGACCGTTTCACGCGGATAGTAACTGAGCGAGACCCGGCGCATCAGTATCGATAACCCCTGTACTAGCTGGCTATCGTTTGGTTCGCGCTGATAACGTTCCATTAACTGTTGCCATTCAGCCAGTGCGGCAACTCGTACTCGCATTGCGGCCTTGCGATGCAGCCACCACCACACTAACGCCACACAGACAATCGTAAAGCCTAAAAGTAGCCACCACCCCGTGGCCAGCGGCCACCATGAGATGGCATCCGGCAGATGAATATCACGCAGTGGTAACTCAACGGTGTTCAAGGCTTCATTCATCGCACCACTCCGCGCAGCCCAAGCCCTTCACGCAAGCGTTGCGCTAATGGCTGAGTGGTTGAGCAAGGAATAAAACAGATGCCATAACGACGACACAGCGCTTGCAAGCCGTCCCGGCGCTTAATGAAGCGTTGATGATAGGCATCGCGTGCGGCCGCTGTCGTGGTATCGAGCGTCACTGTCTCGCCACCATTACCTACGCGGTAAAGACCCGCAGGCGGTAGCGTCGATTCTAATTCATCATAAATAAAAAACATCACCACATCGTTGTGGCGCGCCAGTTGCGAGAGATGCAGCTCACTGCGCTCATCCACATCACGAAAGTCACTCAACAAAACAACCAGGCTACCGGGGCGCGTCACTCGCCGCAGACGTAACAGCGATTGCACCGCCGCGTCACTCGCCTCACTCTCACTCTTTTTCGAATGTTCCTGTGCGTGCGCCTGCGCCCAAGCAAGCTGTTCCTGTTTGACCAGTCGCTGGATCAAATGTAACACCGCATGTTTACTACCCTGAGGGCGCAACTCTTCATGCTGCTGCTCTGAAAATATCAGGCCACCAATGCGATCGCCCTGCGTCACCGCAGCCCATCCCAACAGTGCGGCAGCACGTGCCGCAACCACCGACTTAAAGGCGCCGCGTGTTGCAAAAAACATTGAACTGCGACTATCGACCCATAGCAATACCGCGCGTTCGCGCTCTTCACGAAACAGTTTAGTATGCGGCTTGCCGGTGCGCGCCATCACACGCCAGTCGAGCGTACGCACATCATCCCCTGCCTGATAAGGGCGCACCTCATCAAACTCCATCCCGCGCCCACGAAATGAAGAGAGATACTGACCACTCTGTGCAGCCCGCACCTTCAATGCGCTCAACGAGAGACTAGCCGCCTGGCGATGTAGTCCGATCAGTGATTTTTTATCGAACCGAACGGGATCAAAAGGCGCATCCATAACAGAGTGCTCTGAGTGTGCCGCTGTCTCGCCAGCCACATCACTCTGCGATGCGGTGCGACCAAACAGTTGTGACAATCGTTTTAACACCAGCCAGAAATCCCCAGTAATCCCCAATATGCCCCTAAGGAACGGCTATACGTGCAAGCAAGGCCTCAATAAAACGGTCCGGCGTAATACCATCAGCTTCGGCTTCGTAACTCAACAAAATACGATGGCGCAACACATCATAAGCAACGGCCTGCACATCTTCGGGGCCGACAAAATCACACCCAGCCAGCCATGCATGAGCGCGTGCACAACGATCCAGCGCAATCGTCGCACGCGGGCTACCGCCAAACTGCAGCCAACGCCCAAGCTGCTCATCATAAGCAGCAGGGTTACGTGTCGCGAGCACAATCTGCATCAAGTACTCTTCAACATTATCGGCCATAAAAACTTCCAGCACTTCGCGTCGCGCCGCAAAAAGCTCCTCCTTTGTCACCAATGGTGTTGCCGTATCAGCGTGAGTCACACCATCACGCGCCTCGCCTCTCGCCAGGTGAAGAATCTTACGCTCAGCATTCGCATCGGGATAACCGATCGTGACATGCATCAAAAAACGATCCAGCTGCGCTTCTGGCAATGGGTAGGTTCCCTCTTGTTCGATTGGGTTTTGGGTCGCCATCACTAAAAATAGTTCGGGCAGCTTATAGGTCTCAGAGCCAACGGTAATCTGTCTCTCCGCCATCGCTTCCAATAAAGCAGACTGCACCTTAGCCGGGGCGCGATTGATTTCATCCGCCAGCACCAGGTTATGAAATAGCGGCCCGCGCTGAAAGGTAAAAGAGCCATCCTGGGGCCGAAACACCTCAGTGCCGGTTAAATCGGCAGGCAGTAGATCCGGGGTAAACTGCACCCGGTGAAAGTCCCCTTCAATGCCCTCTCCGAGCACTTTAATCGCACGTGTTTTAGCAAGCCCCGGTGCCCCTTCAACTAAGAGATGGCCATCCGCCAACAGCGCAATCAAAAGACGGTTAACCAGCAACTCCTGACCAATAATATTCTGGCTAATCGATTGATAAAGTTTCTGAATACTCTCTTGATGAGACATAACTACCCTTGCTTATGTTTAATTGCTTTTACAATGAACAGCGGATTTTAAAAACTATTTATGGCTTTGCCAAGCCTGCATACAGACAAAATAACATCGGGTCGTCAAACACACCTGCATCTAATCACTTAATACCGACATTGCGGCATTAATCATTTGCAGACGCGCGGTATCACCACCACGATCAGGATGGTGTTCCATCGCCAGTCGACGATAATGCTGCTTGATTTCAGCCGCATCAATCGGGTCTGTCAAGCCCAGCACATCTAAGGCCTGACGCCGCCGCGCTGAACCATTCAGCCGCGACCAGAATTTATCGAGCATCTGCTCTAGTTCTTGAGCCGTTGTCTGCTCTAAATGGGTGCTATCGAGGTAATAATCACGCAGCGCATCGACTTCGCCTAGCTGGCGTCCATCATCCTGGAGGGCATCATAGCCACGTAGCATTACCAATAAAGGGCTAATCTCAAGCTGCCCGCGCTGCTCCTGCCATAACTTATCACGCAGGCGATACAAAGCGTTGAACAATCGAAAATGGGCACAAAAAAGAGGGAACGTACCGCGTAATTTTGAAATATTAAAGCGTTCATCGCCACCGCGATAGAGCGCAGCAAAGAGTTCATATTCGCTCAATCCGGCCGGATTGTCGCGTAATAGACATAAAACCTGCTCACCAAGGGCATCACTAAACAGATCATCTTTTGATTCGGGCATGTCGTCCATGTCATGCCCGGTCATCAGAAATTACAAAAATTGAAGTAACAACCTGCCAGCGATGTTATTCAACAGATAGCAGTTCAACATCAAACGTCAATACTGAATTGGGGCCGATATCAGCGCCTGCGCCACGCGCACCATAAGCTAAATCAGAAGGGATGAATAGCTGCCACTTATCCCCTTCCTTCATCAACTGTAGCGCCTCTGTCCAGCCTTTAATTACGCCATTCACAGGAAAAGTAGCTGGCGCACCGCGCTTGTATGAGCTATCAAACTCAGCGCCATTGAGCAGCGTACCGCGATAATGAACAGACACGGTGCTTTCAGCTGTTGGCTGCTTACCAGCTCCTGCTGTGATCACCTTGTATTGCAATCCGCTAGGCAGGACCGTTACACCACCCTTATCTTTATTCGCGGCAAGAAACGCCTCACCTTCAGCCTTATTTGCCTGGCCAGCCAGCTCTTTTTTTGCCGTTTCTCTCTTCTGATAATCAGCAAACAGTGTTTGCATCTCTTCCATCGTTAGTTTCGGCTTGCTACCCGCCATAATGTCATCAATTGCCATCGCTACTGAACTGGCATCAATGTCCATGCCATTACGTTTTAGGTCCTGCCCAATCTGAACACCGACGGCATAACTAAGTTTTTGCTTTTCACTACCCAAGCCATCTTCTGCATGCGCAATAGAAACAGACGTGGCCATTAAAAATGATGTAAAAAGAACTCTGGATTTCATGATTTCCCTCTTAAATTATTTATTTTCCAACATCAAAGCACCTAAATAACAAATAAAAAAAAGGGATAGGATTGACCTACCCCTTATTTAACGTGCACTCCGTGCTGAGTTTCCACTTCCGTTACTCTGTTAGATCTTCCATGAGAAACTTGATAAACGTAGTTATACTCTCCCAGCCAACAGTCGTCAAATAGTAACAAAAGCACCATTTTCAGCCTCAGTTTCGATTAAAAACAGCTCAAAAACTCGAAATCATCATCGAACAAACCTCCATATTATTTGGTAGCAAAATCACCGCTGCGTTTGTACACTGCACCAATCAACTTCAAAACAAGATTTAGCGAGATAATCAAGGAGGTATTCATGCATAAAATGACACTTACTGGGATAGTCTGCAAAACATCACTACTCATGCTCGGCATGACAACGCATGCCATCGCGAGCAGCCCTCCTTCCGCCAGCGAGATCGTTAATCAATGCTATTACAAATACGCCGGTAACGATCAGCGCTCAAACATGCAGATCACCCTTAAGGCCGCAGGTGGCAAAGAGCAGGTAAGTGAATACACCCGTCTCTGGAAACACTATGGCGGTGAAAATGGCGTTGTCGATAAGGTGTTACTTTTCACCGATACACCACTTAAAGACAAAGGCCTCGCCTTCATGCGCTGGGGCCATACCGGTGCCAGCAACAAGGCAACCAAGCAATGGATCTACCTGCCGGAGCTGAGAAAAGTTCGCCTCATTACCCCTCGCGACCCTGAGACCAAAGAGTGGATCATCAAAGATGAAGACTTAAGGCTGCGTGAACCACATGAAGACACTCACACCTTTATCGATGAAAAGTCATCGAACGGAAAATCATATTACCGAGTGAACTTCATACCCAACAATGACCCCGTCTATAGCAAGCGTGTTTTCTGGTTTAACAAAGACGGTGATGAGTGCTCACTTCACAAGGTTGATTTCTACGACAAACAGGGTGAAAAGGCCAAGCAGCAGCTGATTGAATGGCGCCGCGAAGGAAAAGCATGGATCTGGGATCGCGTGGTGATCGAAGATACCAACAGCGATGCCTTCATTCATTACGATATGAAACAGGTCGAAATCAACGTTGGCCTCGATGATGCGCTATTCACGCAGCGCTCAATGAAAAAAGGGTACACAAAGTAACCACACGGACTAACTATTGGTACAGCCTCTCGAAACCCGAGGGGCTGAAACCATTCATTCGCTTTTTGCCTACTAATATAATCGGCACACCGGTGCCTTTTAAGCGCTTATAGTCAGCCTTTCCCTTTTCGCTCGTTTCAGTGTCGTACTCCTGAAAAGGAATCTTGTTTTCTTTGAAATAGCGGCGCGCTTTTTTACAATAGCCACACCACACCGTGCTATACATCACGACCTTCTCTTGCCGGACACGTGTCGTGACCGAAGCCTCGAACGGAACAACCTCCACACTGGTATAGCTGTTAATCTCTACTTCTATCTTTTCAACTTCGCGTTCGCTTGGCGGACGATCACCAAAATGAACCTTGCCCTGCTCATCGGTCCACTTAAAGATTTCAGCCGCCGCAGGCGTCAGGCCAAACAGCCACAGCACCGCAGCCAATAGACAACTCACTCTAATTGATAGGATCGTATTCAGATTAAACCAACGGGTATGGGTGCATCCCATCGCACCCTTTCTGGCGCGAACGACAGGCTGATTTCAGTGATTGGCGCAGCGATTTTCCCGCGTTAGTGAAAGCATCACTCAACCCCTCATAAAGCACCTGGTTATATTTTCGTCCAACGGATGACTCTGTGAATTCAATATATTGATCCAACTCCGCATCACTGAGCCCCTGATAAGTGAAGAGGTACATCATGGTGACGACCTGATCCAGCTCACCCCACATCGGTGCCATTGCTTGCTCCATATTGTAACGCGTCTGCCCATAACTGGCGCGTTGCATGGAACCACTTTCTGCTGCCATTGCCATGCCCAAAAAGACCTGAATATTAACCATCAAGTCTTTGGTGCGCTCTTTGGATAATACCGCCTCATCAATGCGCTGAATCCGCTCAAGCCGCCCCGGGCGAGCCTGCTCTATTTTGTACACCTCAAACATTTTCATCATCGTATCGGGTTGCGATGCCGTGAGCTCCATCGCCACCACCCGTTTTCCCAGCGGCGATTCCAACCATGACAACACCCGCTGAACTTCATCCTGCGACATCTCTTCGACCATATAACGCTGAACACTCTGGTTCAACGATCGCGTGTCCATCGCATCAACCAGCTTATCCTGAATCACCACATCTATCGGCACACCCTGACGTGCCGAATCGCGAATCCCCGCTTTAACTTGCTGAGGAATTAGATCGATCTGCGCATCCATGCCGGACTGATGCATCAGCGCCAATACTAATGCCGCCTTATTCGACTCAGCACTGATACCCGCCACGCTAAACCCAAATAGCGCCAATGTCAGAATTAACTTGCTCAACTTACGCATCGTGAATCCTCCTTGTCTCGATCAAATGACTAAACATCCGATTCAAGGCGAGATAAAACCACCGCCTTCATTAAATGTTTTCGGACAATCGAAGCGAGTTCTATAGTAAAAACGATACGTTTTTGATGTTAAATACAGCACTATCAGATGGAGAAAGTCAGCGCCTGGCTAACAGAATGTTAGTTATCAGGTTTTCGCCTAAAACCGCCCTACATAGCCGATCTGTTTTTTACGATGAGTAATCAAAAACAGCTCACATTTCCCAGAAAAACTAGACCGTTAGGTATTTCTGCACCAGCTCATCACTCAATTCTGCGATCTCACCACGCGCCACATTTCGACCTCGATCAAGGATTTCAAACTGTTTACCTACTCGGCGTGAAAAAGGCAGCTTCTGCTCCACAATCAACACGGTGATATTGTCTTCTTCATTTAGGCGCATAATCACGTCACCAATTTCCGCCACGATATTGGGCTGGATTCCCTCGGTCGGTTCATCCAGCAACAGAATGGTTGGGTTAAGCATCAATGCACGACCAATCGCCAGCTGCTGCTGCTGACCACCAGAGAGATCACCACCGCGTCGATGTAACATCTCCTTTAAAACCGGAAACATCTCGTACACTTTCTCTTTAGCATTGATTGATTTATCCGCGCGCGCACTCAGGCCAATCTTGAGATTTTCTTCAACCGTCAGCTGCGCAAAAATCTCACGCCCCTGTGGCACATAACCGATGCCCATACGGGCTCGCTGTTCCATCGGCTGGTTGGCCAGCTCCTTGCCACCAAACATAATAGAACCAGACTGAATCGGCAGGCCACCCATGATTGCTTTCAATAACGTTGTTTTACCCACGCCGTTACGCCCCATCAGACAGACACAGCTCCCTTGCGCGACCTCTAAACCGACGTCCCACAAGGTATGACTTTCACCGTAAAACTGATTAAGCCCTTTAATGCTAAGCACCGTTATTCTCCCAGATAAACGCTGATGACACGCGGGTCGTTCTGCACCTTATCCATCGTCCCTTCCGCCAACACATGCCCTTCATGCAACACCGTTACAGTCTGTGCGATAGAGCGGATAAACTCCATGTCATGTTCAACCACCACAACCGAATGTTTACCCGCCAGGCCAGTTAATAGCTCAGCGGTACGTTCCGTTTCCTGATGCGTCATGCCCGCGATCGGTTCATCAACCAGCAACACCCGCGGGCTTTGAATCACCAGCATGCCAATCTCTAGCCACTGCTTTTGTCCGTGAGAGAGTTGTGCTGCGCGCAGCTGTCGTTCAGCCTTTAAACCAATCATCTCAAGCACTTCATCGATTCGATCTCGCTGCTCGCCATTCAATTTAAAAAACAGACTGGGCCAGACACGCTTATCGGTTTGCAATGCCAGCTCCAGGTTTTGAAATACCGAATGCTCAGGGAATATCGTTGGCTTCTGAAACTTACGCCCAATCCCGGCAGCGGCAATTTCATATTCCGACATAGCGGTTAGATCCATCGTCTGTCCAAAATAGACCGAGCCACTATCGGGGCGTGTTTTACCGGTAATGATATCCATCATCGTCGTTTTACCGGCTCCATTCGGGCCGATAATACAGCGCAGTTCGCCATCGTTAATGTAGAGGTTTAAATCATTGATCGCCTTAAAACCATCAAACGCAACATTGACCCCTTCCAGATAGAGAATCGGGCCATGACTAACATCAATCTCACCCTCTTTAACCGCATGCGTACCCGACATTACGGGCGGCTGCTTCTCCACCATAAAATCAAATACACGATCACGACGCATCACCTGGCGCAGATCATCCAGCGCCTTCATGACGACACCTCCGCTGCCGTTTGCTTAACCTGCCGCGCCTTCCTTTTTTCAGCCAAATCCTTGATTACCCCCATGATGCCATTCGGCATAAAAATGGTGACAAAAATAAATAGCGCGCCGAGGAAAAACAGCCACACCTCTGGTGCTGCAGCCGTAAAGAAGGTCTTGGCAAAGTTCACCACAACCGCGCCAATCACCGCACCGACCAAGGTACCGCGCCCACCCACCGCAACCCACACCACCAACTCAATCGAGTTAAGTGGTGAGAACTCACCAGGGTTGATAATCCCAACTTGCGGCGTATAGAGTGCGCCCGCAATGCCAGCCAGCATCGCAGAGAAAACCCAGATCCAGAGTTTAAATGACTCCACTTTGTAACCGACAAAACGGGTACGATCTTCGGCATCACGAATCGCCACCACCACTCGCCCCATCTTGGATGAGACCACGTACTTCGAGACTAAATAGCCTAACGCTAAAAATATCACCGTAAAAACAAACAAGCCGGCACGGGTGCTATCGGACTGAAGGGAGAATCCCAGAATTTCCTTGAAATCAGTCAAACCGTTATTACCACCAAAACCCATCTCATTGCGGAAGAAAGCGAGCAACAGTGCAAAGGTCAATGCCTGGGTGATAATCGACAGATAGACACCGGTCACCCTTGAACGAAAGGCCAACCAGCCAAACACATAGGCCAACACACCCGGCACCAGCACCGCCATCAACATCGCAAACCAGAACATATCAAAGCCCTGCCAATACCACGGCAGCGTCTCCCAGTTTAGGAACACCATAAAATCAGGCAGATCAGGATGACCGTAGACACCACGGTCACCAATCTGACGCATCAGGTACATCCCCATCGCATAACCGCCGAGCGCAAAAAATGCCGCATGGCCGAGACTCAGAATGCCGCAATAGCCCCACACCAGATCCAACGCAATCGCCAGTAGTGCATAGCTTAGATACTTACCTAACAATGTCACCGTATAAGATGAGACATGAAAAACTGAATCCGGCGGCACCATCAAATTACAGAACGGCACCACAATGCCCAACATAAACAGGGTCGATAAAAACCATTTGGCCGCATTGTCATTGGCCAGAAAATTCATGATAAAACTTCTATTTTCCATTTTAGTGCTCCGCCGCTCGACCGCGCTGAGGGAAGAGCCCACGAGGCTTCTTCTGAATAAAGAGAATAATAAATATCAGCACGATAATCTTAGCCAATACCGCACCGGCCCACGGCTCGAGCACTTTATTAATCACCCCGAGCGACATTGCCGCCACCAGCGTGCCCCATAAGTTTCCGACACCGCCAAACACCACCACCATAAACGAATCGATAATGTACGCCTGCCCCATGTTGGGCCCAACATTGGTGAGCTGGCTTAATGCGACACCTGCGATACCCGCAATACCAGAGCCAAGGCCAAAGGTCATCGCATCGACCCAGCCCGAACGAATCCCCATCGCACGCGCCATTGTGCGATTCTGTGAAACAGCGCGCACATGCAATCCAAGTGAGGTCTTTTTAAGAATCAACAGCAGCGCTGCAAACACCAATAAACTAAAAATAATGATGTAAAAACGACTATAGGTAAGCGCCAGCGCGCTATTAACCTCAAAAGCACCGCTCATCCATTCAGGTGTTTCAACGGAACGATTCAGCGGTGAAAAAACAGTCCGTACTAGCTGCTGTAAAATCAGACTGATGCCGAATGTTGCTAGTAATGTTTCTAAAGGACGGCCATAGAGAAAACGAATCACACCACGCTCAATCGCGATGCCTATCAATCCAGCCATCAGGAACGCCGAGGGGATCGCAACCAATAGTGAGTATTCGATATGGTTTGGCATCAGCAGCTGCACCACATAAGTGGTATAGGCACCAATCATAATGAGTTCACCGTGCGCCATATTGATCACGCCCATCACCCCAAAGGTGATCGCCAAACCAATCGCCGCCAACAGTAAAACGGAACCGAGGCTCAAGCCAAAATAGATCGTCTCAGCCCAGTTGTTGTATTCCAGTTTTGCATCGATGCGTGCAACCGCCTTAATCGCCGCCGTCAACACATCACGATCCTGTAACCGATATTCTCCAGCTTCATCTTTCGCTACCAGCGGTAACAAAGCAGCACGAGCCATGGGTTCGAGGCTATCACCCAGGATATCGACTGCTGTTAATCGAACCTGTTTATCGGCAGATTCAAGATCAAATAACGCGATACCCACTTCAATCGCATCACGCACCTTATCTTCACCTTCGAGTGGCAGGCGCTCCACTAGCAGCTGAACTGATGCCGCATCCATATTTTTAAACATAGAACGCACCGCGTCACGGCGCAGATTAGGATCTTGATTATTGAGACTTAATTTCGCAATCGCCATGCGCAATTGACTGCGCAGCTTATTATTGACCTTTACTTTTTTAATCTCGCGCTTGCCAACCACACCAAGCGACTCACCATTCAGTACATCAACAATCGAAAAACCGTTTTCATGGTTGACGGCAAATAACAACCGAACAGGCTCACTCTTCCCATAATAGAGCTTTCCTTCAATCATATATTGAAAAATCTTCAGCGCACGCTCATCGCCAACCGCTTCTAATTGATCAATGACTACCGATTTTTTTGAAAAGCTTTTCTGCTTTAAACCATCCAGCAGAGTAGAAAAGGAAGCATCACTTGCCATTACTGTCGCGGGCATTACTGCCAGCAATGAAAAGATGGCCGCCAGCATTAGCGTCATAAAATTTTTCATTGGGGAAACCTGTTTTAAACCTGAGTGTCACAAGGTCGCTCTAAAAAAATGGGATGGATACGTTTATCCATCCCATTTCACGTTGCAGTCAAAACTCCGTTAGCTAGACGTTAAAACTCTAGGGGAGAATTAAAAGTTCTGACCAGAACAAGTCTTACTCTTAGTATTGTAGTTACCACACTTCAGCGAAACCCAATCCGCTTTAAGGTCTTTACTATCCGGTAAAAAATCAGACCATGCATCACCAGCGACCAGGCCATCTGTTTCCCAGACAACTTCAAACTGACCATCATCCTGAATCTCACCAATCAACACTGGCTTAGTGATGTGATGATTAGCCAGCATCTTAGAAGTACCGCCCGTCAGGTTAGGCACTTCAACACCGATGATCGCATCAGATACCTTATCTGTATCGGTCGACCCTGCTTTTTCAACAGCCTTCACCCACATGTTAAAGCCGATGTAATGCGCTTCCATTGGATCGTTAGAGACACGCTTGGTATCTTTGGTGTATTTCTGCCAGGTATCGATGAAAGCAGCGTTCTCATCAGACTCAACACTCATAAAGTAATTCCAGGCAGCCAGATGGCCAACCAGCGGCGCGGTATCAATCCCTGACAACTCTTCTTCACCAACCGAGAACGCAACGACTGGAATATCTTCAGAAGAGACACCCTGATTCCCTAGCTCTTTGTAGAAAGGCACATTGGCATCACCATTGATAGTCGAGACGACAGCGGTCTTTTTACCTTCAGCACCAAACTTCTTAACATCCGAAACAATCGACTGCCAGTCAGAGTGACCAAAAGGGGTGTAATTAATCATGATATCTTTATCTGCGACACCCTTCGCCTTCAGATAAGCTTCCAGAATTTTATTGGTGGTACGTGGATAAACATAATCAGTACCGGCCAATACCCAACGCTTAACACCCATCTCATTCATCAAGTAGTCAACCGCAGGGATCGCTTGCTGATTGGGCGCAGCACCGGTGTAAAAAACATTTTTTGAAGACTCTTCGCCTTCATACTGAACCGGGTAAAACATCAAACCATTCAGCTCTTCAATCACAGGCAGCACAGATTTACGCGAAACCGATGTCCAGCAACCGAAGATCACATCAACCTTCTCTTTGGAAATCAATTCACGGGTTTTCTCTGCAAACAGAGGCCAGTTAGAGGCGGGATCAACCACCACAGGCTCAAGTTTTTTACCTAAAATACCGCCTTTTTTATTCTGCTCGTCAATGAGCATTAACATCGTATCTTTCAGTGTTGTTTCACTAATCGCCATCGTGCCTGATAGCGAATGCAAGACCCCGACTTTAATTGTATCGGCCGCCATAGAGGCCTGTGATGCCAGCCCCAGTACTGCAGCCGCAGCCAGGCCAGAAAAAGTTTTAAGAGACATGAATCTAACTCCTCACGTTAATGCTTCAAACATAGATCTAAAGAAGCTGGCACCCTGACCATCAGGGCGCCTGGCAACCTGCTTTAGACTAAAGTCCGAAAGCGTAAGAAATATTCATGGTCATAGTGTCGTCCTTTGAGTCACCTGCGCGATCATCGCCCGCGATGATATAAGTGATCCCCATATCTGCACCGGTATCACCAATAGGGTGAGACAGGGTCAGATTCAGGTGACGAAAAGCAGAAGACTCGGTGGTGACTGCTGAACTCTTATCGTTCCCTGCATCATCATCGCCATAGGTGTAGTATCCTAGCGAGGCGTCAAGGGTGAAGTTAGAAGGCAATGCCGTTCCGTAGTTAAAGGTCCAGTAGGTATCACCCGTATTACCCCACCAGCCATCATTCAACAAATACTGTGCTTGCGCGCTAAATGGGCCGTAACCTGCCCCTAACACCAGTTCAGTTAGATCCGAATCATCAATATTCATATAGTAGTACTGTAGTAGACCCACGCTGTAGTCAATGCCACCGGCTGTGCCAGCGAAACCGCCATAGATGTCATGTTCAAAACCCTGCCCACTATAAGGGTTGCTACCTGTCGCATCATAAGTATAGTCAAGGCTTGATCCCCACCACCCCAGGTAAAAGCCACTATCGTTGGCGTAATCGATTCCACCCTGAATCGCAGCACCTTTATTTTCCTGAACAATACCGCGTAGTACATACTGAGATACCACGCCAATGTTACCGGAAAGCTCAGCCTGTGCTGGTGCTGCTACCATTAAAGCAGGCATTGATAACGCTGAAGCCACGGCTAGCGCAGAAAGTTTTTTTGAAAATTTCATTTACTCGATCTCCCAAGGATTTAAAAAACAAACAACATAACCCGCATTTGAGCACTACTCTCTAAAATGGAGCCTTATGTTCAATGCATCTGCCTGTTGTTTTGCACACCCCGTGCCAAAAAATACATTTTAAATATTTTCAATAACTTATCAGTTTTTCCAAAATAGATAACCACTCAAACTGGGCTTTACGCATTAAAATAATGCACCAACATCTATGAATGAACTAATTTAGGGCGGTCACTTTAAACCTGAAAAGTTTATTCCAGCATAAATCGAAAGACGCCCCTTACGCTTCCTCTAAAATCCCCTGATGCAGAATAAACTCAATAATCTGACCAAGGCCATCCTCAGTCTTTAAATTAGAAAAAACAAAAGGCTTTTCTGCGCGCATTTTTTTCGCATCACGCGCCATCACTTCCAGCGAAGCGCCGACATATGGCGCAAGGTCCGTTTTATTGATCACCAGCAGGTCAGACCTGGTAATCCCCGGCCCACCCTTACGTGGAATCTTGTCACCCGCGCTGACATCAATCACGTAAATGGTTAAATCTGATAGTTCAGGACTAAATGTGGCACTGAGGTTATCTCCACCGCTTTCCACAAACACAATCTGCAAACCCGGAAAACGATGATTCAACTCATCGACCGCTGCCAGGTTCATTGAAGCGTCTTCACGAATCGCCGTATGCGGACAACCGCCAGTCTCCACACCGATGATGCGTTCCGCCTCTAGCGCGCCATTCTCTTGCAGAAACTGCGCATCCTCTTTGGTGTAGATATCATTGGTGACAACCGCGATGTTGTACTTTTCTCGTAACGCACGACACAGGGCGAGCGTTAATGCCGTTTTTCCAGAGCCGACAGGCCCACCAATCCCTATTCGCAGTGCTTGATCACTGGCCATCGTCTACCCCTTCCGTTAAATCAGGATCTAAATAATCTCGAATATTGTGTTTCATGACGGGCACTCGCAATCGCCACGCCGGGGCATAACACGCCGATGGCATCATCTTCAATCGCCATCGCCTGCTCAACCCAATGAGGAATTCTGAGAATCAACGCCGACAACAGACGCTGGCCGGCGGTCTGCCCTAACGGCACAATCTTAAGTGCCGCCGCCACCTGGTTTTCGCACCACGCCCACAGATAGCCTGCCAACGCCTGCTGAAGTTCAACCTGCCAATGGCTCGCTGCCAGCGAAAACATCGCTGGAAAATTAACTTCCTGTTTAAAGCGCCACGGCGCTGCACGGCTCACCTCAAGATCACCCAGCAGACGCGCAAGCGATTTACCCAGATGATTGTCTTCCGCCAGAATCTCACTCGACTCACGTGACGCCGCCAAAAAGCGACTCCAGTCGATCACCTGCGCCTCGTCATCACCCTGCCATGCGTGGTACATGCGCTGCATCAGCGGCAGATCGAGGGTCACGATCGAGTGCCCGGTCACCCCTTCAATCCACGCCTGTGCCGAGGCTTCATCACTCACCCAGCCCTCTGTCACCGCATATTCCAGCCCCTGTGAATAGGCATAAGCGCCCACCGGCAGGGCAGGGCTAATCAATTGCCATAGACGAAGGGTTGCGATATCAATCATGAGTGATGATGAGCGCCACCGTATGCACCGTGCTCAGGCTCAAACGCAGCGACCTCATGCTCAATCGTCAAACCGAGTTGTAACACCATCTCATCCAGCACATGATCTCGCAGGTAACGCAGCCCCGAGGTTGAGACCGCCAGCGGCACATGCCGATTACCCAGATGATAGGCCGCACGTTGTAGCAGTAGTGGATCATCACTGATCACCCGCGTGGTCTCCTCTAACTCAGCCTCAACCGCAATCACCTGGTTATCGTCACTTAACAGGAAATCGCCGCCACGCAACACCGTGCCGCGCGGCAGTGCCACACCTACCTCTATGCCAGAAGCTAGCTGAACCCGTAGTCGGCTTTTTTGTCGCTTTTCATAGGGTAAAACTAAAACATCGTCAAATGATGCCTTGCTCTCAGAGAATGCCTTAATTCGCATCATACCTGTCACCTATCAACTTATACTTAAAAGAGGAAATAACGTTGCGCCAGCGGCAACACCGTAGCGGGTTCGCAGGTGAGTAATGCACCATCAGCACGCACTTCATAGGTCTGAGCATCCACCTCCACGGTTGGCTGCCAGTGGTTATGGATCATGTCCGCTTTCGTCACCGTACGGCAATCCTTCACAGCGCGCACCAACTTATTCAAACCGAGTTTCTCTTTGATCCCATCTTCCAGAGCAGCCTTTGATACAAAGGTAATTGAGGTGTGACTGCGCGCCTTGCCAAAGGCGCCAAACATTTTGCGGTAATGCACCGGCTGTGGTGTTGGAATCGAGGCGTTGGGATCCCCCATCGGCGCAGCTGCAATCATGCCGCCTTTAATAATCATCGCCGGTTTTGCTCCAAAGAAGGCGGGCTTCCACAAGACCAGGTCCGCCAGCTTACCAACTTCGACCGAACCCACCTCATCCGCGATGCCGTGAGCCAACGCAGGGTTAATCGTATATTTAGCGACATAACGACGCGCACGGAAATTATCGTGGCGTTCGTTATCTTCGGCTAACGCGCCACGCTGCGCCTTCATTTTATGCGCGGTTTGCCAGGTACGAATCACCACCTCACCCACCCGGCCCATCGCCTGCGAATCAGAGGCAATCATCGAAAAGGCACCGAGGTCATGCAGAATATCTTCCGCGGCGATTGTCTCACGACGAATGCGCGATTCAGCAAAGGCGACATCTTCAGCAATATTGGGATCAAGGTGATGGCACACCATCAACATATCCAGATGTTCATCGACGGTATTAATCGTATAAGGGCGGGTTGGATTGGTGGACGATGGCAACACATACGACTCACCACAGGCCTTGATGATATCCGGCGCATGACCACCACCCGCCCCTTCTGTGTGATAGGTGTGAATGGTGCGCCCTTTAAATGCCGCCAGCGTATCCTCCACAAAACCGGATTCATTTAAGGTATCGGTGTGAATCGCAACCTGCACATCAAACGCCTCGGCAACACTTAAACAGTTATCGATCGATGCCGACGTCGTACCCCAGTCTTCATGCAGCTTTAACCCCATGGTACCCGCCACCAACTGCTCTTCCAGTGGCAACGGCAGGCTCGCGTTACCCTTGGCAAGCAAGCCGATATTCATCGGGAACTCATCCGCCGCCTCCAGCATGCGGTGGATATTCCACGTGCCCGGCGTACAGGTGGTCGCATTGGTGCCGGTCGCAGGGCCGGTGCCGCCGCCAATCATCGTCGTCACACCCGACATCAACGCCTCTTCGATCTGCTGCGGGCAGATAAAATGAATATGCGCATCGATACCACCAGCGGTGATGATATGTCCTTCACCGGCAATCGCCTCGGTACCCGGTCCGACAATGATATCCACATTCGGCTGCACATCCGGATTGCCCGCCTTGCCGATACCCGCAATGCGACCATCTTTAATCCCAATGTCCGCCTTCACAATGCCCCAGTGATCGAGAATCAACGCGTTGGTGATCACCACATCCACCACTTCAGCAATCGGGCGCTGACTCTGCCCCATGCCGTCGCGGATCACCTTGCCACCGCCAAACTTCACCTCGTCACCATAAGTGGTGTAATCTTTTTCGACCTCGATGATTAAACCGGTATCACCAAGACGCACACGATCTCCCAACGTAGGGCCAAACATTTCGGCGTAGGCCTGACGTGTAATTTTACTCATTGTGCCTTCTCCGATGACTCCAACGCCCCCATCACCTTCGCATTAAAGCCATAAACCTTACGATCACCGGCATACGCTACCAGTTCAACCTGACGTGATTGCCCCGGTTCAAAACGTACCGCCGTACCCGCCGGAATGTTCAGGCGAAAGCCGCGCGCCGCTTCACGAGGAAACTCCAGTGCGCTATTGGTTTCATAAAAATGATAGTGCGAGCCGACCTGAATCGGGCGGTCGCCACTGTTAGCCACCTTAATGGTGACCTTTTCACGGCCCGCGTTTAGCTCTATCTCACCCGGTTCGATAAACATCTCGCCCGGAATCATTCCACCGGGAACCATCGCATCAGACATCTTCTCAGCACTCCTCTAAACAATCGGGTTATGGACCGTGACCAGCTTGGTGCCGTCAGGAAAGGTCGCCTCCACCTGCACTTCATGCACCATCTCGGCAATCCCATCCATCACATCTTCGCGCCGCAACAGCGTAGCACCGTAGCTCATCAACTCGGCTACCGTCCTACCGTCACGCGCGCCCTCCATAATCTCCGCTGAGATATAGGCGATCGCCTCAGGGTAGTTAAGCTTCACACCGCGCGCCTTGCGCCGCTCCGCCAACAATGCGGCCGTAAATAACATCAATTTATCTTTCTCTCTCGGTGACAACTCCATCACGCACTCCTCATCAAGTATTCCAGATTCGCGGCACACTGGCCTCACAGCCAATCACCAGCGGCCTAATTTTTTGCCAGATGCGACTAAAGGTCAGGCGCGCTGTTTCCCCCTGATGCGCCAACAGGCGGCACACCAGCAAATCACCCATCAAGGTACAGCTCAGTAAGCCATCATTGCCATTGGCATCCAGTTCAACCTCACGCGCTGCGTTTAGCGCTGCAGCATCCGCATTCGTCGCCACTAACGTCGCACTGACCGTATAACCCTGCATCCCCCACGCCTGCTGCATAAAGGGTTGATTAGCATCAAAGCGCGCCCGTTCAATCAGCAGCGGCTTGCCATCACGCCATAACTCAAACGTCTGACGACAGAGACCAGCTTCATATAATTCATCACTCGCAGGTCGCCCCAGACACAACATCTCCCAGCCGATAAAACGCGCCCCCGCTTCCAGCTCAACACGGGTGCTCATCTGTACATGGCTATTGGAAAACAGAATCGTATCCTGCGGCAGCCACTCCAGCGACCCACCCTTCTGCACCGTAAGGTTTTGCTGCTGCAGTGCAACCAGCCCATTGGAGCGATAAAACTTTCCCGACGCCGGCGTCGTCAGCAATGCGTGCGCATCGCGCTCAACCTCCGCACTAATATGCAACTGATCACCACCCACCACGCCACCCGGCGGATGCAACAGATAGACATGGCAGACGCCATTCTCAGGATAAAACGGAGATTGAATCCGAAGCGGGCCGAAATGTTTACGATGCACAATCGCCGTGCGCCCAGCACGCCGGGCAAAACGCAACGCTAATGACGCTTGCCAGGATGATGGTTGCAGATTCGCGCTCAACTGATTGCTCCAAAGTGATCAAAGGTTAAGGGGTATTTGCAATACATATGCCACGCCATAGGGCAGCGCAATTAATCACTAACAAACTGATCTTTATAAGATTTAATGTTTTGGATAAAAACACGATGCAATGGGGCGCACCAAGAGCGCGCAACAACCGACACGGGACGCACCAGTCACGCGCAAAAAAACTCCCACTTAATAAATAAGTGGAAGCCTTAAAGTAGACCCGAAAAATAGACTAGGAACGAAGTCGCTTAGAATGACTCTCATTAACTGCCATTACTACGAGGAGTGATACGACGAAGTAATCTCACACACCCAATATTGAGATAGCCATCCTAAAGAATTTGGACTTCCAGTCCATCACGCTTCGGAGTGATTAAGCAGCGTGGGTGCGGCCAGGAAATATTGATGCCGTCATCCCGGCGCAGGCCGGGATCCAGTGAGCCACTGTACAAGTAAAATCTAGGATCTATCTACTTGCCCATTGCTTGCAAGAGATGCTGTTTCAATTTAATTTATTGCCGCGTCTTTCTGGATCCCGGCCTGCGCCGGGATGACGGATAGTGAGCTAGTCGCTACTTCTCCAACTGCGACACATCCCTTACCGCGCCTTTCGAGGCACTGGTGGTCATCGCCGCATAAGCGCGAAGTGCGGCACTGACATGACGCTCACGACTCACTGGTTTCCAGGCTGCTGCGCCCTTAGCATCCATTGCGACGCGACGTGCTGCTAGCTCATCGTCAGAGATTGCTACATTGATCGTACGCTTCGGGATATCGATCTCGATCGCATCACCCTCTTCTACCAGACCAATCGCACCACCTTCTGCTGCTTCCGGTGAGGCATGACCGATCGACAGCCCTGAGGTGCCACCAGAGAAACGCCCGTCAGTAACAAGCGCGCACGCTTTACCTAAACCTTTCGATTTTAGATAACTGGTCGGATAGAGCATCTCCTGCATACCCGGCCCGCCACGCGGCCCTTCGTAACGAATGATCACGACATCACCTTTGATAACCTTATCATCGAGGATCGCGGCTACCGCATCGTCCTGACTTTCAAAGATGCGCGCACGACCATTGAAGAGGAGATTGTCATCATCCACACCCGCAGTTTTCACCACACAACCTTCGAGCGCGATATTGCCGTAAAGCACCGCCAATCCACCTTCACTGCTATAGGCATGCTCCATGTTTCGGATACAACCGCGCTCGCGATCAAGGTCGAGGGTGTCCCAGCGTTTGTCCTGACTAAATGCCTGCTGTGTCGGTACATTACCGGGGGCAGCCTTAAAGAAATTATGCAGTTGAGGCGCATCGGAGCTGACCACATCCCACTTCGCGAGCGCATCGCTAAGGGTCGCAGCATGCACCAGTGAGACATCGCGATTGAGCAGTCCGCCGCGATCGAGTTCCGCCAGCGTCGCCATTACGCCACCGGCGCGATGAAAATCTTCCATATGATAGAGCTGTGTGCTCGGAGCAAGCTTGCACAGTTGCGGCACCTTGCGCGACAGACGATCGATATCATCAACAGTAAAATCAACACCCGCTTCCTGTGCCGCTGCGAGTAGATGCAGAATGGTATTGGTCGAGCCACCCATCGCAATATCGAGACACATCGCGTTTTCAAACGCCGCTTTGGTCGCAATGCTACGCGGCAAAACAGAGGCGTCATCCTCTTCGTAATAACGCTTGGCCAGGCTTACCGCCAGGCGACCCGCGCTCAAAAACAGCGCCTCACGATCGGCATGTGTTGCCAGCATCGAGCCGTTACCCGGTAGTGACAGACCCAACGCTTCAGTCAAACAGTTCATTGAATTTGCAGTGAACATACCGGAACACGAACCACAGGTTGGGCAGGCTGAACGTTCCATCGTCATCACATCTTCATCAGAAACGCTTTCATCAGCCGCCGAGACCATCGCGTCGACCAGATCAAGATGCACCACTTTCCCTTTGATCACTGCCTTACCCGATTCCATTGGACCACCAGAGACAAAGACCACTGGAATATTGAGACGCAGCGCAGCGCTCAACATTCCCGGCGTGATCTTGTCGCAGTTTGATATACAGACCAGCGCATCGGCACAATGGGCATTAACCATGTATTCAACCGAATCGGAGATCAGCTCACGTGACGGCAGCGAATAGAGCATGCCGGAGTGACCCATCGCGATGCCATCATCAATCGCAATGGTATTAAATTCCTTCGCCACGCCACCAGCACGTTCAACCTCACGCGCCACCAACTGGCCCATGTCTTTTAGATGGACATGTCCCGGTACAAACTGGGTGAATGAGTTGGCAATCGCAATAATCGGCTTGCCGAAATCATCATCTTGCATGCCAGTGGCACGCCATAGCGCGCGGGCGCCTGCCATGTTGCGGCCATGAGTGGAGGTGCGGGAACGATATGCGGGCATTGGGAACCTCTAAAATCTCTGCTGTAAAAAACGCAAAGATAGCAGATTTGCACCATGGGCGCGACGCAGGATTGTTGTGGGCTTAGGCGCTACGACAGAAATAGCGTAAAATCGCCGCCTTTGAAGCCCCAAAGTCAATCACAGCACAAGAAGTAAAATGCGATGCCCGTATCCAAGTTAGAAAAAAAGCTCCTACACTACACCGGCAAGGCGATCTCCGATTACAACATGATCCAGCGCGGCGACCGCGTGATGCTATGCCTCTCCGGTGGCAAGGACTCTTTTACGCTGCTAACGCTGCTGAACAAACTGCGCATCCGCTCGCATAATAAGTTTGAACTGTTTTCGTATACGCTCGATCAATCGCAACCGGGCTGGGATGACAGCGCCTTGCGCGACTGGCTGGCTGAAAAACAGATCCCTCATTTTGTCGAAACCAAGGACACCTATTCGATCGTGATCGACAAGGTGCAGGAAGGCAAGACCTACTGCTCGATGTGCTCGCGCCTGCGTCGCGGCAATATCTATCGCTATGCGAATGACAATGGCTTTAATAAAATAGCCCTCGGTCACCACCGCGACGACCTGATCGAAAGCACCCTGATGTCGATGCTCTACAGTGGCGAGATCCGTTCGATGCCGCCCAAGCTACTGACCGATAGCAAACGTCACATCGTGATCCGCCCGATGGCGCTGTGTCAGGAGCAGGACATCCAAGCCTACGCCGAAGAGCAGCAGTACCCGATCATCCCGTGCAACCTGTGTGGCTCGCAGAAAAACATGACGCGCGCCAAAGTAAAACAGCTGATCAGCGACCTCGCGGCCGATAATCCAAAGGTACCGAGCAATCTGCTGAATGCGCTGGGTAATGTACAGCTGTCGCAAATGCTGGATAGTCGTCATCAGGATTTTGTTAACCTTGAGTCTCAAATGATTCGATACGATAAAGATGACAGCGATGATACGGATGCTGCGCCGCAACAGCAGGTCGGGTAGAATCAACAACCACTGGACTTTAAAAGCCCCTGGAATAATATAAACACGTCATTCCGGCCTCCGCCGGAATGACGAATAAAAAAAACAATCGCGCAAGTGGAGCACCACGTGCCAAACAAGACGCAAGATAAAAAAGAGATGCAGCAGTTCGTTGATGGCTTTCGCCAGTCAGCACCGTATATTAACGCCTTTCGTGGCCGTACCTTTGTGATCGCCTTTGGCGGTGAAGTGGTAGCCGACGAACAGTTTGCATCACTGACACACGACATCGCACTACTTAACAGCCTCGGCATTCGACTGATATTGGTTCATGGCGCACGCCCGCAGATCGAGCAGCGCCTCAACGCGCGCGACATCTCATTCGAATATGTTGATGGACGACGCATCACCGATGACGCCGCACTCGCCTGCGTTAAAGAGGCCAGTGGCACCGTACGCCTTGAGATTGAAGCGCTACTCTCAATGGGGCTAGCCAACTCACCGATGGCGGGCGCGCGCATTCGGGTCGCATCGGGTAATTTTGTTACTGCACGGCCACTCGGTATTCGTGATGGCATCGACCACCTTCACACCGGCGAAGTACGTCGTATTGATCACGAGGCGATCAATCAGCAACTTAATGAGGGGGCTATCGTACTGCTCTCGCCTACTGGCTATTCACCCACCGGTGAGATCTTTAACCTCACCGCACTGGAAGTCGCCACTGCCACCTGCGCTGCGGTGAAGGCGGACAAGCTAATCTGCCTCGTCGATGCCAAAGGGCTGCTTGATTCGAGAAAACGGCTACTGAGGCAGTTGACGCTCAACGATGCAGAGAAGGTGTTAAACGGCAAACGCAAATTACCCGATGAGATCATCGAACCATTTAGTGCCGCAGTACAGGCCTGCCGTTACGGTGCGCGGCGCGCCCATCTGATCAACCGCCATATCGACGGTGCCCTACTGCAGGAACTGTTTACACGCGACGGTGTTGGCACCTTGATCACCAAAGATGACTACGAGGGGATGCGTGCTGCCACCATTGATGACGTCGGTGGCATTCTTGCGCTGATTGAACCACAAGAATCAGCCGGGCTGTTGGTGAGGCGTTCGCGCGAAAACATCGAGATGGAGATTGGTGGCTTTATTGTGGTCGAACGCGACGGCATGATTATCGCCTGCGCTGCGCTGCACCCGTTTTGTGACGAAGCGGTCGGCGAACTCGCCTGCCTGGTAGTTCATCCCGACTATCAGGGGATGGGCTACGGTGACAGTCTGCTCAACGCGATCGAACGCAGCGCTGTCGAACTATCGCTATCGCTGCTATTTACATTAACAACGCGTGCCACACACTGGTTTAGAGAGCGAGGGTTTGTGACTAGCGATGTAAAATCACTACCGGTTAAACGTAGAGAACTGTATAACTTTCAGCGTAATTCAAAGGTACTGCTAAAACAGCTTAGCCGCTAGTTTATATTCCTATGGATGACTACAGATACTTTAGGTTTAGATCAGTCAACAAGTTCTTAATAGACTCAATCGTGAACGGGGCCTTGTATTGTGCAAATCCGTCTCGATTGAACGATCCATTCGATTGCCAGGTGGATCTCAGAAAATCAGCGTTGTATGCCATGTCTCAAACATCTGGTGTCAAGCGTGAGGTCTTAGAGAAAATTGCGAATGTAGATGGTTACCTTGATGATATCCAGCAAAGAATGACGAAGATCGGAGTTTGTTCATTTTCATTGAGTCTCGAAGAACCGTTGTTGTGGTCTCACTATGCAGACGAACACCGTGGTGTATCGCTGATGTATCAATTCTCAGAAGATTTCCTAACCGACCAAACAAATGAAATCGTTGGAGTGAGTGATGTCACATATGGCGAGAATCCACTATCAGATTGGTTCATAGAGAATATTCCTGATCAGATCGAAGATGACTTTTATGATCACTTCACTACGGAATTGTTAAAACGAGTTCTTGTCATCAAAAGTGCCGATTGGTCTTACGAACAAGAAGCTAGGATAATTCGACAACGGGCGGGAGAACTCTCAATTCCAAATATATATTTAAAACAAGTCTGTTTTGGGCTAAATACATCTGACTCTGATAAAAGGCTCATTAGAAAGATAATTGACAGTACTGGATATTCAGTTGATTACTGTAAAATTGTTAAGAAGGAATCAGACTTTGGTATCAAGGCCGTGGAAATATAACAATCGCATGCACGCGGACAAAAAAGCGTCACTTCTTACTGCCGGTGATGTGGGCGTTATATTTTTAGTTGAATTATGAGAATAATAATATTTATATCAATCCTTCCTTTGATATCAAGTTGTAGTATTTTTGGCGCAATGTTTGGTAGCGCAGTTGATGATTCAGTTTTGGGCGATGATGAAAATAAAAGCAAGTACGAAAGCCAATATATGGTGGAAGGCTTGCAGGAAGATATTGCATTTATAAAAGCAATGTTAAGTGATGATGAAAAAGAAGTGATTGATGACAGGCCGTGCAAACCACCAGAAACAATTCAAGTGTGTACGGTAAGCAAGGGCTGTTGGTGTGAAAAAATATAACTAAAACGTTGATGGTAAGTAATATAAAGAAGAAAGCTAGCCTTCATCGCTAGCTTCTTTCTCTGCAATATACTCAGCCAATTCAAAAAAGAAGCGCGTCCCCACACCCACTTCCGAGTCATAATCAATCCGTCCATCATGGCACTCGATAATCGCGCGCGTAATGCTCAAGCCCAGCCCGGTACCGCCCACGCGGCGCGTGTCGGATGAATCTGCCTGCGCAAACTTCTCAAAGATACGCGCATGAAACGCTTCTGGAATACCTGGCCCATGATCACGCACGCCAATCTCGATATTGCCATTCACACGATGCACCGCAATTTCGACATAACCAGATTTCGGTGAATATTTTGCCGCATTAGAGATCAGGTTTGCCATCACCTGCATCAACCTTGCCGCATCACCCAACACCATCGCACCCGGTTCTTCATGGGTCACTTTAAACAATACTTTTTGTTCATCCGCATACCCCTGATTAGCACTCAGCACATCGCTAATAAATGCCATCACATTAATCGGTTCGATATGGAAATCCATCTTGCCCGATTCAATTTTTTCAATATCCAGCAGGTCGTTAATCAACAACATCAAACGATCACTATTATTAATCGCAACATCAATCATCGAATGGGCTTCGGCAGGAATCACACCCAGCGCACCACCACTCACCAGACCCAGCGAGCCTTTAATCGAGGTTAACGGTGTTCGCAGTTCATGACTCACCGTTGAAACAAACTCTTTTTTCATTCGATCAACCTGCTGACGATCACTAATATCGCGTAACATACCGATAAACAGGTGTTCATTATCCTGCTCAACCTCAACCACCCAGAGCTCAAGCGGCACCTGACTGCCATCGGCGCGCAGCCCTTCTACCTCTCGCCCAATACCGATGATCTTGCGCTCACCCGTGGAGCGATAATTCTTTAAATAGCCATCATGCTCAGATTGATACGGTTCCGGCATCAGGCATTTCACATTACGCCCAATCACCTGCTCCGCCCGATAACCAAATATATTCTCCGCCGCAGGATTAAATGCCATTACAGTGCCGCGCTCATCCATACTGACAATGCCGTCCACCACATTATCCAGTATCACTCGCAAACGTTTTTCACTCTCAAATAGATTTCCGCGCTCTTCCGCGATAGTTTGCGCCATCAAATCAAACGCGTGCCCCACATCAGCAATTTCATCGCGACCAACCACGCCGCTACGTCGAGTGAGGTCACCATCGGCAAATGCCTGGGCACTTTCCACCAGACGTGCCACACGTCGGGTCACGGTAATATGAAAGATCAACCAGACCACTACCGACATCACACAGATGAACACCACCAATACCATCGCTCCGTGTTTTAATGCAGCGATGGTCGTTTGTTTAACATTAGCGAGATCATAACGAAAAAAAAGCAGGCCAACACGTGAAGGGCGTATTTCACCCGGCTCCGCACGTAACACAACTGGATATGCCGCCGAAATATAATCCTTACCTAACTCCGTGCGCGTGCTGCCAGTCATACGCTGCTTAGACTGCTCCAATTGCGCCAGCTCTTCGCTGCTCAGATAGTCGGATGCATTACCCGTAATCATTGAATATTGCGTAGCCGCCATCACCTGCTGCCTGTCATCAATCAACAAGGCCAGCAGAATCACGCTATCTGAACCAAGGTTTGAAATTTCGGTGCGCGCATCTTCAATTGCACCGCGACGCAACTGCCCATTAACCGTACCTTGAATGCGTGATGCCATCTGCACCACGGCGCGCGCCCCTTCTCGCTCAATCGCCTGTTCGGCATGCGGAACGTTGTAAAACAGAGTCACCACACTGATCATCAACGAAAACAGCAACAGTACCGAAGGTATCAACCAACGCTGAGGCAGTAACAACAACGGATTCATATTACGTGCTCATTACAGCAGCCCCGCATCAACAAGCCGCTCAACATCAACATCTTTTTGTAATAACTTGTTTTGTAGCATGCTATTTTTCAACCGCGCCATCACGGCTCTAACCGGCGGTGGCTGGCCATTCAGAGCCTCAATATTTTCTGCTCGACTGACCATCTTTAAACCACCCATCGACGCTAGATAATCCTCAGGTTTCAATTGCTGACGACGTGCAATCGTCTCTGCCGCACGTTGTGGGTTTTGTCGTTGATATTCAAGCGTCTGAAACCAGCGCTGCACCAGGCTCGCCACCACTTCTCGATTCTGCGCCAGGTACTTGCCCTCAACCACCAACACATCAAAAATTTCACCGGGGATATCTTCACTGCTAAATAACAACTGCGCGCCCACATCCAGCAGGCGGGTACGTACCGGCTCAAAGGTCACCACCGCATCAATCTTGCCCGCCTTAAAAGCCGCCTCATGCTCATTGACCTCCAGCGGCACCAACGTGACATCACTCACCTGCATACCATTCATCGCAAGTGCGCGACTTAACACATACGCACCCAGCGCGGTATTTTCAACGCCAACCTTCCTTCCTTTAAGGTCAGCGACACGTTGAACGTCACCCTGCCCCAGGATCACATCGCCACCCTGCGACACATCCAGTAATAGCACTACACGCGGATCAAGACCGCTTTCAGCAAGAATCAGCACCTCATCCATCGTCAATGCCGCCGCCTGAATCGCGCCATTACGATAAGCACGCAAAACCTCTGAAGCAGAAGGGTATTCAACCATCGAAATAGGCAGGCCCTCGTAATAACCCAGTTCGCGAGCTAAATAGAGCGGCTCATAGCCAGGCCAAACATTAGAGCCAATGCGCATCGGCTGTGGCTCAGAGGATGGGGTGAGCATGTCGCTACAACCACTCAACTGAATAAGCAGCAGCATCATTGCAACAAAATAAGACGACAATCGTGAGGCCACCCTGGCTTTATTCATATTCACATACTCCTTGTGTTACTTTGCGCCAAAACATCACGTATGACACCTCTCTACACCCTATCGGATGCCGGCCCCAAATCTCCAATCCAAAATATATCTGTTTTTTCAGAATACCCACAAATCTCACGCGTCATGCCAGGTCACAATATGGCGTATAATGCCGCTAACCATTCGTAGTCACCGCGCTTTTTAGCGCACCCATGCGGTACCAAATTCATTATGCAAAAAGCAACACACCTATTCTCTCACCGCCCCTACTGGGCCAAACGTTTTGGCAGCGCACCACAATTGCCGATGTCGCGCGCGGAGATGGATGACCTCGGCTGGGATAGTTGCGACATTATCCTAGTGACGGGCGATGCCTATATTGACCACCCCAGTTTCGGCATGGCGCTGATTGGGCGCTTACTGGAGGATCAGGGGTTTCGCGTCGGCATTATTTCCCAGCCCGACTGGCATGATGTGACCCCCTTTCAGGCGCTCGGCAAACCCAACATCTGCTTTGGTATTACCGCAGGCAATATGGATTCAATGGTCAATCGCTATACCTCTGACCGACGCACCCGCAGCACCGATGCCTACACCCCGGATGGCAAGCCTGACAAGCGCCCCGACCGCGCGGTGATCGTCTACGCACAACGCGCACGTGAAGCATTCAAAGGGGTGCCGATTATTATTGGCGGGATCGAGGCAAGCCTGCGCCGCATCGCCCATTATGATTACTGGTCCGACAAAGTTCGGCGCTCAATCCTGCCCGATTCCAAGGCCGATATGCTGCTGTTTGGCAATGCCGAACGCGCCTTTGTTGAAGTGATGCACCGTCTCGCAGCGGGTGAACCGATCGATCAAATTCGCGATGTACGCGGTAGCTCGTTTATGACGCAGCAGATTCCCGAAGGATGGACCGTTAAAGATTCCAGCCATGTTGACCAACCGGGACGTATCGATCCACATATCGATCCTTACGCACATGAGGCCGCCTGCGATAAAAAAGAGGCTAATGCGCCAGCGAGCAATGAAAAAGTGGTGCAATTTATCCCACGCGTGCAAAAAGGCGACCGCAGTAAAACAGTGATACGCCTGCCCGATTATGACCAGATCGTCAGCGACAAAGTGCTCTATGCACACGCCTCACGTGTGTTTCATCTTGAAACCAATCCCGGCAATGCACGCGCATTGATCCAGCAGCATGGCAAACGTTACGTGTGGCTGAATCCGCCACCGATCCCACTGGAGAGCGATGAGTTTGATCGCGTCTACGAGCTGCCCTATACACGCAAGCCGCACACCGCCTACCTCGACGCCAAAATGCCAGCGTGGGAGATGATCCGTCACTCGATCAACATCATGCGCGGCTGCTTTGGCGGCTGCACCTTCTGTTCAATCACCGAGCACGAAGGGCGCATTATTCAGAGCCGTTCGGAAGATTCAATCATCCGCGAGATCGAAACCATTCGTGATACCGTGCCCGGCTTTACCGGCAACATCTCTGATCTCGGTGGCCCAACCGCCAACATGTACCGTCTCAAATGCAAAAGTGAAGTCATTGAGTCCGCCTGCCGCCGCCTGTCGTGCGTCTACCCCGATATTTGCAGCAACCTGAATACCGATCACAAACCACTGATCAACCTCTACCGCCGCGCGCGCAGCCTGCCCGGCATCAAAAAGATCTTTGTTGCATCCGGCCTACGCTACGACCTTGCGATCCGCTCACCAGAATATGTCAAAGAACTGGTGACACACCACGTTGGCGGCTATCTAAAAATCGCCCCGGAACACACTGAAGAGGGGCCGCTCAGCAAGATGATGAAGCCGGGAATCGGCAGTTATGATCGTTTCAAACAGATGTTTGATCGCTACTCAAAACAGGCGGGCAAAGAGCAGTATCTGATTCCTTACTTCATTTCTGCACACCCCGGTACCGGTGATGAAGATATGTTGCACCTGGCGCTATGGTTAAAGAAAAACAACTTCAAGCTGGATCAGGTGCAGGCCTTTATCCCCACCCCACTGGCGATTGCCTCGGCGATGTATCACACCGAAAAAAACCCGCTACGCAAAGTCGACCGAAAATCAGAACAGGTGCTGACCCCCAAGGGCGATAAAAAACGCCGCCTGCACAAGGCTTTTCTGCGTTATCACGATGCGGAGAACTGGCCAATGCTGAGGGAAGCACTCAAGAAGATGGGACATGCCAACCTCATTGGCAACAGCAAACAACACCTGGTACCGACCTGGCAACCAGAGGGAACTGGTATTACACGGGACACAAAAAACTTAAAGTCAACACCAGAAAAAGGGTCGAGAGTAGGTAAAAAGCCGTTTAGAAAGCCTGTTCGTAACCAAAGTGGCGCAACAAAGCCATCTCAGCCACGCGGCCGTCGACGTTAATCAAATTAGAAGGATTACTTGGTGGTCGTTTTGCGAATGCGGGGAAGCGCTTCATCCACCGTTTTGAGGCGCAGCAGGATCACCACCGGGATAATCAGCATCACCGCGACAAAGATTTTAAGGTAAAAGCCCTCTATCAGATAGACCGAAAACAGACCGACCGTGCCAATCATCAACAGCGCCATTTTACGTGCGCGACGAGGAATCGCACGGTTCTCCTGCCAATGGTAGATCATCGGTCCAAAAAGCCTGTTTTCGAGCAACCAGTTATGCAACGCAGGGCAGGATTTAGCAAAACAACCGGCAGCCAGCAGGATAAAAACAGTTGTCGGCAGGCCCGGCACCACGACACCAATACCGCCAAGGGCGACAAAAAATAGTCCCGCAATAATCAAAAAATAGCGCTGCATGTTATCCCATCTCGCTTCTCGCGCCTCGATGGCACTCTCCTCCCTATCGGCTCACCGGAGGGACAACTAAAGCATAAATCACATTTAGAATAAACTTTTAAAAAAAAGAAGCGGAAATTCGTGCTTAAGCGAGCTGAAACAGCCCGGATATCGCCTCAGGCATAAAGGGGCGACCGCGCTCATTGATCGAGGTACCGGTAATCTTCGCTTTCATCACCAGCTTATCGTCGGCGCTGCGGTAAATGTCCTGCAAAAAATCAAAACGCACCTTTGAAGACTGACAGGTATTCAACCCAATCCAGAACTCATCACCACTGGTCAACGGCGTTTTGTAGTCCAGCTCAGCCCGCACCACCACTAAATTGATATTGTTTTTCGCCAACGCCGCAAAATCGACCCCAGAAGCCAGAAGATATTCGTGCCGCGCGTGCTCAAGGTAGTTCTGGTAGACCCCGTTATTGACGATCCCCTGAATATCGCACTCATAGTCCCGCACCTTAAAATCGAGCCGAAACGCATATTCCATCTGAATTCCTTTATAGTTTGCACCAAACAACATTGACGATAAAAAACAACAGGTTACAGACCGCATCTATATTAGTCAAAATGGAATGCGTAACATCACCACACAATATCCACTAATATTGAGGAAAACCCTCTGTTTTTACAAAGTTTTCAGGTAAAATGCGCCCTTTTCGAATGCTGGTCGTCAAGAGCAATCGGCGATTAACAACCACAGGCATCTGACACGTCATCATCCGCGCAACATCGGCTGATCGCTGTTTTGCCCAAAGTGGCGATACAGTTTGGCGCGATGGCAGGCCCCGAGACAGCAGGTGTGCAGATCACTGACCATCTGGAACGTTTTTATTTATTAACTAAAATCTAGAGTACAAACATGACAGACCTATCTCTCTACAGAAACATCGGAATCTTCGCACACGTCGATGCCGGTAAAACCACCACCACTGAGCGTATCCTGAAACTGACCGGTAAGATTCATAAGCTGGGTGAAGTACATGATGGCGCTGCGACCACCGATTTCATGGAGCAGGAGCAGGAGCGTGGGATTACCATTCAGTCTGCGGCGACTACCTGTTTCTGGAACGACCATCGTTTCAACATCATCGATACCCCAGGACACGTTGACTTCACCATCGAAGTATATCGTTCACTGAAAGTACTCGACGGTGGTGTAGGTGTTTTCTGTGGCTCTGGCGGTGTAGAACCTCAGTCTGAAACCAACTGGCGTTATGCTAATGAATCAGAAGTAGCCCGCATCATCTACGTCAACAAACTGGATCGCATGGGTGCTGACTTCTACCGCGTAGTCGATCAGGTCAAAAAAGTACTGGGTGCCAACGCACTGATCATGACCCTGCCAATCGGCGTCGAAGATGACTTTGTCGGCATCATCGATCTAATGGAAATGAAAGCATGGATCTGGGATGAATCTGGTGACCCACTGAACTATGAGATCACTGATATCCCTGCTGAGTACAAAGACAAAGCGGAAGAATATCGTGAAATAATGATTGAAACTGCTCTGGATCAGGACGATGACCTGATGGAGAAATACCTTGAAGGTGAGATTCCATCAATTGATGATCTTAAGCGCTGTATTCGTAAGGGCACCATCGCGCTCGACTTCTTCCCAACCTTCTGTGGTTCTGCATTTAAGAACAAAGGTGTTCAGCCAATGTTGAATGGTGTGGTTGATTACCTGCCGTGCCCAACCGAAGTGAAGCCTCAGCCTGAAGTAGATATGGAAGGTGTCGCCACGGGTGAATTCGCGATTGTTGATGTCGACAAGCCTTTCCGTGCACTGGCATTTAAAATCATGGATGACCGCTTTGGTGCACTGACCTTTATCCGCATTTACTCAGGTACATTAAACAAAGGCGACACCATCCTAAATACCTTTACCGGCAAGACCGAACGTATCGGCCGCCTGGTAGAGATGCATGCGGATGACCGTATCGAACTAAACAGCGCGCAGGCGGGTGACATTATTGCCATCGTCGGCATGAAGAATGTTCAAACAGGCCATACACTGTGTGATCCTAAAAACCCAGCGACACTTGAGCCAATGGTCTTCCCAGATCCAGTCATCTCAATCGCAGTTGCACCTAAAGATAAAGGTGGTTCTGAGAAAATGGGTATCGCGATTGGCAAGATGGTTCAGGAAGATCCATCATTCCGCGTTGAGACCGACGAAGATTCTGGCGAAACCATCCTGAAAGGAATGGGCGAGCTGCATCTTGATATTAAAGTCGACATCCTTAAGCGTACCCACGGCATCGAGCTGGAAGTGGGTAAGCCACAGGTTGCTTATCGTGAAACCATCACGCAGCTTACCGAAGATTCATACACCCATAAGAAACAGTCGGGTGGTTCGGGTCAGTTCGCTAAGATCGATTACATCATCGAGCCAGGCGAACCTGGCAGCGACTATGAATTTGAGTCGAAAGTAACCGGTGGTAACGTTCCTCGTGAATTCTGGCCTGCTGTTGAAAAAGGCTTCAAGTTCAGCATGGTCAAAGGCGTGCTCGCTGGATACCCACTGCTCGACATCAAAATCACCCTGGTAGACGGTGGCTTTCATGCGGTCGATTCATCAGCCGTAGCATTTGAGACTGCAGCGAAAGCAGCTTATCGTCAAACCATTCCTAAGGCTGGCCCTCAGATCATTGAGCCAATCATGAAGGTTGACGTATTCACGCCAGACGACCATGTTGGTGACGTGATCGGCGATCTTAATCGTCGTCGCGGCATGATCAAGTCTCAGGAAGCGGGCGTGACTGGCGTGCGCATTAAGGCTGACGTACCTCTTTCCGAGATGTTTGGCTACATTGGTGACCTGCGTACCATGACCTCGGGCCGTGGCCAGTTCTCAATGGAGTTCTCACATTACCTACCATGCCCGAAGAATGTTGCGGAAGAGGTTATCAAAGAAGCTCAGGAACGTAACGCGAAGAAATAATCGACGCGTCATAAAAGCCTGTGACTTCAGCCGAAGTCACAGGCATAAAAAAGGGCGAGATCATTAATGATCTCGCCCTTTTTTATTTCACAATAGCGGTGGCTTAAACCTACTTCACCACCTTCAAATGCGAACGATCCGGTTTTTTCTCTGGCGGCGGCGTCGGAAAATCATCATCATCCTCTTCCAGCACCATTCCCTGCCCATTTTCACGTGCATAGATCGCCAGCACCGCATTGGTTGGCACACTCACCGTCATTGACTGCCCATCAAAACGCGCATCAAACTGAACCCACTCATTGCCTAACTCAAGGCTACGCACGGCACTACTATTGATATTGAGAATGATACGACCGTTCTCGATGTATTTTTCTGGCACGACGATATCAGGCACCATCGCGTTCACCAGAATATGCGGCGTTAAATCGTTATCAACAATCCATTCATGAATGGCGCGAATCAAATAAGGTTTGCTTGGGGTCATGTCCATGGATAAAAACTTCAGCGATTTTTAATACAAAACAGAATCTGCAACACCTCAGCTCACCGTCCCAAATCAAATCCAGATCAAATCAAGATCAAAGGGGGAACAGCGAACAAGGGTCGCGTCTTTTTTACTACAACCTAAGCTCTTTCTCAGCCTCAGTCAGGCTTGCCTGAAAGGCTTCACGCACAAACAAGCGGTCAGCATATTCCTGCACTGGCTTCGCCTGTGCAGGTAGCTTAATACCATAATGAGACAGACGCCATAAAAGCGGCCCCAGGCTGCAATCGATCAGAGAAAAGTCATCACTCATAAAGTATGCCTTCTTCACAAAGATCGGCGCAATCAAGGTCAGTCCGTCCTGAATCGTCTTGCGAGCAGCCGCTGCCTTTGCGTTACTACTGCCCGTCAGGTCACCCAGCAGGCTATACCAGTCCAGCTCAATGCGGTGCAACATCATGCGACTGCGCGCACGTGAAACAGGATCAACCGGCATCAATGGCGGATGCGGGTAGCGCTCATCTAAATACTCAACAATGATCTGCGGGTTATAAAGCACCAGATCACGATCCACCAGCGTCGGTATAGAGCTGTATGGATTTAGATCGATTAGATCTTCCGGCAGGTTGTTTTTATCAACGCTAATGATATCAGCCGTAATACTTTTTTCTTCAAGAACAATGCGAACACGATGACTTAAAGGACAATCCGCCCCCGAATACAAGGTCATTACAGGTCTTCTGGTGGCAACTGTGGCCATTTAGTAAACTCTCCTAAGTCAATAGCAAACGGAAAAACCGAATAAGACCGCAGATAATAGCATACTCAGAACACTCGCGTCACAAATGCCTTTTTTTCTCCTTTATTAACAAATGCTTACAGCTCCCTTTCCTTTTTAATCACCTCGTACGCCGTGCGAATTTCATGCGTTTTATCCGCAGCAATCTTCATCATCTCTTCCGGCAACCCTTTTGCCACCAACTTATCCGGATGATGCTGACTGGTTAGTTTCCGGTAAGCTTTTTTCACTTCAGCATCGGTCGCATTCTTCGACACATCAAGAATTTTATAGGCGTCATCAAGCAACATGCCGCCACTACGCCCACTTCTGCCACCACTGCGTAGCATCGCTTCGATCTGATCAAACTCTGCACGTGAGAAGCCCAGTCGATCACAGATATGTAACAGGATTTTCTTTTCGGCCTGATCCAGGCTGCCGTCGGCATAGCTTGCCTGCAACTGAATCTCTATGAAGACCCGCATCAGATCATGACGACTGTGACATTCTCGCTTGAGCTGCTCGAGCACTTCATCCAGCGGAAAACTATCCGCCTTGCCCTCATTAAAGAGCCTGATCGCCATCGTCTTCAACGTCGGATTGAGCTTCATCTGCTCCATCAACGTGCGCGCCATCTGGATCTCATTTTCAGAGACCCGCCCGTCGGCCTTTGCCAGATGCCCCATCACCGAGAAGGTTGCGGTAAAAAACGCCGTCTGCACCCGCTGACGGCCACGAAAACGCGTTACCTTACTATCCAGGCCATGTCCCAGCGCTGCGCCTAACAGCGCCCCCAGCGGGCCTCCCAACATAAAGCCAAAGCCACCGCCAAACAGTTTTCCCCACCAACTCATTGAATGCTCTCTATCTCAAATTAGAATTTATAATTGTTGAAACGCTCAAAGCGCTGTCATTACGAGGAGCATAGCGACGAAGTAATCTCCCAGCCCGGTGTTACTCAAAGGGTGGAGATTGCCGCGCTTCGCTCGCAATGACAGTTACTTTGTGCCTCGATAAAACTTATCGAACCACAAGACTGCCACGATACATCTGCATCTGGCAACTAAAGCCATACTCACCGGGCGTGAGCGGCCCCACCTGTAACAGCTTTTTTTCCCCTAGTGGCAGATCAAGCGCGATATCCAGCTCATCAAATAGCACCTTCTCAGCACAGGGGCTCGGGTCACGGCGCTCAAAACTAAGCCTCACAGCCGTGCCCTGCGGTACTTCGATATGCGCCGGGGTGTAAACGCCATTTTCGACAATCACTTCGATCACTGCACTAGCATTCCCCTGCTTCACCTCCGCACGCGATAACCAGAACCACCAGACGATAAAACCCATTAACGCCAGCGCCAGCAAGTTTACTACCAGATCCATCACTGCTGCGCCCCCTCTGGCTTAAACAGACGCAGTCGATTGGCGTTAGAGACCACCGTGAGTGACGACATCGCCATCGCGCCACCGGCGACGATTGGGTTCAGCAGAATACCGAATAGCGGAAACAGAATCCCCGCCGCAATCGGAATCCCAAGCGAATTATAAATAAACGCGCCAAATAGATTCTGTTTGATGTTACGTACCGTCGCCTTTGAGATCGCAATCGCATCCGCCACGCCGTGCAGCGAACCGCGCATCAACGTCACGTCGGCACTTTCAATCGCCACATCCGTGCCACTGCCAATCGCAAAACCGACATCCGCCCGCGCCAACGCAGGCGCATCATTAATCCCATCACCCACCATGCCCACCACTTCACCGTCCAATTGAAGCGCCGCCACCTTGGCAGATTTATCCGCAGGCAGCACCTCGGCAATCACCTCATCGATCCCCACCTGCTTCGCCACTGCTGCCGCCGTCGCGGCATTATCTCCCGTCAGCATCACGACCTTGATACCAATCTGATGCAGCCGTGCAATCGCCGCCTTTGAATCGGCCTTAATCGGATCAGCCACCGCCACAATACCGGCTGCAGCGCCATCAACGGCCAAGAACATCGGCGTTTCTCCATTAGCCGACAACCGTGCTGCCGCAGCTGGCAAATCAGCCAGATCGATTTGATTGTCATCCATTAACTTGCGATTACCAAACAACACCCGCGCACCACCAACCTGCGCCTGCACACCGTGGCCAGCAATCGCCGCAAAGCCTTCTGCGCTCGATAAAGCCAAACCACGCCCTTTCGCCGCCGCGACAATCGCCTCCGCCAGCGGGTGCTCTGAGCCAGTCTCAATCGAGGCTGCGATCGTTAGTAGCCTTTCATCGTCCCAGCCATCGCTGGCAATCAGATTAGTCACCGCCGGCCGCCCTTCCGTCACCGTACCGGTTTTATCCAATACCACGGTCGTCAGCTGTCCCGCGCGTTGCAGCGCCTCACCGTTGCGAATCAGCACCCCATACTCGGCCGCCTTACCCACACCGACCATGATCGAAATCGGCGTTGCCAATCCCAGCGCACAGGGGCATGCGATAATCAGCACCGTCATTGTCGTCAGCAACACATAAGCGCTTTTCGGTTCTGGCCCAAAATTAAACCAGACCATAAAAGTGATGACGGCAATCAATAATACAATCGGCACAAAAACCCCGGCGATCTTATCCACCATCCGCCCGATCGCCGGCTTAGAGTTTTGCGCCTGACGCACCATCTCAATAATTCGCGCCAGCGCAGTGTCCGCACCGATACGCGTCGCACTAAACAAAAAGCTACCAGACTTATTTAAAGTACCGCCGACCACCTCATCACCGATATTTTTTTCAACCGGCATCGGCTCACCGCTGATCATCGACTCATCGACATTGGAATGCCCTTCGATAATCACCCCATCAACCGCGATCTTTTCACCCGGGCGTACCCGCAGCGTCTCATTCAGGCCGACCTGCTCAATCGGCACGTCGACCTCTTTGCCGTTACGCACCACCCGCGCGGTCTTCGCCTGCAACCCGATTAAACGTTTAATCGCCTCCGAGGTTTTGCCTCGTGCCCGCATCTCCAGCGCAGCCCCGAGATTGATCAAGGCGATAATCATCACCGCCGCTTCAAAATAGAGATGACGCGCCTCAGGCGGAACAATGGTTGGCCAGAGCAAAATCAAAAATGAAAAAAGCCACGCAGTGCCGGTACCGAGTGCAATCAGGGTGTCCATATTGGCGTTGTGCCCCTTAAAGGCCTTCCACGCGCCAGTGAAAAAACGCCCTCCGGAATAGACCATCACAAACAGACTCAACACAGCCACAACTGCCCAGAAGATCCGCCCGCCGCCTTCGAGCATCGGCATGGAACCAAACAGCATCATTCCCATCAGCGGTGCAGCCACCACCCCCGCTACCAACGCCTTCTTTTGCAACCCGCGATAGTAGGCAAACTCCGCCACCTCTTTCTCCTGCGCCTCATCTTCCGTGCCTTGCAACTCCGCCGCCTCGTAACCGGCCGCAACCACCGCATCGATCAACGCCTGCGCGCTGACATCACCTACGACCTCGGCGCTGTGTTCGGCAAAGTTAACCGCCGCGCTGCTCACACCCGGTACCGCGAGCAAAGCACGCTCAACCGATGCTACACAGCCGGCGCAGCTCATGCTGCCGATGGAGAGTTGTATGTTTTTGTCTGTCATTTAAGGCACCTCTGATTAATGACATTATATGTCATTGCGAGCGAAGCGTGGCAATCTCAGCTCTATAAGAATCATCGAGTGATGAGATTGCTTCGTCGCTCCGCTTCTCGTACCACGGGGCACTTCCTTCGGTCGCCTGATAATTAATCAGAGGTGCCTTAAATTTTTAAGCGCCTGTTCTTTATTTTCAGCAATGATACCGGGTGCGAATTTAAATCTTACCGCGGTCAAAAACATTATTCCATCGCCATCACCGTTGAGATACGATTCAAATGAAATGAGCAACTTTGGTCAGGACAGCACATCGCAATCACGCCACACTGTTTTCCAAATTGAGGAGTAAGTTTGTGAACGGGAAAGCAGGAAAATCATATGCGGATAAGATCAATCAGGTGTGCGACTATATCAGCGAACACCTGGATGATGACCTCTCCATTGAACGACTCAGTCTGGTTGCTCATTTTTCAAAGTTTCACTTTCACCGACAATTTACAGCCTATACCGGCCTAACTGTTGCGCGATACATTCTGATGACGCGACTAAAGCGTGCATCGCATCAACTGGTTTTCAACAAAGATGATCGCATCATCGATATCGCACTGGATGCCAGGTTTGAAAACCCAGAATCATTTTCCCGTGCATTCAAGAAAGCGTTTGGGCAGACACCCTCTCAATTTAGGCAACAACCCGACTGGAACGACTGGCACCAAAAATGCCGACCACCCATCATTGAGAGGAACATAGAGATGAATGTAGAAATCATTAATTTTACCGAAACCAACATCGCACTATTAAAACACCGTGCCGCACCCAACTTAATCAACGACAGCATCAGTTCATTTATCGCATGGCGCAAAGAAAGTGGTTTATCACCAGAACACAGTAGCAAAATCTATGGCCTCGCCTATGATGACCCAGACACAACTGAAGCGGGTAAATTCCGCTTTGATTTGTGTAGCACAGTCAACAAAGCCATACCAGCAAACGCTCAAGGCGTTATCTCAAGCGTTATCCCCGGCGGTCGCTGCGCACGCATCCGCCACCTCGGGCCACACGAGGCGCTGAGCACCACAGTCTGCGCGCTCTACCAAGAGTGGCTACCAGAAAGTAATGAAGAACTAAGAGACTTCCCCTGCTTCTTTCACTACATCAATCTATTCCCGGCGGTAGCGGAACACGAATTGATCACGGATATTTATCTACCATTAAAATAAAACGCAACTACTCACTCCTCACTTATTGGGGTGAGTAGTTGCTTAAATTATTTATAAGCACCTCGTGCAAACTCAAACAGACATATTCAGTACATTGAGACGTTTGTTTTATTTTAACGAATGCTGAGTTACTATATTAAGTAGTTGGAGATCTTTCGTTGAAAGATAATTATAGCCTTATACGAGAGATGAATTGCTAAATAACAGATAGCTAGTCGAAGGTGTTGACGCATGCGTTTGTTGATCGAATCAGATTACTTCTCTTTCCTCTCGGGTGATCAGTCTTCCCGTATTTTGCACCGTTATGCTCAACAATTGCTGATTGATTGTGTTGATATCTCAGCTGAACTCCCCTTGTCCGCCTGGCAGCGGATCGATGATAAGCCCCTTATGGTAAATGGTGCCAGCATTCGCTTGAATGATGGTGAGTTTGAATACCAGGATCACCCGCACACTTTACTTAAATTCATTGGCCCCATTGATACCCTGTGGTTACAGAAACTTAAAGCAAACGGTGTAAAAATTCGGTTTTTGTGTCCACCTTATGGCATCTGTGTCGAACTGCCTGATAGATTTCGCTCAACCAAAATACAGCAAACTTTCCCTTTTATTTGCGCAGCAACGCCTTATCTTGAATCTCACTGCAGTCGAGGGCTTGATCATGATCGGGAAAAAATGCAGCAAGGTGGTTTGCCCGACGATGCCTGTGATTTAATATTTTTTAGTCGCGAAGATCGTGCACGTGTTGCAGCTGATCTAGAAGCACAAGAGCTAGAGGTACTGGATAGTTCGAATTACAAGTTGCGTTTACGTTACACCGATTCTTTAGAACGCTTGCGTAAAATTCCGGGTGTTAAACTTGCCGACTACAGTCGACCTACACAGCTTTGTACAAATGAAGATCTCAATACTGCAGTAGCCAGACCCGTGATGTCGATAGGTGGCAGCGAACTCAGAGGAAAGGGCCAGGTGATTGCTGTTGCTGACACTGGACTTGATAGCGGATTGAATGATGAATCTTTACATCCGGATTTTCAGGGCAGAGTGAAAGCCATTATAAGCCTGCCATTAAATAATAGCTGGAAGAATGTAGCGGCAAATAATGTTAGTGACGACGGCCCAGCGGATCGAAATAGCGGCCATGGCACCCATGTGGCGGGGTTAGCGTTGGGTAGTGGCATCCGCAGTTCTGGTTTACATCAGGGTGTTGCACCAGAAGCTCAGCTTGTATTCCAGTCTATTGAACAATATGTTGAAGTTAAAAGTGAATATAGCAATCAATTTAAAAGTGGTTATTACCTAAGTGGTCGCCCGTTAGATGTTGGTGAGCTTTTTGAGCAAGCTCGTGAATTTGGTGCTCGTATTCATGTGAATGCGTGGGGGGACGAGGCTCATGGTCGCTACACCGATGATTGTTATGAGGCCGACCGTTTTCTTCAACACAACACTGATGCGCTTGTTTTATTTGCGGCAGGCAATAGTGGTGCAGACATCGACGGTAATCGAGTTATTGATATGCAAAGTTTGTTTTCACCGGCTAGTGCAAAAAATGTTCTGGCAGTAGGTGCAACTGAAGGTGGCATGGAGGACATTGGATTGCGCGTTAAATGGGCCGCCTTCGATGCCAATAACAGTCGCTTTCGATCTAGCGTTGATAGAGCTGATGCCATCTCAGGCGAATCACAACGCATCGCTTTGTTTAGCTCCGCAGGCCCCAGTAAGGATGGCCGTATCAAACCTGATGTTTGTGCGCCAGGGACGAATCTTGTGGCACCCCGCTCTCGCGTCACGTCTAGTAAAGGCTGGGGGCTGGCTTCACCGTTGCCTCATTATATGTATAACGGTGGTACGTCGATGGCAGTGGGTGTCGCTGGCGGCGCAGCGGCAGTGCTACGTGAAGCCTGGGAGCATCATAACGGGCAACCACCAAGTGGCCAGGCATTGAAGTCTTTATTGATTTTGTCTACATCACCGGTCATTAGCCGACGCGATGAATCGCCCGAACCGGTTCATGTTGGTGGCTTTGGTCGTGTTCAAATTTCCGATGCATTACCACAGAGTCAGGACTACAAAATAACACTCATTGACGAACGTGATCACGGCATGATGACCGGTGAAACTCGAGACTACCCAGTCAGGATAAATCAGAATGGGGGCTTTCGCGCGGTGTTGAGCTGGTATGACCCGCCAGGTGAAACATTAATTAACAATCTCAACTTGTGTTTGATTGAGCCATCAGGTGATCGTACATGGGGAAACCATCATCCTGGAGATCGTGGTCAACCGGATGACATTAATAATGTTGAGGCCATTGCCATTGAAGATCTTTCGGCAGGCAATTATATGCTACGAGTGTCCGCGATAAATGTACCTTTGGGGCCGCAGAGCTTTGCATTAACCATTAGTCAACCGCTGAGCCCTGGCCTGGATTTACCGTTGCGTTATTTAAGAGGGATTGGTTCAAGGCTAAATCAATATTTTGCGGATGCGGGATTGCAAAGTATCGGACAATTGCTTGCTCAGCCAAATAAAACAGATGAAATAACAGACATTAGTGCGAGCGTACGTCAGCAATTGAAAGCGAGACTTTCAGTGCTTTCCCAGGTACAGGATGCCATTAATAAAATGACATTTGATGACGGTAACGCTAGTGTGAACAAATTACTCAATGGAAAACGACCTACCGCATTTCCAGATGCAGTTTGGCAATTACTTAAGGAAGCGTGTACGCCATTGATTTTAGTTTTTAACAAACGAGCGCTATCGAAAATTACATTACAGGTACTACGTAATTAAATAGGTAGCGCTTTTATCAGAAGGCCAACGAAAGGAGATTGTAGTCATGGCGAAGAAAAAAGGATCAGATGGAAGTAAATCTGCCCCAGCAAGTGAAGGGCCACGCACCTTACCTCAGGGAAGCGTGGGCCTCAATATGACACCTGCAGGAGGTGGCCCGGCTTTTCCTGCATTTATGGCAGGTAACTTGTTAGCAGGTGAGGCAGACACAAGTGATGATTTAGGCGGGCTTGCACCGACGTTTGGGAATGTACTCAATTCGATTGGTGTGGGCGTAGCGACCTCTCAGGAAGCACTCGATAAGGGTGTAGTTGAGATTGCAAAAAGCCTGAGTGATACGAATATCGACCTTGTTACTCAGGTGATACAGGAATTGGATGACGATGGTTTACCTGTTGCACCGACAGATGATTCAAACCTGCGCAAGCAAAATGTATCGTTAATTAATTTCGTCAACCCCCAAGCTCATGAGTGGAAACATGTTGCACTATCAATGGACATGAGCGTTGGTGCGATAGATAACGAAACCGGGATGACATACAATGCAACACAAACAAATTCAAGCGTGTCGACGACGGGTTTGTTGTGGGGTTTTGTCGGCTGGTTTCAACACTCTCACACCAATCGAGAAACCTCAGTAGAACGCTCTACCGACCAAGAGGCTGGCTGGGCACAAGGCCAGGTGCGTATGGATGCTATGCTCGCACCTCGGCGCACGGGAAAATTTCCAGTACCGGCAGAAGTTTCGATAGGACCACAAATCGCAATTGGAATGGGTGGCGTGATCGAGTCTGAAAATGCAGGTGTGATTACACGAAGCCAGGATCTCACGATTACCGTTCGCAAAGCAGATGGAAGTGTTAATCCTGATGTACCATTAATCATCTCTTCCACTAGTTTTGCGATTGAGTTATTAGACAATGGCGGCGCATCCTTTAACTTTACTAATACCGATGGCATCGTGATGGCTCGGGTTAAGCGCCGAATTCCTAACGCCATATTTGGCCGTGCTTTACGCGGCACTGTTACGGTTGAGTTGGGACAAATTAGCAAAGACATTGAGATCAACATATAAAGGGGTCAAGTCATGGACAATACAGAACTCACAACTTCAAGTAGCTCGTTAGATATACTTCCCTTTGATCCTGCAATCGGTGATGAACTCGATCGCGCCGGTGTTGCTTTCGGCGATTTGGTTGAAACAACGGGCCAGGCAATTGCTAATACGCAATTGCGACTCGATTTAAATAGCGCAGCGACTGCGCAAGCGCTCGCAACTACTCAGGTTGATGTTATCGCTGCTCGTGAGACAACCTATCACGACAATGGCACAATCAACACACAAGTTGACCACACAATGAAATTACCGTTGATAAACTTTATTGACCCGGTATTTTATGAGTGGAGTCATGTTCGTTTGCAGGGGCAGTACTATGCCATGGAAGTAGCAACGGCTGCTAAGGCGCACAGCAAGCGTTACACGAAACAAAGTCGAACGGGCCAGGCTGGATTGCTGGTATTTTTTGGTGGCGGCCGAACGTCAAGTCGATCTTCAACAACCGTGATTGATCGTGAATCGACAACAGCAAGCGACACCTCTGTCGGTAGAATGCGCATGAATGCATTGTTACGTCCCCGTACTGACGTATCAGTACCGAAACCTACGCAAGTGATTCAAGGCCCTAATATTTCCATTCTACAAAGTGAGTTTACGCCTGACAATACTGGCGGTTTTCTTTCAGCTCGGCATATGGAGATTGTGATTCAGTTTAGCTCTCGAGAAGGAAATCCAATTCCCTCAAAAGAGTTTTCTATTGAAACTAATGGCCTCACCTGGGAATACACAGGTGCGCATGTCACTGACGCTGATGGCAATGTGAGTCTTTCATTAACACGCAGCTTCGTTGATGCAGAAGCTGACACAACACCGACTGATTTCATTGTTTCTGCGCGAAAGGGAATGGTGAGTAATAGCGTTACAGTACAAATGTAGTTAAAACCAACAGGAGGTCGTCGCTGACGGCCTCTCTGTTCTGGAGTAGTTAAATGGCTAATCGATCATTGAATTCAATTCGCAACGAACCGGTAGAACTTGGAAACCTGCTTTCAAATAGTATTGCTGACGTGGTTCGTGCCCAGGAAAAACTGGATTTATACACCGCACAAAGGCAACAGGCATATCAAGATGCCGAACCGGGTCAATTTGCTTTACCGCCGGTCTGGTATCTTTTTCGTCGGGTGAGTCTTGAAATGGAACTTTCGGCCAGTGTTGCGACTGTCGCACTAAGTGACAACGCAGATGAAGAGGGTCAACCTCACCTGGTCTGTCGCACACTGGAGCCATCCATGGTTTCACTTTATGGATATCAAGCATCGTCTGGCATGCGAGTGCGCGTAGAAATGGAGCCACAAGGCTTTGTACCGATTAAAGAGTCGGACAAAGAATCGGTGGTGGAATAAAGGTTTTTTAAACGATTAAATCGCTTTAAAACATAACATGGCAAACATGATATTCTCATTCTGAGGGGTGAAATTTTATTTACATGGTTTTTCGTCCCCATACTACCCATATAAAAACTAGAAATTAAAAAGTGAACAGCGCTGATTTAGGGAGCCAAAATGGCAGAAGCAGGTTTTGAAATGGCCACTTTTGGTCGCCGAAGAAATGATATGGTTGGCTTGAGTAAAGTTGGTTCAGAGGACATTATACTTGTCGATGGAAAATACGGACTTTTTACTCCGCTCACCGACGGTGAGGAGTCTGAGGTAGAGACGCAGCGGAATCTTAACGAAATAATAGAATTGCTTCGTCGAGAGCTGGATATTTTAACTCAAAAAAATATTTCATTAACTGAAAAACTTCGTTTAGCCACTGAAAAGCCAGCCCGATCACCTGATGACTTTGTCACTGCCATACAACATTCGGTTGACAGCTTGCAGGGTAAATTGTCTGAAATGAAAAATCCGGTGAGCGATTTTGTGGTGAGTGAATTCAATCTTGATACACGTGTGTTTGTCGACGTCTCCCAATTTGGCACTATCGACTATCGTTTCGTTCAGCCGGGTGACAATCTCGATCCTGCGCTGCTTTCAAACTTGAAACTAAAAGTTCAGCCCGTCCCAAAACAAACCCAGGCTGGCAGTCATGATCGCACCAACTTTACGCCATACGCCGATGTCGATGAAATTCAGGGTATCGGTGATGTCTATAAAGAAAAACTCAAAACCCATAATATTTACACCGTCTCTGATCTATTACATGCGGGCACACGGGTACGCTCCAGGGTCGAGCTTGCGTCTTTGTTAGGGGTTGAACATCGCAGTCTGGGTGAGTGGTTAGGTAATGCAGAGTTGATGACGGTGAAAAACATAGACGGTCATGCGGCTGAAGTTCTCTTTGAAGTCGGTGTCAATAATCTTGAAACGCTAGCAGCCGAACAGCCTGAAGAACTTTTGGCCCGATATAACCAGAGAGTGGCCGAAAAAGACTATACGAGCCTTCCGCCTGCAACCTCAGAAAAGGTTGAAAGCTGGATAAATGTGGCAAAACTTTATGCTGGAAAAGCACAAGAAAAACAGACTAAAGCAACGAGTGACGCTCAATCAAACTCAGAAGTTAGCACAGAAGGTACAACAGAACCTGACATCTGAATTGGTAAATAAGATGGCTCAAATCATACTGGCGGCTGATGAAACTCAATCACATTTCGATCCTGGTCTCGAATAAATAACATCACCCCACCCTCGGGTAATGTAATCGGGCCGCCAGTAATTTCAACACCCAGCTCATTTAATTTCGATTCGACTGATTTAATATCAGTGACGTGCAGTGCGATATGGGTATAACCGGGGTGCTTTTCAGGCAGATCCATCAAGATATTTTGCGTCAACTCCGGTGCAGCATTCAGAATAAAGTTAATATTTACGCCAGAGGGGTGTTCCATAATCGCCACCGGCTCCGGGCCAATCGGCCCCTCAATAAAAACAAAACCGAGTTGCTCGTAAAACTTCCTCGCTGTTTCGAGGCTAGCAACACGAATACCGACGTGGTGGATTCCTGATATCTCTTTCATTTCTATTAGCTCTCATTGTGGAGACTGGGTGATTGGCTTATTTTAGCGTGGAATCAGAATATTAGTTCGGTTGAATGACGATCGTAAGCGCCAAATCGATAAATAAAATATTAACTGTGATTATTTCCTGTAGCTAGGTACACCATCCATGGTAAAAGAAGGGAATAACATAAGGAAATTAAAATATCCCCCCATGTTTATGACACAGCGCACTGCCGCCTGATTACCGCTGGCTTTCTCACAAGCATATCCAATCACAAGGAGAATAAATGTACCTTCACACTCTCAGAGTCCAAGGTCTTAAGAGATTGGTAGACATTAATGTTGAATTTAATGAAGCAACATTCTTAATAGGCCAAAACAACAGTGGTAAAAGTTCACTCCTAACGGCAATTGATCACCTTTTGAGCAACAAGCAGATACCAAATAAGGATTTCTATTCTGAGAAAGATGAAGAATCTGGGGAAAGTGTAATTGCCACAGATAAAGTCATTATGACTGCCGAATTTAGAGATGTTAGCGAAGAGTCTGAAGGCTGGAGAGGATTCAAAGGCAGAACGTACACGTATGAAGTAGGGGATGGAATAGAAGAAACATGCATTTCCATCATTTATAAAAAAGAATGGGAGCCCGGAAAAGCCCCAGTTCAATTCTTAAAATCCTATGAGCGAGTATTAAAAGATGAGTTTTCTGCCGTAAAAAAAATAGAAGAGCTTATAGAGCTTGGCATTTCTGAGCAGGTAGTATTAGAGGCATTCGATAAAACTGAGGGGAATATATCAACAAAGCTCAAAGAAAAATTGGACTATATCGATGAGGCGTGGGATCTAACTGAAAATGAAACCTTTTTTAAGAATCCAGGCGGAATCCCTGGAAACGTCTTAAGCAAGCTACCTAGATACCTTCTAATACCGGCAGATGCAGGAGAATATGAACTATCAAAGCCTAGTGGAACACTTCAGAAAACCCTGAAAGAGCTTTTTAAAGAAGTTAGGGATGATTCTAAAAACTATGAACAAGCCCAGCATTTTCTTAATAGCTTAGCATCAGAACTTGACCCTCAAGACGAAGATTCGGGTTTTGGCCAGATGTTAAACCAATTGAATAAAGTCATGTCGACTGTATTCCCCGAGTCCTCCGTACATGTCACTGCAAATCTAAGTAATCCAGATGAAGTATTAGTCCCTCAATTTACCATTGAGATGGAAAGCAATATAAAAACCCCAGTTGAAAATCAAGGCACAGGGATGATTCGCTCAGCTGTATTTAGCTTATTGCGTTTTAGAAAAATATGGGAAGAACAGCGTGATATACAGAATGAACGAGGGTTGGTGATCTGTTTTGAAGAGCCTGAAATATTTCTTCACCCCTCTGCCGCTAATCAAATGAGAAGTACGATTTATGATCTAGTTAGCCGAAACTCACAAATCGTAGCTTCAACACACTCGCCTTACATGATTGACCTTTCGAGAAAGCCAAAACAAAATTTGATCCGGTTTTCAAAAGAAGAAATAGGTAGTTCAACAACCAATTTTTCTGTTTCTGAAGCCTTTAATAGGCTTCAGAACGATGATAAAACATACGTCAAAATGATTCTTAAGATTGATGATTATGTTGCTAGAGCATTTTTCAGTAATAGAACCATCTTGGTTGAAGGAGACACTGAAGATATTGTTATTAGAGAAACAACAAATCGTTTACCTAAAAGCATATACGATTCCGTCATAAGCAACTGCGCAGTGATAAAAGGCAGAGGAAAGCCTGTATTAAAATCACTTATTTTATATCTAAAGTCTGTTGGTATTGAACCGGTAGTGATGCATGACTCAGACAGTGGAGTAGCAGGTGCCGTTGTACATAATGAGCCTATTCGTCTAGCACTAAACAATGATGATAATTTATTCGTACTGGAGAGATGCATGGAGGATATTCTAGAATACCCAGCACCTTCTTCTGAAAAACCATATAAAGCTTACTGCAAGACTCTTACATGGGGTGCTGAATACACTAATGTTCCTCAAAGATGGAGGGATATCTATGAGAATTTGATGGGGATATAGCTGAGCGCTAGAGTTTAACGAAACAACACCTGTTTTAAGATTACGCAAAAAAAAACACAACACATGGCTATCACATATTACGGTAACATGAACAACGCGTAGGGCGGATTAGCGAAGCGTAATCCGCCGCATGAAACACATGAGGTTTAATACACTAACAGGAAATCTACCCACTGATCTAACTATCATCGGTAGTGAGTTAAGGCTGCTTACTTAAAACCTCAAGTCTATTGAGTACTGTACAAATATCAGGCATGACAAATAACAGATTGAACACATGGCACGTTTAGCAGCATTAATATTAGCCTACTTTTTCTTAGCACTAGCAATAGTGGGTATTTTTTTACCCGGCCTGCCAACAGTGCCCTTTCTGCTGTTAACTGCATGGTTTGCAGCAAGAGGATCAGACCGCTTACATAGCTGGCTATATGCTCACCCACATTTAGGCAAGTTGCTTATTGATTGGGAGCAACAGAAGGCCATCTCTCGCACAAGTAAAGTAATCGCGGTGATAATGCTCACTGCTAGCTGGGCTGTTATGTATCACCGCCTCGACAATGTTTGGCTACTGGCAGGTATTGCAGTTTTATTTGCTGTAATAGCCACGTATTTGGTAAGCAGGCCAGAGCCCAGTAAAGGCGAATAATATACGCATCGGAAAAGGTAGAAAAAAGGAGGCGGAGGTACATGAGAACATCCCTCATCTCTTTACTGTGAAAATATGGCGCAACGCAAGACTGACGAATACCCGCGATAACACCTCAAAGATACAACACATGGCTGCCACATATTACGGTAACATGAACAGTCAATTCACTCAGAGATAGAGAGGCACCAAATTGGACCTATTAATAGCAGTCGTCATCGTAGGAATTGGCTGGTTAATATTCAGACGTAAAGAAAAAAAGTAACCATTAAAAACCGAGTAAAGATAGACAGCCTGTATTAGGCTTATGAAATATCAGATCAGAGAACAAGTTAACGAGCATGTCTGAAAAGAAGCTGTTAGTTTTCGAGTCAACAATTTAATGATCCTTGAACATCTTTGCAATCTTCCAATACGTATTGCGCACTGACAATCAAGGTAAGTTGGAGCAACTGTGTCGTTATATTATCCTATTGGGATAACACAACTTGCAACAGTGCTCTGGACGCATGTATCCGCACTTCAATGACTCCGAGTATTGACGCCTTTTTTTCGAATTTTAAATTCGATGATGTCGTAGTCATCCCCGCGTAAAACACTCCCGGTTTGTACCCCAGCAAGGCGATGACCTGTCGCTCCTTCTATAGCCCCTTGAACAGCGCCTTGCGTGAAAGAGAGCTTTTGCTCAGAGCCAGGTTCCTCACCTGCTGAACAAATAGTATCGCTAAGATATGCGTGATAGGTACCCTCCCCCTCTTCTATTCGCTCTATGGTACAAAGGCGGGTACCTTTTTCTCCAACTGCTTCTGCAACTAATGCTGACCACTCAGATACAGACTTATAGGTGTTCTCTAGATTTAGTTCCTTTACAATTTGAAGGCCTCTTAAACAGCCTGCGCGAATTAAATTTCCGCGAGCAGCTTCTTTACCCATGATCTTTTCAAGCCCCGTCACGATTGATCTGAAGCATACAATACTATTGAAGTCTCCTAGCCCTTTACGCAGTTCAGTTTCACTCATTGGTTCTTACCTTATTTCCTTGTGTTGATTACTGTTGATTTATTTATTGTTTGTACTGTGTAACAAAGCCAGAAACTAAGTTATCCGAGTAAAATTGTAAAGAAATATCTTTATGAATTAATCGCCGATAATTTATTTGGTTTTTGATGTGCCAATATACGATTTAGCTTTATAAGGGTACATTCATCAATGTAACATATGCCTAAAGACTAACATCGTGCACTTCAATATTGAACCTGACCGCCTAACTGTCACCAAGCCTGACATTACACTTCGAAAGAGTCTAACGACCTTGGTTGTGCAAAGGTTGAACTTCCCCGCTTTAGTGGATACCTCCAGATAACTAAGTATGTGATCTGCCTTAATCCCCCTTTAAAGCAGTCAAGAAAGGAGGAGAGCGGAGGTACATGAGAACCTTTCCCATCTCTTTTCTGTGAAAATTTGACACAGCGCAAGACTGACGAATACTCGCGATAACGCCAATCAACAAAACCCAAACCTGCTTACTTTCAATATAGCTGAGTGCTAGTTTAACGAAATAACATCTGCCTTGGGATTACGCACCACCCCAAATATACAACACATGGCTGCAACATATTACGGTAACATTAACAGTTAATTCACTCAGAGATAGAGAGGCACCAAATTGGACCTATTAATAGCAGTCGTTATCGTGGGAATTGGTTGGCTAATATTCAGGCGTAAAGAAAAAAAGTAACCATTAAAAGCCGAGTAAAGATAAACTGTTTGCGTTAGGCTTATGAAAAACCAGTTCAGAGGACAAGTTAACGGGTATGCCTGAAAAGAAGCTATCAGTTTTCGAGCGTTATTTAACTATATGGGTCGTGCTTTGCATTGCAGGTGGGATTTTCTTAGGAAAAGTAGCACCGGATGTTGCAACTACCCTGAATGAATTTTCTATTTATCAGGTATCAATTCCCATAGCCGTCTGCTTATTCTTCATGATGTATCCCATCATGGTGAAGATAGATTTCGCACAAGTACTTAAGTCAGCCAGGACGCCAAAGCCCGTGATGTTGACGCTATTCATCAACTGGGGGATCAAACCATTTAGCATGTTTGCCATATCGTATCTATTCCTGGGGTATTTATTCCGAGACTTTATACCTGGCACAGAAATATTAGCGAATGGAGAGGAAGTGGAATTATGGCGCAGCTATATTGCTGGTACCATTTTACTGGGCATTGCGCCATGTACGGCGATGGTCTTAATGTGGGGCCACTTATCCGGCGGGAATGACGGACTAACGCTAGTGATGGTGGCAATCAACTCGCTCTTGATGCTGCTTCTTTATGGGCCGCTGGGCGGCTTACTATTAAACGTGAACTCGATGCCTGTACCCTGGGAGACCATGGTTCTTTCGATTTCTATTTATGTTGCATTGCCATTGATGGCCGGATATTTCTCGAGAAAGCTCATCATTAAACATATGGGGATGGATTGGTTTAATCAAAGATTCCTACGTTGGTTAACCCCCGTCAGTATCACCGCCCTGTTAATCACCCTGGTGCTACTGTTTTCACTTAAAGGCGAAGTGATTGTTTCAAACCCATTAACCATCTTATGGATCGCGATTCCACTATTAATACAAACACTCTTTATCTTTGCGCTAGGGTATTTTGTATTCTCTCGATGGTTCAAACTCTCTTATCAAGATGCAGCACCAGTATCACTCATTGGTGCATCGAATCACTTTGAGGTCGCCATTGCTACCGCTATTATTTTATTTGGTTTATCTTCGGGAGCAGCATTGGCAACGGTAGTGGGTGTTTTGATTGAGGTTCCGCTGATGTTAATGTTGGTTTTTCTGTGCAAAAGAACATCTTACATGTTTGACAGTAGCCCTTCCAAACAAGCCTAGAAAGGGTCATTAACCTGGATATTCCTCCGCAGTATTTGAACTGTGCTAAAAGATCCTGGCAGCATAGGAATCCACAAATCATCACGAGTGACATATACTGACCACTACCACCTATGCCTTGAATTAGGTTTAAATATATAAAGCCATGCACCATAATTTAATAAACAAGGGATCATTCATACACAATGAAAAAACTAATTGAATGGGCTGAAGAAGATATATTACGAGCCAGAAAGTTAATGCTGTTCAGCACTATATTTGTATATTTATTCATAACCGTAACAGTAATGTTTTTAGTGGCTCTTGGCTTTAATATGAAAGG